>ERZ808274.1114-NODE-1114-length-9741-cov-2.769564_pt1 | contig 9741 bp, 9 predicted proteins | sample MGYA00521277_ERZ808274 | MGnify/ENA primary metagenome ERZ808274 (study PRJEB31516, sample SAMN03275597) | gut metagenome | biome: mammalia-associated habitat; material: feces | host: Papio cynocephalus | place: Kenya | collected 2012-07-28 ... | reverse complement strand
ATCTCCAGGGGCACCTTGCCGCCATATCCCATGACGTCGGAGGCAAGGTCAGTGGTGTTGATGACCACCGACCCATTGTCGAGCACACGCAGCGTGTCATTGCCTGCCGCCTGGCGCTGTTCCACCCGGGGTTTCAACCTGTGGCCCAACAACTCGCCTTGCTTCACGGTCGCCAGCGAGGCAACGATCAGCAAGCAGACCACAAGGCTTGCCAGGCGCTGGATAAAATTGATGACTTTCATGTCTTTACGGTTTTCTGTATTCAGCATGCCGTCACGGCCTTCACACACGCTTCACCTGATACAGGTCTTTTCTCCTGTCCTGCAGGTTTCTGGTCGACCCATAGGTGTGGAGCTCGGAGAGCTGGCTGAGGTCGACATCAGAGATGAGGATCATCTCCGTGTTGGGCGTGGCCTCCGCGCGGCGACCGTCATAAGGGAACGCGAAGTCGCACGGTGTGAACACGGCCGACTGGGCATACTGCACGTCCATGTTCTGCACGCGGGGCAGGTTGCCCACGCTTCCGGCAATGGCGACGTAGCACTCGTTCTCGATGGCACGGGCCTGGGCGCACAGGCGCACACGGTTGTAGGCGTTCTGCGTGTCGGTCATGAAGGGTACGAAGAGTATCTGCATGCCATCGTCGGCCATGATGCGCGAGAGTTCGGGGAACTCCACATCATAGCATATCAAGACACCGATGCGGCCGCAGTCGGTATCGAAGGTCTGGATGTGGTTGCCCTTCGACAGGCCCCAGTACTTCTCCTCATCGGGCGTGACGTGTATCTTCTCGTACATGTCGACCATGCCGTTGCGGCGGCAGAGGAAGCCCACGTTGTACAGTCCGCCACCGTTGGCCTTGACGTAGGGCATGGAGCCCGTGATGATGTTGATGTTATAGCTGATGGCGAGCTCGCGGAAGCGGTCGCGAATCTTCTCCGTGTATTGCGCGAGCGAGCGGATGGCCTGGGCCTCGCCCATCTTGTTGAAGGGTCGTTGAATTTTGCCATGAGCGGAGCGTTGAAATATTCGGGGAAGACGATGAAGTCGGCCTTGTAGCTCGACACCGAGTCGACAAAGAACTCGGCCTGCTCCACCAGGTCGTCAATGTTCTTGTAAGGTCGCATCTGCCACTGCACGAGGCCGATGCGCACGGACGGCTTGCGCTCCACCACCTTCTGGTCTTGCAGGGGCTCGTAGTAGATGTTGTCCCACTGCAACAGGCAGGCATAGTGGCACGACTCCTCGTCGTTGGGGAGATAGTTGCGCATGACACGGCGGACATGGAAGTCGTTGGACAACTGGAAGTTGAGCACCGGGTCGTAAATCTCCCTCGCCCGCACCTTCTCGATGTACTCCTTGGGCCGCATCTTGTCGGCGTATTTGTGGAAATTGGGGATGCGCCCTCCGAACATGATGGCCTTGAGGTTGAGCTTCTCACACAGTTCCTTGCGATACTCATACATGCGGCGGCCCAGTCGCAGCCCACGATAGTCGGGGTGTATGAACACCTCGATGCCGTAAAGGATACTGCCGTGGGGGTCGTGGGTGTCAAACGTCTCGTTGCCTGTCACCTGGGCATAGGTGTGGTCGCCCTTCACCATGTCATACTTGACGATGATGCTCAGGGCGCAGCCCACGATCTTGTCATCGGCAATGATCACCACCTGGCCCTCGGGGAAGATGGTGATGAGCTTCCGGATCTGCTCATGGGTCCAAAACACGTCGCGGTCAGCATAGATGCGATGGAAAGAACCCGCCAGCTGGTCATAATCGGACATCTGCAAGTTGCGAAGTTCAATCTTACTGATTTGCCTTTTCTGTTCCATAAATATTATCCTTATACTTGATCCTATTGTTTTTGCTGAGGCAAAGTTAGCTTAAATCGTTGACAAACGAACACCAAATCGTTAGGTAAGAAGACAATATGCAAAACCAATTTTCCCGCACACAGCTCCTGGTGGGCAAGCCCGCCATCGACACGCTGAGCGGTTCACGCGTGGCCATCTTTGGCGTGGGCGGCGTGGGCGGCTACGTGGTGGAGGTGCTCGCCCGCTCGGGCGTGGGCTACATGGACATCTGGGACGACGACCGCGTGTGTCTCACCAACTGCAACCGGCAGATCCTGGCCACCATCTCCACCGTGGGCAAACACAAGGTGGACGTGGCCGAGCAGCGCATACACGACATCAACCCGCGCTGCATCGTGCGCAAGCACCAGTGTTTCTACCTGCCCAGCAATGCCGACCAGTTTGACCTCTCGCAGTATAACTATGTGGTGGACTGCATCGACACGGTGAGCGCCAAGCTCGACATCATACGCCGCTGCCACGACCTGGGCGTGCCCCTCATCTCGTGCATGGGCGCCGCCTACAAGCTCGACGCCACGCAGTGGCGCGTGACCGACATTTTCAAGACCATCAACGACCCCCTGGCCAAGGTCATCCGCAAGAAGCTCCGCAAGACCGACATCAAGCACCTCAAGGTGGTCTACAGCCCGGAGGAGCCCATCGAGAGCATCGAGCAGGAGGACATCAGTTGCCGATTCCACTGCATCTGCCCCGCCAAGGACATGCGCTCGTGCACGGCACGCCACACCATTCCCAGTTCGGCCGTGTGGGTGGTGGGCACCGCGGGGCTCATCTGCGGAGGCGAGGTGGTGAAAGACCTCATCAACCGTGCCCACACCATGCGCATCGACCTCAAGCAAGACCCTGACAACGCGCATGCGCAGGCAGCGGCGGAGAAGGCGGCCGCACACCTGAAAGACTATCACCAGGAAGTAATGAGGAAAAAAGAAAAACAATCATAAGACGACTGCCTGAAGAAATCACCGACAAGATACAGGAAAGGTTCCTGCATCAGAAGCAGGCGTTATCCTTAATGGTGGGTTAGGCAAGTCACAGAAGTCTCAGATTGCGGCACAACGTACGGAAAGCCCGGCAAGTCCATAGCACAAGGCTATGGACTTGCCGGGCTTTCCTGTGGGCGCAAGCAACTTCGGAACGAAGCGTCTTACCGGTCCTTGATGGGCACATACTCCTTGGGGGTGAGGATATTCTTGTAGGCCGGGCGGATGATGCGGCGACCCTCGAAGTTGAGCTCCTCGATGCGGTGGGCCGTCCAGCCCACGATGCGCGCCATGGCGAAGATGGGCGTATAGATCTCTTCGGGCAAGCCTATCATCTCATAGATGAAGCCACTGTAGAAGTCGAGGTTGGCACAGATGGGCTTGGTGCTCTTGCGGAAGGCCGTCACACACTTCACGCCCTCCTGCTCGATGAGCTTCAGGAACTCATACTCCTCCTCGCGCCCTTTCTCCTTGGCCAACTCGCCCGCCAACTTCTTGAGCTGCACGGCACGCGGGTCGCTCATCGTGTAGACGGCGTGTCCGATGCCATAGATGAGGCCGGTCTTGTCATAGGCCTCCTTGTTGAGCAAGCGATAGAGGTAGGTGTCAATCTCATCGATGTTCTTCCAGTCGCTGATGTGCTCCTTCAGGTGATGGAACATGTTGACCACCTTGATGTTGGCACCGCCATGCAGCGGTCCCTTGAGCGAGCCGATGCCCGCCGCGATGCTGGAGTAGGTGTCGGTGCGCGTCGACGAGGTGACACGCACGGTGAAGGTGGAGTTGTTACCGCCACCGTGCTCCGCCTGGATGATGAGCAGCAGGTCGAGCATGCGCGCGTCGAGGTCGGTGTAGTCGGTGTGCTTGATCATGTAGAGGAAGTTCTCGGCAATGGTCTTCCCCTCCAGCGGATGGCGGATGTGGAGGCTGCGTCCCTGCACCGAGTGGCGATAGATGTTGTAGGCGTAAGCGATGATGGTGGGAAACTTGGCGATGAGCTCTATCGACTGCCGCATGAGGTTGTCGCGCGAGATGTCATCGGGATTGGGGTCATAGGTGTACATCTCCAGCACGCTGCGCGCCAGGATGTTCATGATGTTGGAACCCTCCAGGTCGATGATATTGACCGTGGTGCGGTGGTCGAGCAGCATGTTGTCATTGAGCAGCTCACGGAAGGCCGCCAATTCCTCCTCATCGGGCAACTGGCCCGAGAGGAGCAGATAGGCAATCTCCTCGAAGCCAAACCGCTTCTCGTGAAGCAACGGCTCCACCAGATCGTTGAGTTCATAGCCTCGATAGTACAACTTGCCCGGGCAGGGCTTGAGCTGGCCTTGCTCATCACGGTCATAACCGACAACGTTGCCGATATTGGTCAGTCCGACCAAAACACCCGAACCATCCTCGTTGCGCAAGCCTCGCTTCACACCGTACTCGCCAAAGGCCTCGCGCGGTATCTTGCACGAGTTTTTCACTTCATCACTCAGCTTATAGATCAGGTATTCTTTCTTCATCTTTTTACGCTTTTAATGTACCGGATGCCTTATTGCATAATATGCAGTTTCGTCATCCCCGTATGCAAAAGTACGAAAAAGACTTCAAACAAGAATCATTTTGCTTAAAATTATCACATGCGAGCAACATTTTTGTTCACTTTTAAGTGAATAGATAGACGAAAGCTTATAGTTTTGCGATTATTTTGCGTTCGTATATTGCATATTGCGCCACACCACGTCCGGAAAGAAAGCATAAATATGCAAGCCACAAGGCGTGGTTGCCCATGCGGCCATGCAGCGAGAGGAAGACCGCAAAGAACAGGCAGGCTGCAAAGGACGACGCCACCAGCATGCCACGTGTAGCCGTCAGGCCCACGAAGATGCCGTCATAGACGAAGGCGGCCATGCCAACCACAGGAATGAGCCAGGTCCAAAACAGATAGGCTTGGGCAGCGCCGATTACGGCCGCATCATCGGTGATGACCAACAGCAACCTGTCGCCGCACAACAGGTAGGCCACGACAAAACAGAGCGCCAACGACCACCCCCAACCGAAGAGGTGCCTGGCGATGCGGTGCAACTGCACACCATCGGCTGCGCCCCAAGCCTTGCCGACAAGGGCCTCACCCGCAAACGCGAAACCGTCCATGACATAAGAGAAGAGGGTGAAGAAGGTCATGAGCAACGTATTGACGGCCAACATCAAGTCGCCCTGGCGCGCACCAAACGACGTGAAAGAGAGATTGACGGCCACCAGGCACACCGTGCGGAGGAAGATATCGACATCGCCCCGGCTGGCTTGCCAGCGCGAGGTGGCCACCGACGGGCGAGACACCCGTGGCACCGAGCGCAGGCGTCTCGTCACCAAGAGGCCTGCCAGCAGGAAGCCGCCCCACTGCGCCACCAACGTGCCCATGGCCACACCCGCCAGGCTCCAGCGCAGCACAAAGACGAAGAACAGCGAAGCCAGGATGTTGACCACATTCTGGAAGATGGCCACCCACATGGGGATGCGCGTGGTCTGCATGCCCACCGACCAACCTGTCAGGCCGTAAATGCCCAACATGGCGGGGGCACCCCACACCACTATCTTAAAATAGGTGGACACAAACGGGCGGACCGTCTCAGAGGGCCCCATCACCCACAAGGCCAGCTCCAGCAGGGGACGCTGCAGCAGCAAAAACGTCACGCCGATGGACAGGCCCATCAGAAGCGCCCGACGCAACAACCGACGAACCCCCACTCCATCGCCGCGCCCATAAGCCTGGGCCGTCATGCCGCTGGTGCCCATGCGCAGAAAGCCCATCAGCCAATACATCACATTGAAGATCATCGTGCCCACGGAGATAGCCGCTATGTAGGTGGCCGAGCCAATGTGGCCCACGATGGTCAGGTCGACAAGTCCAAGCAAAGGGACGGTGATGTTGCTCACAATGCAGGGCAACGCAAGGCGAAGAATCTCGCGGTCGGTTTCTTTCCATTTCATGATATGACAAAGTTAGCAAAAAGACCACAAACAAAATGCGGTGTATTTCAAAATTTTGTAATTTTGCACACCAGAAGAAGGAAAACACCGTGAAAACAAATCATACATCCCCCAAGCCCCATCGCCAACCCTTTTTGCACGCTTTGGCGTGCCACTGGCGGCTGACAAGCGCCATGGCACTGCCTGTCGCCGCACTGCTGTGGATTGGCATCAGAGCCCTGCCCGCCAGCGAAGACAACATGCGGGCGTCGGTTTGCCTCGTCGACGGACAGTCCAAGTTGTGCGTCATCGTGAAAGGTGACACCATCGCCGTGGCGTCCGACTCGGTACACGGGCAAGGCGTGTGGATCAACCAGCACTGGTGGTGGCCCAGCTGCGCCGGTCGCGTGCTGACCACGCAACAAGGCAACGGGCGCACCGACCAGGGGCCTTGGCTCATTGCCGACAGCGTGCCACGCCTCATCGCCGCCCAGACCGACTCGCTGGGCGCGCTGCTGCAACGCAAGAACACAGAGCGTAAGGAACTGCAATACTACCTGCGGTGCCATGGCGTGCAGGACGAAGGCTATCAACGCATCGCGAGATATGCCACCAAGCAGGCACGTGAGACCGACTCGCTGACCACCATCTACATGGCGCTGAAGGCCCATCAGCCTTTCAAGAAGGCGCGACTGGTGCGTGTGGGCCATTACAGCGTGGCATGGAATGACGGCGACGGCTTGTTGCAGCGGGCGCAGTGTGAGCCCGTCATCACGCCTGTCGGCCAACTGGGCAAGCCCGTCATCCTGCAGACCTGCGACCACACTAAGCCATGGGCGGCCTACGCCGTGCGCAACACACCCCTGAAATTCACCCTGTCGCAAAAGATTTTCACTGTGAAGATGAGCACAGGCGACACACTCCATCACACCCTAATGGTGAGTGGCAACCTGTCGGCGGACAGACATCACGACTTTCCACGCCTGTTTGCACCAGACGGGGCTCCAGTATTTACAAACCATGGAAAATTCATAGGCGTCGTTTCTAAAGATCAAGTGAGCAAATGAAAGTCATGTTTTTCAAGACACTGAGACAGGTCGGCATAGTCGTCGCACTATTGTCCCTGTGTGGTTGCGAGATTCACACCACCGACGTGGTGACCGTCAAACAGGGTGGCACCACCTATCGGGGACAAATGGCTGACGGCAAGCGCAATGGAATGGGCGTCTTGCTGGTGGGCGACTCGCTGGCTTACAGCGGACAATGGAAGGACGGACTGCGCCAGGGACAAGGCGTGGTCACCGACTCGATGGGACGGAGCATCCATGGCGTATGGGACCACGACACCATCGTCTCGGGCACACGCCGTGACTCGGCGGGCGTGTACACAGGCGGATTCAACCGGCGCCTCATGGCCAGCGGTTATGGCGCTTACCGCGACAACAACGGAACCTACTACGAAGGACAATGGAAAAAGGATGAGCGCACGGGGTTCGGCTTCTCCTCGCAGCACCGCTACTTCCGTGTGGGCGAATGGAAAAAGGATGTCTACAAGGGTGAGCGCCTGAGCTACACCGCCGACCGCATATACGGCATAGACCTCTCAAAATATCAACATGGCAAGGGACGCAAACGCTATGGCATCGACTGGCAACGGTTGCGCATATCCCACCTGGGCACGCTGTCAAGGAAAAACATACAGGGGGATGTCGACTACAAGGTGTCGTTTGTATTCATCAAATCGACCGAAGGCACATCGGTGCTCAACCCCTACTATGCCTCCGACTATGCCGCAGCACGCCGCAACGGTGATCCCGTAGGCACCTACCACTTCTTCTCGCACCGCTCGACAGGAGCACAACAGGCCCTTTACTTTCTCAATCACTCGCACATCCAGAAAGGTGACTTGCCCCCGGTGCTCGACTTGGAACCCCTACCCTCTCAGGTGAAACAGATGGGGGGTGCCGTCGGCATGTGGCGACGTGTGAGAAGTTGGTTGCAGACGGTGGAGAAGCACACGGGCATGCAACCCATCCTCTATATCAGCCAGACCTTCGTCAACAGGTATCTCGATGCGGCGCCTGACATCAAGCACACCTACCCCGTATGGATTGCACGCTATGGCGAGTATAAGCCCGACGTGAAACTGTGGATATGGCAACTTGCCCCCGATGGCCATGTGGCAGGCATACACGGCACTGTTGACATCAATGTGTTCAACGGTTACGAGGGCGAGTTCCAGCAGTGGCTCACGAAGGTGCGGAAACGCTGACGGCAAGGTCGGGTCAACGAACCTTGTCCATGTAGACGCCACGGCCCGCATCGATGCGGTGCTTGTCGGGATCAAGCCTGTACGTGAACGTCTCTCCATCGCCAAAGTCGCAATAGAGCGTATTGCCGCGATAGTGGAAGGTGCCCTTACTGGTCTCGTCACCCTCGGTCTCGGCGATGGTGTTGCCACTAATCGTCACATCAATACCACCATAATCCGTATCGGCATGCCATGACCCTTCCACCCATGAAGGCAGCTCCTCATCGGAGGAAGAGGCTTCGGCGGTGGCCGTGTCGGCTTCCTGCTCCTCGTCTTGGATAGCGTCGAGCGGTGCTTGCCCACGCTGGTGAGAGGTGTCATCCGACACATTGACATCTTGTGCCGTGTAGTGTCTTTCCGAATCGCAATAACGAACTGCCAAAAAGACAATGGCCACACAGCAGAGTGCCGTAACCATCAAACGATGGAAACATCCGTGCTTCTTCTCGGTCGGCGGCATGACAACGGCACCGCGGGGGGGCTTGCCCACATGCGGCGGGGCGCCAAAGACACCTTGCCGACGCCCCGCCGTAGCCCGGGATGTTTCTTCCCTCCGAGGCGCAACGGCCTTATCACCACCCTCTCGATAGGCATGAGAGGGGCCCGCTCCATAGGGATTGTGCGGAACGGGAGGCGGAACCACGCTCCCACCGGAAGTGTGGGTGCCAGGCATGATGGCCTCATCCCGGGAGTCTTCCGTACGATTGAGATCATAGGAGAACGGTTGCCCACAACGCGGACAGAAGCACTGGAGCGTCGTCACGCCAGGCGTCTGGGGCATCTCAAACCGATATCTGCATCTTGGACATTTCACTTCCATGGCACACTTCCTCTCTACAATGACGTTCTAAACAAACCGAACCGTGGCTTTCCTGACCACTTTCCACACATCGCCCGTGAGCTGCGCCACGCCCTCCTCAAGGGTCTCAATGTGTTGGGGCTGGCGATGGGTGTTGCCCTCGATGCGGCAAACGGGTTTCACAAACTGGCTCACGCTAATCATGGCGGTGGCGATGGCGTCGGGAGAAGACAACATCACAAAGCGGCCGTTCACCCCATCGTCGGTGCGGAGCTGATAGATGCTCTTGCCCACTGTCTCCTGCAAGGTTCCAGCGGAGAAGGTGCCGTCAGGCGAAGGCGTGGAGAAAAACCATGTGGAAGGTGACGGGGTTCCCTTCTCCGCATGCTCGATCCTCACCGTCACGTCGCTTGCCAACGGTACTGAACGGGAGGGAAAAACCGTTTGCAAGTTGTCAAACGACTCACGCAGACGCCCTGTCTCAGCGCGAAGCGCCTTCAACGCCTCGGCCTGTTGGGCGACGAGTTCTTCCAATTGATTCACGCGTTCACGGAGTGGTTGCACCAACGCTGCCACCTGCTCTTCTGTCATGTAACCCTTGTTGCCAAACATCCTTATAAGTTTTCTATTAAGTTATCGCGTATGCTGCCAATAATGGGATAGAAGAAGACGGTGTCCTCTATCTTGTCGGACGCATTGCGGTCGGTCTCGTCCTTATTGACAAAGTTCCAACCATTGAGCAGATGATGCTCCAGGTCCTTGTTGACAAGTTGCTTGAACTTGACCAAGCTCTGGTTGTCGACCAGGAACCGGTCCACCACA
>ERZ808274.1110-NODE-1110-length-9794-cov-4.750385_pt1 | contig 9794 bp, 6 predicted proteins | sample MGYA00521277_ERZ808274 | MGnify/ENA primary metagenome ERZ808274 (study PRJEB31516, sample SAMN03275597) | gut metagenome | biome: mammalia-associated habitat; material: feces | host: Papio cynocephalus | place: Kenya | collected 2012-07-28 ... | reverse complement strand
CTTCTGCTTTAGGTTCTTCTGCTTTAGGTTCTTCTGCTTTAGGTTCTTCTGCTTTAGGTTCTTCTGCTTTTTTTGCGCAACAATTATTTGTTGTCTTTTCGGAGAGAATAGAGCAATTTGTGGTACTGCAAGGACAAACAGAGTTTGGAATTTTGACTGCTTCTTTTTTCTCTTTGTTTAAGAAATATGCTCTTGTTTCTTTATATGATCTTCCTCCTACGACGAAGTATTCTTCTCTAGACCTATAATAGCCATAAACAAAAGCATCGAAGATAGCAATTAGAGAAGCAATAAGTGCTTTAACCATGTTGCCTTCTACCATATTGCCGAAAATTACAAAGAGAAGGAGAAGAATCTTAAATGTTTCAGAGAAAAGGATTGTTCTTCTTCCAAAAGATGTAAAACCAAGTAGTCCAATTAATGCTACAGTATTAAGAACTGCTGCAATGTATGGCAACATCAAACTTACAGCTTCAATATAAGAAAAAAGTGATGTTAGTTCTAATCTTCCAATTGAAAAATAGTTTCCTATTGCAACAAAAACAGAGAATGCAATAGAGAGTGGAAGATAAACAATAGTGAAAAACTTATGAAAACCTAATCTTAAATTAAATTGTTTCTTTTCCATGCTTTTATTTTATTTCCTCTCTATAATTTTTACCATAGTAAAAACGTTTACGATGATGTACTTTTGCAATTAAAAAAGTTCAGCTAAGATGCCATTCTTTTAAAGGTATGCTAAGAGCGTAAATCAGACAAATGAGTGAAAATTATTCGGATAGTGGCTTATATATGGCATTAATGATGTGTACACAGGAGGCTGAAGAGAGACTGACACTTTATGTCAGTCTTCTCTGACAAGGTATCTTTTATTCTGCTTTTCCAATGACCTTATCCATAAGATCCTGGTATGAGCTTACATGATCACAACGGATATATCTTGTGCGTATAGAGCTGAATAGTTTCTTTGCACATGAGATTTTCCCATTTTCAATGTTTCGGATCTCCTCAGAGTCTAAAGTGCCCTTGGTCTCAGCAACAAAGAAAATGTGTTTCATTGTGTCCTGATGGAAAACGATAGCCCAGTCTGGTGTGTAATTGCCCATAGGGGTTGGAATCTGGAATCCTCTAGGAAGTTTGGCGTAAATGTAGACTTCGTTATCTGGAATATCCATCTCTTTGGCAAAGCCTTCTTCTACTTTACTGTCAAGGAACATATATTTCTGTACACTCTTAGTCCCGACATATGCTTTTACAAGTTCTCTGTCGATCTTTTCAGCAGTAAAGATAGAAGAATCATATGGAGCAACCCCTTGCGCTTCAGAGTAGGAGATGTTCTCCACAATCATTGTCGCCTTCTGAGAGTTGATAAACTTTGATACCTGAGCAATAAAGTCTTCTGGATTGAGCTTGAACATATCAAAAGTAGCGTCATTCAATCCCTTTAGGATAGCTATAACAGTCTTCCTTGTAAGCTTTGTGGCCTTTGATATCCTTTTAACTAGGTCATATGGGGTTGATGATGTCTTTCTTTCTAGCTTCCTGTTTGCTGACCCTGTAGTTTTGAAACTGTCTTTTATCTCAATTTCATCTTGTGTCATCTTGTCTTTCTGCTCACCTTTCCTGATGATATATTGAAGCTGTTTTACACTAAGATTGCTATTGATATAGTCGATTGCTTTGGGAATTAATTCATCGCTGTCAAAATCAACCTTATAGACAAATTTGGGACTTATGGCCTTCCAGAGTTCTTGGAACTCCTTCTTGCTAAAATTTTCATTAAGAGGATTATTAGGAATCTTAGTATCTCTTGCATCTTTGAAGAGTTCGTTAAGCACGTTTGGATCAAACACTGCTTTAACAAGTTTGACAATGCCATCTTTTAATGGTTGAACAAGTTCTGGCATATCAGCGAGAGTTCCATTCTTCTCATTGTTCTTAAACTTGTCGGTTACAGCATTGTCCATATCAATATAACTATTACTAATTAAATAGTAAAGTATTTGATTTGCTTCAACAGCTGATATGACATGTCGTTTTCCTTCTTCAGTACGGATAGTCTTTCCAAGAAAATAGTCTAGAGTTGCTTTTCTTGGTCTTTCGGCCATGTTTTCCTTCATCTCATTCTGAAGATTGGTAACAAAAGAGGCATAACTATCGCTTGCGATAACAGTAAGCATGTTGACACTGAAGACTTCGGCTCCAAGTAGTTCTTTGTCCATTCTATTACCATCTTTATCAACACAGATTCTGAGTCCTCTTCCGACTTCTTGGCGTTGTGCGATATCGTTATTAGAATGTTTCAGAGTGCAAATTTGGAATATATTTGGGTTATCCCAACCTTCACGGAGAGCAGAGTGTGAGAAGATGAAACGAGTAGGTTCTTCGAAACTAAGAAGACGCTCTTTGTTTCTCATAATAAGGTCAAATGTAGAAGTATTCTCTTCTGAGTCTTTTTCCTTGCTGTTAATGAAGTGACCTTTCTTATCGATGCTGAAGTAGCCGTTGTGGACTTTGTGCACATCTGAGCACATCTCCCTGAGATATTTTTGATACGGTGTATCTGTGAATGATGTTAGTCTTCTATCAAGCTCAGCCTTATACTCATCCTCAAATATTTTGCCATACTCCCCTAGGGAAGTCTCTCCATTTTCATCGTACTGTCTGTATTTTGCAACTTCATCGATGAAGAAGAGGGAAAGAGTCTTGATGCCTTTGTTAAATAGCTCTTCTTCTTTGTCAAAATGGGATGCTATGGTCTCTCTAATCTGTATTCTGCGAATATCATCCTCAGAAACATCGCCGACAGCATCTCCTGCACAGAGGGTAGTGCCGTTGCCAAGTGAGATGCTGTTTCTGAGAGGATCAATAGAGTTGATGAAATAATCCTTTTTGTATTGCTCCATCTCTCCAGATTCAGCATAAATACTTTCGCCTTGCCTGAAATTTCTGACGACACGCTTTACGCCATTCTTTTGAAGTTTCTCAAACTCAATCTTTGCCATAGGTGGATTGTTTTTTGAGAGCACAATCTCATGAAGAAAAAGATAGCCATCTATTCCAAGGATATTCTTAATTTCGAAACCTTTAACTTCAATCTTTTTGACTAGGCGTTTATTATAGGCATCTAGTGCATCAAGAACATATACAGCATTGTGCTTCTTTCTATGGGTGGCGGAGTAGTTAATGCTAAATAGAGGATTAAAGTTCTTTAGAGCCTGCTGAGTCTTAGCCCCTACCATTTTCTGAGGTTCATCAAGGATGAGAATAGGTCTGTTCGCTTTGATTACATCAATAGGCCTTCTAGACCCAAACTCATCACGTTCTGTGTAGATGATCCTCGAATACTTGTTCACAGCTCCCTCGTTGAGAGAGGAGTTGAATGATTGCGTATTGATGATCATCACACTAAGATCATTGCTTGAGGAGAAACTCTCAATCTTATTGAGGTTATCACTGGCATAGACGAAGAATCTTGCTTTCTTCCTGTAATATTCCATGAAGTGGGTTACAGTCATCTCAAAAGTTTTCTTAACGCCTTCCCTGATAGCGATGGATGGAACAACGACAATGAATTTGCTCCATCCATATTTTTTGTTTAGCTCGAACATCGTCTTGATGTAGACATAGGTCTTTCCAGTTCCTGTTTCCATCTCGACATCAAGAGAACAAGCTCCCAACTCTTTTGATAGAGACTCAGATTGGGGTATGTTGTTGTTTCTCTGTATGTTAGTAATATTGTTAAACAAATTTGTGCTATCAAGAGCAACTAGGTTATTGCTATAGCCAATTATGTCTTCTTCGAGAAATGAGTTGTTAGTGCCAAGATCCTTTACATATGACAAACCGTTGTTATATGGTTGACCTTCAAATACATTAACTACGGCGTCTACAGCCTCCGTCTGATAATCCTGTATCTTAAACTTGAATTCCATCAGAGCACCTTCCTCACAGTATCAGGACTATAGCGTGCAAAAAATTGGTCAAAGTTTACAGATACAGAATCATTTGCAAGAGAAGAGTCCCTCATCACAAAGTAAGTAGGCTTCTTCTTTGCAATCTCAATGATTACATTTTCATCAACATCATTATCAAAACAGGCAATAAGATAATTGTCATCAACATTGAAGACCTTTTTACCATCAATTTCTTCCTCAGTAATCTTTGCAGAGAGAAGAATACCAAGGTCTAGCATTACCTGGAAAAGAAGATCCTCTGGTGTCCTATCTTCTTTGATATTGGAGATAAGTCCATCAAGCATATCCTTATCAAGAGAATCTGGAGTGTAATAAACATCTTTCATGTTTGATGAATCAAGCTTTAAATCTCTAAAGCCAATATCTAAAGAGGTTTCTTCTGTAAATAAATCTCCATTCTTATTCTTCATCTCTTCAAGAATCTGTTTGCCAGCTCTTCTGATACGTTCTTTTCCAATCTCACATATGTTCTTGTACCCAGCTTTATATGCTTCTGATTTCTCATCACACTTCTCGGGAAGTTGCACCATGATGAATTTGCGATGCCCTCCATCTTCTGCATTGAGCTTCATGACAGCATGGGCTGTTGTGGCAGAGCCTGAAAAAAAGTCAAGGATGATATCTTTATCTCTTGTTGAAAAACTAATAAGTGATTTCAAAAGAGAAACTGGTTTTGAATAATCAAATATGTTTTCTCCAAATAGGTTTGTTATGTTTTTTTTAGAATTATCATTGGAATATTTGTTATCTACAAACTCTAAAGAGGATATTGGTCTTGTCCTATCAATGTAGATTATTTTGAATTCTTTTCCGTTTTTTTCAATGGTGCAATTTTGATAAGTCTTTGTGTAAATTCGGGAATATCCGTTGTATTTTTTTAATACTATAAAATTATTACACAAGCCAAATTCAAATAATTCTTTGCTCCATCTCCAAGCCCAATCGGCTCGAGCGTGATTACCTGCTTTTCTTTCTAAATACCTTTTATATGACCCTCCTGGGTACAGAGTTTCGCCGTTTATGGTGATTGGATAATCTAGACTTTCGCTGTACTGAAGACTGTCATAGTCCAATGTTTGATTAAGTTTGTATTTGCCTCGATTTGCTTCGAATTCATCTGCATACTTGAATCCATCATCAGTGTGAGAAGGAAGATAGATTTTTAATTTATTATATTGTTTAGAGATAACAATAACATAATCATGGTTTTGTGCAATACAATCAGTTGTTTTTCCAGCTTTTTTTGTTACCCTAGGAAGAGTTACAATAATGTTTTGGTTTTCAAAAATTTCTGAACACAATGATAGCGCATTGTTTAATTCATGATCATCAATTGAAATGAATAGGACTCCATCTTCTGAGAGAAGATCCTTTGCTAGTAGAAGCCTTGGATACATCATATTAAGCCAATTTGTATGAAATCTACCATTTGACTCAGTATTTTCTACGAGACGATTGCCTTGATCATCGTATTGACCGCTGTTGGAAGAATACTCGGTAGCTTTTTGAGAGAAGTCATCTTCATAGACAAAATCATGGCCGGTATTGTAAGGTGGGTCTATGTAAATCATCTTGATTTTGCCAAGATAAGTTTCTTGTAGGAGCTTAAGAACTTCGAGATTGTCACCTTCGATGTAAAGGTTCTCAGTTGTATCAAAGTTGACAGATTCTTCTCGACAGGGGCGAAGAGCAGAATTGACTTCTTGATTTACTATGGCTCTTGCTTTACGCTTGTCAGGCCATGTAAATTGATAACGCTCTTTATTTCCTTCGATTGCTGTCTTTGAGAAGATTTGTCTAAGGATATCGAAATCAACAACCTTTGTTAATTTATACCCCCCCCCGTCAGAATTTGGCATGAGTGTTTCGGTTATACACTCAGGAAACAGTGTTGCTATTTTTTTGACATTCTCATCTATCTTATTCATTGAGTGCATTTTCATCTTTTCCATAGTTATTCTCCAGTTTTTCAAAGTCTTTAAGGTTTAGCTCTTTTTTCAATTCCTCTTCTGTTGGCATATATGGCATATATTTTGCTGCATAGATTTGTGTATTGTTTTCTGGCAATGTTAACTTGATTAAAGTATCGCTTTTTTGTGCACATAACAATATTCCTATAGGAGGATTATCTCCTTCATTCATCATATGTCTTGTATAATAGTTCACATACATCTGCATTTGCCCAATATCCTGATGCATTAGGTCTCCTGTTTTGAGATCAATCAGAACAAAGCATTTTGTTATGTAATTGTAAAAGACAAGGTCAATATAAAAATGACGGCCATCAATGTTGAAGTGTTTCTGACGTGCTACAAATGAGAACCCTCTTCCAAGTTCCAAGAGGAATTTCTGTAGATGAGTTATTAGAGCTTCTTCTAAATCAGATTCATAGTAATGTTCATTAGGTGGAAGATCCAAGAATTCAAGTACATATGGATCTCTTATGATGTTCTCATATTCAGGTTTTGGGGAGCTCCTCTGGATTTCCTTTGAAACACTTTCTTTATCTCGACTTGCAAGAAGCCTCTGATAGAACATTGTATTTATCTGTCTTTCTAGCTGACGGACGCTCCATCCTGATTTTACTGTTTCGCAAAGATAAAATGTTCGTATTTTTTCATCTTCGATATTCATCAGTAGGAGATAGTGAGACCAACTCAACTCTAAATGAAGAGATTGCAAATCAGGAAATGTTAAGTAAAGTTTACGCATGTTACGGAGATTACGTTCGCTAAATCCTTTTCCGAACTCAGAAGTTAGTTTATCAGAAATATACTTGATAATCTTCTTCCCATAGGTAGCTCGGTCATTTTCTCCACAAGATACATAAATCTCTTTTCCTGTATTCCAATATACTTTAAGCATAGAGGCGTTAATGGAAGAGTAAATCTGCTGTTTTGCAGTTATTACAAAACTTCTTATCGTTTTATATACCTGTTCTTGGCTTGTCTCTAATTTGGCAGACGCGTCTGCCAAATTCAGATTGTTCTTTTTCATATTTGAAGTTATATGTTTTGATTCTATATTTTTGACATCATGCGACATTTCAGTTCCTCTTCAGTATATCCAAGTGAGAAGTGAGAGCTCAAATCTGTTGATGTAACTCATGCTTCATGCTTGGGGGCTTGTTATTTTGGTTATTAGCTTCAAACTTTTCCATCTTTAGTAGTATAGCTTGAATTTTAGAGGTATGTTCGATTTGTTTATCAAGAGTTTTACCTTCTACTACTCGAAAAATTTTCAATTTTTCAACAATGTGCTGGGAAATTAGGCAAAAGATTATCTCCAAACTTCTACGATAGCGTTGTTTATAGAGGAAAGTATATGTATGTTAAGATAAATATGAGGCATTTTTATTGTGCTAGGAAGTCAAATTAGATGAAAGGGAAAAGGGATAAAACCTTAATATAATAGTTCATTACAAATATCTCAAAAATGTATAATTCCAACTGTTATCTTTTTCTGCTAGAGTAGAATCATGATTAGAGAAAGAGACAAAAGAGTAGAAACAGTGTTGTCAAAGATAGATAGTGGGGCACACATAATTGTTTTTGATGGCCCCTGTGCCTCTGGAAAAACAACTCTTTCTCAAGACATAGCAAGTATTAGAGATGTAAGCGTTATAAAGATGGATGATTTCTTTCTTCCAATGGAACTTCGTACAAAAGATCGCTTTAAAGAGAAGGGTGGTAATATTCATTACGAACGTTTTATTGAAGAGGTTATCAAACCAATCAAAGAGAAGAGAGATATATCATATAGGGTCTTCTCTTGTTCTACTATGGATTATGTAGCTGTTGTAAATATTCCTTTTCTGTCACAAATAATTGTTGAAGGATCTTATGCCCTTCATCCTAAATTTGAAAAATATTGGGACTATGCTTTCTTTCTATCGATAGATAGCGAAGAACAGATACGAAGACTAAAAGAGCGTTCTCCAGAAAAGATTGAGAGCTTTGTATCAACATGGATACCTCTTGAAAATGAATATTTTTCTTCTTATTCAATAGAGAAGAGAGCCGACTTTATTCTCTAAAGCAGTCTTAACTCTTCAAGTGCTCTCTCCGTCACATCTATTGCATTAGAGAGTTCGCTTCTTGCTTCATTAATTCTAGTTTGCACAATGATATCTGCTAAAAGGCCATCGCAGAAAAAATCTGCAAAGGTTAGAAAAGTGCTTATGTCAATTTCAACAGAAGGAATATATGCCAATTGATTCTTAAATTCCCAAAGTGAAACACGACATTGATAGAGGAGATCTTTTGCCTTTTCAATTTTTGAGTGTTTCAAAAATGTTGTGAAAGTCCCTCCTCCAAGGATATCAAAAATTCCCCAAGTACGAGCAGAATCTAAGGTTCTCAGTGCTTCGTTTAAATCATTTAAAGCTCTTTCACCAGCAGCTATTGCTTCATAGTTTATACTCATGATTTTATTATAGCACACAAGACTATATGTTGATATGATTTTTTGAGATTTAAACAATAAAGCTGTGTTAGCAACGGGATAAACTAACCATTTTTCATCAAAATAACTCTTTCCTATTTTCTACTTGACTAACAGGGATTTTGAAGAAGCAAAAAAGATTTTTCTAATTCCTATTGACGAAGTAGGAATTAAAGTTTACTTTTATCAAAAATTGAATCTAGGCAAGTTTTAGTGAGGAGTAGATAACAATGTTTGAAGTAAATCAAAATTTAGCACAGTGTTGTTGTCGAATGTGTATTTGCCCGGCATATCGTATGGCAGAGTGCATTCGCTTAGGTTTTTGTGCACTTAAAAGATGTTTTTCTTGATGAATATCATAAAGCCATTTATGCCGGGAGCTCGTTAAAGCCTCGGTTTTTTTTTGCTTAGATTCTTTGAATTTTTAAATATGAGGATAATACCATGAAGAAAGTTATAAAGAATTCCATAATCGTTTTATTAGTCACAGTTCTTGTTCTATTTTTTGCTATAGGATGTTCAAAAAAGGCTGTAGATAATGGTCAAACAAAAGCTCGTGTCTCCTTTCGTACACTAGATGAAATAAAAACTAGTGGCACTATCAACATTGGCGTCTTTTCAGATAAGAGCCCATTTGGATATGTTGATGAGAATGGTGAATATCAAGGCTATGATGTCTATTTTGCTTCTCGTATTGGAAAGGACTTAGGTGTTAAGATTAATTATGTTTCTACAGAGGCAGCTAATCGCATTGAGTATTTACAGACAGGAAAGGTAGATATCATTCTTGCAAACTTTACTGTTACTCCTGAACGAGAAGAAGAAGTTGATTTTGCCCTTCCTTATATGAACGTAGCACTTGGTATTGTTTCTCCTGAAAGTTCACCAATTACATCTTTAAATGAAATTAAGTCTGATGATGAAATAATCGTTATTTCTGGTACTACTGCTGAGACATATCTAGAGAAGAATTATCCTAATATTAAACTACAAAAGTATGATGCTTATGCCGAAGCTAAAACAGCCTTTGAAAATGGTAATGCTGTTGCATGGGCAAATGATAACACAGAGGTTATTGCATTCGCCATTGAAAACCCTGGTTATACAGTTGGAATTCCTTCACTAGGTAGCCAAGACACCATAGCACCTGCAGTAGCAACTGGAAATATAACACTCTTAAATTGGTTAAACGATGAGATTAAATCTCTTGGAAAAGAGAATTTCTTCCATAAAGACTATGAGGCTACACTTCTAGATACATATGGTAAAGAGTATGAAGATACTCTAGTTGTAGAGGGTGGGGAAATTAAAAAATAGTTGGTTCAATCACATTTTTTGTGGGATGAAAATAAAATAAGTGAGATTAGTTGAATA
>ERZ808274.1102-NODE-1102-length-9823-cov-3.864353_pt1 | contig 9823 bp, 18 predicted proteins | sample MGYA00521277_ERZ808274 | MGnify/ENA primary metagenome ERZ808274 (study PRJEB31516, sample SAMN03275597) | gut metagenome | biome: mammalia-associated habitat; material: feces | host: Papio cynocephalus | place: Kenya | collected 2012-07-28 ... | reverse complement strand
TCAAATTCTGACAATTATTTAAATTTTTGCGACAATATATTTATTACGCATCATGAAAGGATTTATCAAGAAGATCGCGCGCGCCTCTCTTTGGGTGTGGCAGTTTCCGCAGAACATCGTGGGGATCATTGTCCAGAGGCATTACGAGCGCAAGGCCGAGAAGTCGGGCAAAGATTACTTCTATTTCAACTATCACGGGGTTCTGTACCTCCGCGCCGCCTCGCTCGGGAAAGGCAAGGCCGTGACGCTCGGGGAATATGTCGTGGTCAACTGGTCCGCCGGACAGGACACCGTGGGCCACGAGTTCGGCCACGTCAGACAGTCGAGGATGACGGGGCCGCTTTACCTTCCAATCATAGGCTTGCAGTCCATCTGTCACGCGGCCGTCCACTACGACCTATGCGGAATAAAAAAGTACAAGCCTTACACGCACTTCTGGACTGAACGCTGGGCCGACTGGCTTGGAGGGGTCAGGCGGTGATTATGTCAAATGAACCCTATACTACAAGTTGTAGGACAAGACGATTATGGCATTTTCCATTTTGGAAACAGCCACAAGGCCGCGCCCCGGCCTTCAATCGGGGCGGTGTTACTCTTAGTTCTAAACTTTTTTGTTCATTCAGTCCTCCCCGCCGGGAGGCGCGGGGGACTTTAATCGATAATTATGGGAACGACCGAAAACGACCGAAAACGACCGAAAACGACCATCGCGTTCGTGGTCTCGCTGCTTCTTGTGGCGGGGCTTGGCTTCCTTGGGGGCAGGAACAGCCGCTGCGGACATATTATTGAGCGGGCCGATACGTTAGTCGTCCGCGACACGTTCGTCGATTACAGGCCGATTGTGAAGGAAGTCAGGACGGTCAGGATTGACACGGTGCGGCTCGCTGTCGTGAATCCTTCTGACACCATCATCGTACATGACACGGTGAAGGTCGAGGTTCCTATTATGTTCAGCCGCTACACGGGCAAGGACTACGACATCGGGGTGCGCGGATTCAGGACGGAGCTGGAGTATGTCAAGATCTATCCTCAGACGAAAATAATAACCAAAGGCTACACCGTGGAGCAGAGGCGGTGGGGCTTCGGGGTGGCTGTCGGGCCGTCGGTGCTGGTGACCCCCTCAGGCAGGGTGAACGCCGGGCTCGGCGTCACGGGCGGATTCTATCTCAGGCTTTAGCGTGCTATCCACGCACGCTCTTTGCAGCGTCTTTTTCTGGTGCCGCTTTTTTTTGTTATTTTTTTTTTGAAAAAGTGTACTATATTCAAATATTTTTTGTATATTTGCATAAACAAAAAACACTAAGAGTTATGAAGACACAGATCAATACATTAGTAAATGGCGCGGTTCCAGCTAAAATCGCACGAGTTGATGACAAGGCTGCGCAGCAGCCAGGCTCTTCCTTTGAGGAGAGAGCTACCCTCAAGAGGAGGGTAGAAGAGGAGAACCCTACGGTAATGAAGGTAAAACTCTATGGTGTCGAGGTTGAGCTTGCCGCCAATATATCTTGCTCAGGGAGAAATAATGGCTGGTCGGCCATTATTTCAGAGAAAGAGGCCGAGGCCATCCTCGGTTATATTCCGACGCACACTTACCAAATAAATTATGAACTAACCGTCGATGCCAACCTCATGGTTGAGATATCGTGGGCAATAAGGCGCAACGAGCGTTGCGAGTGGAAGCCGTCGGGTTATCTCTTCATAAGAGAAAAAAATATAACTATTCTTTAGTATGAGATATATTATCACTCGTGTGCCGGGCGTTGAGAACGCCTGGCACTGCATCGACAGCCTAACGGGCGTGTCGGTGACGTGGACAGAAGGCAGATTCAACGACGCGCAGAGCGCGGCGTGGCCTGATGATCTTGCGGTCATGGCAGACGCCCCGGTGCGGTTGGCGCACACTATGAGGCTGATGGCTGATTGGCTTGCCGAACATCACGGGGATCTGCTATGAGAGGCGGCAAGAGAGCGGGTGCGGGGCGCAAGCCTTCGGGAGACTCCCCGAAAGTCCCCTACACTATCAAGATCAAACCAGAGACCAGAAGGCGCATCGACGAGCTCAAGGGGGAGGGGTTCTCGCTTGGGCGGTGCGTGGACGAGATGGTGGCCAAGATGTGAACAAAAGGCTACACGCGGACGCTTTCAGGGATATAGCGAAAAGACTGCAAGCGCACGCGGATGAAATAGACGCGGCAAAGTTCGAGTAGCCGCCCATTATGTATTAAAGGCATTAAATGGCGGGCTACCGGCCCGCCATTTTCTTTATATAGTCAATCACCCGCCTGTTGGCCTCGTCCACCTTGCTTTGATCCTTCTTGATATAGATGAATGTAACGTCGTGCGATTTGTCTGAATGTCCCAGGGCCTGGCCGATTATGTCAACCGGGACGCCTATCTCATAGGCGATGGTGGCCCACGTGTGGCGGGACCAGTAAGTTGACAGATCGGGAAAACGGCCTTTCTCCAAGATCTTGCCGCGCTTGCCCCTCGGACATCCCAGATATTTCAGCCGCTTGTTGATTTTCGACAGATAAGAGTTCTCGGTGGCGTAGCGCTCAAGGCCGTTGACGAGATTCGTTTTCCCCGAATACTTCCTGATCAGTTCAGCCGCCTCCGGCTCGATCTTCACTGAATACAGCCGTCCGGTCTTGGCGCGCCTGTAGTTGAGGTAGCCGTTTTTCACGGAGGTCTTTTTCGCCGCGAGAAGATCCGCAAGGTTGATGCCTATCATGTAGAACAACAGCACGAAAATGTCCCTTGCCTCCTCATATCCAGGACTGGGCTCCATGTTGAGGATCCACGCGAGCTGCTCGGCGGTCAGCGCCCTCTTCCTTGTCTCCTCCTGTTTGATTTTGAAGGTACGGAAAGGGTAGGCTTCGGTTTTTCCGTCGTCGATGGCCTTGTTGAACACGGTCCGTATGTTGCGCATCAGGATGGCGATGGAGTTTATGGCCATCGTGTCCATGCAGTGGCGCTCGAACCGCTCCAGATAGGCGCGGTTGATGTCGTCGAACGACCTTTCATCTATTGACGGGTCAAAGGCCGTGAGCGCCTTGACCGTCCGGTCATACACTTCGCGCGTCCCGGGCTTGTATTGGGAGTCGCGGTAATCCTTCAGGGCGGCAAGAAAATCCCCGCCCTTCTTTTCGGACCTTTCGCCGAAAGCCTCTTGTTTGATTCGGTCGATGACATCTCTTGCGGTCATCGTCGCGAGCTCACCGGAGTAGCGCAGGTCGGTGATGATGTCCACCGCCTGAGTGGCGAGATTCTTCAGGCGGTTGCGGAAGCCGGTGTTCCGGCCTGTGAAGGTCTGATGCTCCGGGTCCCAGTCCTCCTGTCTGATCTTGCCGGCCAGCAGCAGGGCGCTTTTGTAGTCGTGTGAGACTTTGAGGTAGAGCGGCGCTTCTTCGCCAGCCTTTACGTTTTTGAGATAGTACGATACCTTTGCCATAACGTTGATTTGTTTTTAGTCCCGAATTAGTCCCGAATCGGCCTTATTTTGCCGCAAAATGTCACACTTTGCGCCCCTATTTTGAGGGTAAAATTTTAGTTTCAGCAAAGAAATAAGGGCTGATGAACCAACGTAACCAATTGATTTTCATCGCCCTTGACTATTGAGCGGAATGCGAGGCTCGAACTCGTGACCTTCGGCTTGGGAAGCCGAAGTATCGGGCGAAAGTTGTTGATTTTTAATTATTTATAAAAATTAAATTTTTGTTGGTCGTGAATTTGGTCGCAATTCAGCCGGCCGGGCTCAAGAGGCCAACGCCACGATGAAGGCGATCACCGGTGCGGCGATGGCTGTGAAAAGGATGAAGTTCGCGAGTCCGTCAGAGACCAGCGCGAGCGACTTCATCACGTTCACCTTGACCTCGTCCTCCGACTTCCATCGCGCGGCGTATCTGCCGAAGCATCTAAGGCCCTTGACAAGCTTGCCGATCGCGAGGTAATACAGGCCGGCCACGACCGCGATTGCGAGAATGATAATAAATAATGGTTCCATAATGCTATTTGTTATTATAGTTTTTTATAGTGGATGATTTGCCGACGTCGGCAAAATGGTACAGAACGCAGCCGGTGGGCGATTTTGCTATAAAGGCTACCGGCACAGCACCGCGGTCCCTCTGGCATGATACTTCACGCCATCATACCTAATTTCAAGGTGCGCTATCCCGTTGCCGCCCATTTCCTTTGCCGCTGACATTATCGGGTCAAGGATGTCTTTGCCGGTCAAGACCTCAGTCTCGGTGTGGGAAGAAACGTCTCTTTTTGAATATACGGAGTCATCGTAACGCCCCCGCTTTGGCCGCTTTGGCGGATCGTCTTTTTTTATTACGGTGCCGGGGCGTATTTCTACGTGTATCGTGCCAAGTTGCCGATGAGGTTCGGGGCATTCATCTGTATAGAAGAAGAAGCCGTTCTCCACGTATGGGCGGAAATCTACCGTGTAAACTGTTACCGACCTTTCAAATTCCAGCATCATAGGGGCTGAACAGCTTGCGACAGCCAGCGCTGCCGAAATAAGCATAAGTGCTTTTGTCCTTGCTTTCATTGCGCTACTTCGATGTGAGGTTCCTGATTATATCCGTCAGATTCCGGATCTGCTCGTGCTGGGCGCGGATCTGTTCTTCTTGGCTCTCTATCACGCGGAGAAGCTCCGCGGCGTTCCCGTTGTTCACCGTGGTCGGGGAGTTGGTGATGCCGCTTATGTCCCCGATCGTCGTGACGGCTCCGTGGTTCGAGTTGTCCGTTGAGGCGGGGGCGCCTTCCAGGAGGGCGGTCGTGTCCCAGCCTTTCGAATTAAGTAAAGCAAATTTCTCTGGCGGCAACCGTCTGCGGCCTTGACATAATTGCGTAATAAACGCTTTTGATACTTGCAAGCAGTTTGCAACGTCAATCTTTTTCAGATTGTTGTCTGTTAAAAATCTCTCAAAATCAGCCATATAGCAATAAGTGTTAAAAATAAAGCAAATTAGTAAAGCAAATTCTTGCTATTATGCTTTACTTTGCTTAACTTTGCATCAACAAACGGAACAACGGGGTAATAAACCAAGTTGAACGTCAAAGCCAAATGCAAATGAACGAAAATAAATCCATAGACACAAGAAGTTTCCCGGAAATCTGGGAGACCCTGACCGACTACCAGAAGGACAACCTGCGGTTCGCGATCTACGTGAACATGAGGGTGTCCCCCCAGACGGTGTGGTACTGGAGGACGGGGAAGAGGCGGCCTTCCTTCGTGAACAGGAAGGAGATCGCCCGGCTGACCTCCATAGTGACGAAGACCAAGTGCAACTCAGAACTATTGTTCCCATGACAAACGAGAGACCGAACGTCTCGCCCGCGTCAAGGTACTGCGAGAGCGAGGCCGCCCGCCTTCTGGGCGTGAACAGGAGGACGATAGCCCGGTGGAGGGAGAGCGGACAGATAAGGCCCATGCTCGGCATGGGGATGAAGTCCGGGAGGGTGTACTACAAGGGCACGGAGATAGAGCGGGCCTGGGCCACGCATTAGGACGGATACAGCAGTGATGCTGCTGGACGGGACGCCCCGGGGTTGGCGCCTTACGGGGTCAGTGTTTCGAATTAGATTATGAGAGTTTGTTTTTCACGACTTGGTTTCTACGCCGCCTCCTGCCCGTCCGGGCGGCTTTTTCAAGACAACAACAAAAAAACGATAAAGCAATGACAAAGCAGGAATTTACAGACAGAACGGGATTCATCCCGACCGATGAGCACTTTCAGGCGATTCACGATGAATACATGGCCGCGGGTGACAATGTGGACAAGGACACCTTCTGCGACAGGTGGATTAATGAGAACGGAAAGCAGACCGTCTATGACTGGATGACCAGCAGGTACGAGGCCGCACGGGATGAGCTTGCCGCCAAGAAGGAGGATGTAAGGGAGCTGGGCAACCGCGTGGCGGACCTAAGCGAGATGGTTGACCGAAAGGACACGGAGATAGGGCTGCTGCACGACCGGATCAAGCTGCTGGAGGCGCGGCTCACCGCCCACGAGGTGAAGGAGGAGAGGATGAAGAAGCACTATGCGGAATTCACGGACGAGTTCCTCAGGTACAGGAGGGCGCTTCTTATCGCCCGTCTGATGATGGAGAGTCTACGCGACTGCGCGGACGGTGAGGACCTGACCATGGTTCTCGACGAGATAGGCGCGGCACTGGCGGTCGGAAAGACAACGGGAACGAACGTCAACGAGGAATAAATACCGACGGACATGAAAAAGGGAATCATCATCGCGGCCTACGTGCTGGCCGTTCTTCTGGCTCTTGCGAGCCTCTGCGTTCTGGTGTCGGATGTCACGGACACGTGCAAGGTGTGGCTTGCGCTCCTGATCAAGGGGATAGCCCTTGCGGTGCTTGTGGTGTGCTCCTGGCTTCTGCCGCCCGTGCGGGAGAAGGCCGAGGATCTGGGGTATGAACTGCCGTTGAGGCTGAAAAGATAGAGCCATGGCCGAGATAAGACCGTTTGTCCTCATACAAGACTGGATGTTCGACCTGGGGCTGAACCCGTCCGAGGTGATCGCGGTGGCGGTCATCTACGGGTTCACGCAGGATGGACAGCACACATGCCACGCATCGCTGCCGTATTTCCAGAGAAGGTGCAATATGACCAAGCGCGGAGCTATCAAGATGCTTGCAAGCTTGGAAGAGAAGGGCTTTTTGATGGTAGCGCGCAAGGCTGGCGAGCAGAATGAATATTCATTGAATTTAGAGGTGGTGAACTCAGTTCACCAGTGCACTAAGTTCACCGGTGAACTTAGTTCCAAAAGTGGTGAACTTAGTTCACCCCTTTCCCCCACACCCCCTATCCCTATAAGAAAAGATAATAAAACAACACGAGAGAGCGCGCCCGCGCCCGCACACACGCACACGTGCGAGGGCGTTGAGGAAGTTGAGGGATCCGGGAAAATTGAGGGAGACCCAACAGTTAAGGCAGCGGATGCGGCAACAGACGGTTCCCTTCCATCCTCTGAGCAAAAGAAGACCACCCCCGAACCCCCCGGCCCCCCTTGCCCCTCCGTGGCGGATGACAGCGGGAGCGATGCCGGCCTGTTCCACGTGTCGAGCATGGAGAGGGAGTCTGTGGGTTTCGACAAGGACAGGATAGCGGGGTTGAAGCGTGCGAGGATGGCCGAAAGTCTGGAGCGCGTGGCCGCGAACCTTGCCGCCAAGGAGGGTTTGGAGATGTCGGAGGGCCAGATGTCGCGCTTCCTTGACTACTGGTGCGCCCATCGCCCGGGGAGCGGACGGGTGAGAGCCGAGGACGATCCGTATTTCAGCCTGTACGCGAAGGCGCGCGGCTGGGTCCGCAGGGACACCGAGAGGGCAGAGGGCAGCGCGGGGGTATTCACGCCTCCGACCCTTGACGAGGTAAGGGCCTTCTTCCATGAGGCCGCCCCCGACATGGACCCGCTGGAGTTCTACGGCTACTACAAGGCGCGCGGCTGGACGTTTCCCGGTGGGGTGAGGATGTCGGACTGGAAGAGCGCGGTGTACCTGTGGATAAGCAGGGAGAGGAAGAGAAGATAGACGGTAAATGATTTGAGAACTAGGATATGGTTGATTTCAACAGCGAGAAGACCGAGGCGTTACTGGTGTGGGACGTGATCGTCACACCGGAGTATATAGACGACATCAGGCGGATAGTCCGCCCTGACATGTTCCTGAACAGGCATCTGCGGGACGCGTTCCTGAAGGTGTGCGAACGGTGGGACTCAGGGGAGCCGGTTGACGGCTCCGTGATGATGTCGGTCGCGGACACGGAGGCGGTGAGGACCCTTGCCGCCTACACGGGGGCGAGCGGCGGTCTTGTCACAAGCATTAACCACGCGAGGCTTCTGCGTCAGATGTGGCTCGCCCGCACCGCGTGGAACTTCGGAGACCGCCTCATGCGCACCGCGTCGAATGTGTCGATGATGCCGGAGAGCGTGCTGTCGGACGCGAGGGCTTTCGCTGAGACTCTGGAGTCTTGTTGCGGGGCGTGCTCCGAGAGGACCGCTGTCCAGGCGGTTGATGAGCTGGGAGAGATGATAAGGCGGGATGCCGAGGCAAGGAGCAAGGGAGGGCTTGCCGCTGTACCTACCGGTTTCCCTTTCCTTGACTGGCGTTTCCTTGGTGGCTTCAAGGGCGGCAACCTTGTGACCCTTGCGGCAAGGCCGGGCATAGGAAAGACCGCGGTTATGCTGGCGATGATGATGTGTCAGGCCTCTTGCGGGATCCCCGTGAAGGTCTGGTCGCTGGAGATGGGTCACAGGGAGCTGGCCGAAAGGATGATGTACTCTCTTGGAGGGTTGAGGCCGGGAGAGAAGCTGAGCGGAGCCGTGGACTGGGGCGGATCGTGGAAGGAAGCTAGGGGTTTGCTGGAACGGTGGGGGCTCTACATCGAAGACAAGACGTTTGGCCTTGACGAGATTGTCGCAGACATCACCGTAAGCCACCAGCAGGGGCGGTGTTCCGTTGCCTACATCGACTATCTGCAGCTTGTGACATCGCCTTCTGGGAGGCAGGACACCGAGGAGAGGAGGATATCGGGAATAACGAGACGGCTGAAACTGCTTGCCAAGTCCCTTGACATCCCGGTGGTTCTGCTTGCGCAGCTCAACAGGGAAAACGTGAAGGACGGGCGCGACCCCGCCTTGCAGGACCTGAGGGGATCGGGTTCGATAGAGCAGGACAGTGATAGGGTGATATTCCTTTCGCCAAGGCTTGCGGTTGACGGGGAGCGCTTTATCAGTATGTGCATAGGAAAGAACCGCGAGGGCGGCCGCGCGGGGGATTCCGTGCTGTTGAGGCCGAATGAGACTTATTCAGCGTTCGAGGAGATGCCGGGCGCGGACATCCCTACACACGCGGAAAAGAGGAAGGAGGAGTTATGGGAGAAGGAATTGTCGAGATAACCCTTGGAAGGGTCAAGGAGGTGGTGGCCGGGTTGAGGTCGAGGAACGCGCTGCCATACCACGAGACCCTTCTGAACCTGAAAAGATGGGCCCAAGGCAAAGGGATGACGGAGAAGGCGCTTCTGGAGTCCATCGAGGGGCTCAGGAAGGCGGGGCGGATAGAGGTCGGGAGGACTCTGAACGACTGGTGGATAAGGCCGGTTGAGGACGATGAAGCGAAATAAGGCGTTTTGGCGGTGTTTTTCGGGTTGAGGTAAGGAAACCCTTGTTTTGCGGACGAAAGTAAGTGAGAGCGCAAGGAAATAGGCAAAAAATAGGAATAATGGAATAATTCGCAAAAAAAGAAAGAGAAATGGAAGACATAAACAGGATAGAGCTTGAGGGACGCGTCGGCGACGTCAGCGTCATCAACGTGGGCGGAACAAGCGTGGCCCACGTCTCCCTCGCGACAAACGAGGCGTCGAAGAACGGGCGCGGGGAGATCACGATAGACACGGTGTGGCACTGCGTGGTGATATGGAGGGGCAAGGATGTGCCCGACCCCGCGAGCATCAGGAAGGGCGACCGCCTCCATGTGGAGGGGCGCGTCAGGGTCAACAAGTTCACCGGCAACGACAACGTGGAGAAGCTGTTCTACGAGGTCATCGCCAACAGGGCGGAGATCGTGAAGGACAAGTGAAGAAACCCGCCGGCCGCGCGGGTCTAATCGCGGCTCATAGGTTATAGTTTTATGTGTTTAATTATGTGGTTTTCTCCGAAGACCGGCTGCGAAGTCCGTCAGAGGCAAACTCCCCGAAGTGTCAGATATGGGCTCTGACAGCGATGAATGGAGAAGCCCCAAAGCACACTCCATTCAGAAGCGTAGGACGGCAGTGCGGTTCGATTCCACACCGGGGAGCCACTCA
>ERZ808274.1100-NODE-1100-length-9853-cov-3.416514_pt1 | contig 9853 bp, 10 predicted proteins | sample MGYA00521277_ERZ808274 | MGnify/ENA primary metagenome ERZ808274 (study PRJEB31516, sample SAMN03275597) | gut metagenome | biome: mammalia-associated habitat; material: feces | host: Papio cynocephalus | place: Kenya | collected 2012-07-28 ... | reverse complement strand
CCATCTATTTTATATTTACTCCTTGTTTACTAATAAATCTTCTTTCTTTTTTCTAAAATTAGAAAAAATATAAAAAGGAATAGAAATCAATTGAATAGAAATAGAAACAATTACAAGAGCTAATATTGAATAATCATAAAGAATACCCATTATAAAGCTTCCTAAAAAGCCGAAAATTCCAAATGAAAATTCAAAGATACCATAACCTGTTGCTCTATTATCTTTAGGAACCATAGTAGTAACTATAGCCTTTAAAATAGATTCTTGGGCACCCATACCAATGCCCCATAATGTTACACCAATAAATAATAAAATAACTGAATTAAATTCAAAAATAAAAAGTGAAAATACACTTGAAAGAAAAGTAGCCAATATCAAGGCAATAACTCCAAAGCGATCAAAAAGCTTACCAAAAATTATAGCCGCAATTGCATCAACAATCATCGCAAATGAGTAAATAAGAGGTAAGGTTTGAACAGTGATTATTTTATTTCCTGAGTCAACAAAAACTTTACTAATATGCATACCGACAAGAGAATAATTGATAAATCCAAAAGCAAAAAGGCTTATACCGACAATATAAAAGATAAAACTCGGTCTTATTTTAAACTTCTCATGCTTTTTAGGTTCAACTTCAAATTCATCTGGGTTAGGAAATTTACGCATGGTAAAGAAAAGAAGAACAAGTGTAGCAATTGCCGGTATAAGAAGAAAAAGAAAACACAAAGCATATATTCTATATGTTTCACCATCCACTTTAAAAAGCATAATAAGATATAAAAAAAGAGGACCTAAAAATGCACCGATTTGATCTAACATTTCTTGAATGCCAAAGCTTTTACCAACTTTTTCCCTACTAGCAGCAAAAGATAATATTGTATCTTTTGAAGGCTTTTTAATCGCTTTTCCAATTCTTTGAACGCCTAAGATAATACAAGCAAAAATCCAACCATGTGGACCGGCAAAAGCTAAAAGTGGAACCGTTAATGTATCTATAAGATAACCAATAATTGTAAAAGTCCAGTATTTCTTCGTCTTATCTGCTATCCAGCCAAAAACATAACGAAGTGAATAGCCTAGCAATTCTCCAATTCCTGAAATAAAGCCAATTATTGTAGCTGAAGCACCAATTAAAGAAAGATATGTGCCTTGAATACTAGCTGCCCCTTCGTGAGTCACATCTGATAAAAGACTGACACATCCAAAAAGAAGTATAAAAACCATCGCATCAGAAATATATTTTTTATTTTTGTTTTTCATATTTTTTCGCCTCGATTAGTTTACTTGCGTTTGACAATTTTTATTTAACCGGGAAAAACACTTCCGAAATAATTTTAGCACTATATTTTGACTGGTCGAGAGTAGGTAAAAGTTTGTGTAAATAAAAAACACCCGCCATCCTATGAATGGCGGGTGACCGCGTGTTTCTGTACAATGTTTTGTTCATGAAACACGGAGGAAACCTTGCATGGACAATTTTAGTAAACTTTTGAGCGAAGCGTTGGAGAGCGGGGAGACGATCGAGTCCGCGTTCCGCGAGGCGGTCGCCAAAGCCGCCCAGGAGGCCATTGACGGATTCATGGATTCCGAGATGACGGCATACCTAGGAGGCTATGAGAGATATGACCGCAAGAACGGGGACAACTCCGGCGATTCGAGGAACGGTAGGGCGGCCACGGCGATCGTGACGTCGACGGGGTCGATAACGGTCAGCGTCCCCAGGGACCACCGGGACGGCGGCTTTCACATGATAGAGGAGGCGTTGGAGAAAAGGCTGGTGGCCATGTTCCTGCATTACAAGAACGGCGTGGATGCCAGAAAGGCCCGCGACTGGATGGCCATCGTTGGCTTCATGGGGAAATGAGGTAAATTATTCATGGCGGAAATCTGTATTTACACAGAATTCGAGATACTCCGCTCAACTACAATTGCTAAATGTGAGAAGGCCAATAAGCATTAAATATTGGGATGTGCATGCCTCCGTGTAAAAGAGAATTATCGTGTATTAGTGAACATTGTTCATGCAAAGGTGGTCCTAAAAACTATTTTCTGACTTTTCAATCACTATTACACGGCGTTAAAACTTAAAACATCGTATTTATCGCTATAAAGAAAATGTTTGACACCCTATTAAGAGTATCAAACATTTATAACCTTAATGGTGACCCAGCCCGGAATCGAACCGGGGATTCAACCTTGAGAGGGTTGCGTCTTAACCTCTTGACCACAGGGCCGCGCAAGTATTTAAGCACTTAGGCTAAATTCTTGCAAGGAAATTAAGAGAGTATCGACTGAGATAAAGCAATCAATCTCTCTTTCACGCGTTTCTCACCCAAAATTTCAATGATTTCATGAAGATTCGGGGATTGTTTTGAAGCGGTTAATGCGATACGTAAAATCTCCGCAAAATCGCTCACATTTCCTTTATAAGCGCTCGGATTCGCTTTATATTCGCGGTTCACAATCGCAAATCCCAAAGAGGAGGCAACTTCTTTCAAAGCATTCCACCAGGTCGCTTCATCCGTTCCAAAAAGCATCTTGTTTGCAGAAGATAGAAGGACTTCATGAATGGTTTCTTTACTCATCTTTTCGTTCCAAGGGAGCTTTTCTTTAATCATCGCGTTATAGTCTTCGTCAAAGAAAAAGCGTGTAACTGGAGCGATGTCACTATATTTTGCGTAGTCTTTGCGTGGATTTGTGCGATCCTTTTCAATATCGAGGATCTTGCCAAAATAAGAAGGATCTTTCTCGATTTTCTCATAAAGTCCTGGATCATTATCCTTGCTCCAAGCAGTGACTTTCGGTAGAAGCGTATCCGCGCGTTCTCTAGCAAGCACTTCTTTGCAGAAATAATTCAGTTTATCTTCGTCAAAAAGAGCGCCGTCAAGGGACATCTTGGACAAATCGTAATGGAACTTCGATAAATCGAGGCTCTTATTTTCAATCGTCCATTCCTCAAAATTGGAATTAGCGATGCTCATCAAATAGACAAGAACCCCCATCGGAGGATAACCTTGTTTCAAGAAATAGGAAACGGCAGCCTCTGGATCTTTGCGCTTGGACAGTTTGCGTTTGTTCCCGTGATCAAGTTTCATAATGACGGGAAGATGCGCATATTTAGGAGCTGTCCAATTCAGGGCACGGAAAAGCTCAAGGTGGATTGGGGTGGAAGGAATCCATTCTTCTCCGCGCGTTACGAGCGTCGTTCTCATGAAATGGTCATCGACAACGTGCGCGAAATGGTAAGTGGGAAGACCATCCGCCTTATAAATCACGATATCGACATCGTTATCTGCCAAATCGATATCGCCGCGGATTTCATCATGGAAAGTGATTTTCTTTTCATGATCTCCATGGCTTTTAAAGCGGATGACCCACGGGGTTCCCGCTTTGATTTCCTCAATTTCTTCATCGACGGAAAGATTGCGGTCACGCGCATATTTTCCATAATATCCAGGAATGATTTTATTCGCTTCTTGGAATTCACGGAGTTTCGCTAAATCCGTAGAAGTAGAGAAATCGGGATAAGCCATCCCTTTACGAATGAGCTCTTTGATGACAATTTTATAAATATCGGCACGCACGCTTTGCTGATAAGGGCCATATTGTCCTTTATCACCGCTAGGAAAATAGCCTTCATCGGCGACAATTCCAAAGCAAGCGAGTTGGTCAATGAGTTCTTCGGCGCTCCCGGCGATGGTACGTTTGGTATCCGTATCTTCTAGTCGAAACATATAAACACCATGCGTATCATGCGCAATCGTGTGAGCAATCATTGCCGTGAATAAACTTCCGGTGTGCAAAAAGCCCGTCGGAGAAGGAGCGAAACGCGTCACTTCCGCGCCAAGAGGCAAACCCCTTGGAGGAAATCTTTTTTCAAGATCTTCTATTGAACCCGTCACCTCGGGGAAGAGCAGTTCTGCCAAATCATTCGTTGTCGCCATAAAAACACTCCAATAAAGCAAAGGAGATTATAGTCTACTCTTCTTCCCACTTCTATGAATTCTTTCTCTAGAAAGAAGAGGCTCGTTTTCGAAAATACGTTTATTTGAATCTTTTTTGTTCTTTTCGCGAATAGACTTCTAAATTTCCGACGGTACCACCATCCATCACGATGTCCGTTCCCGTGAGATATCCCAGTTTTGGATCGATGAGCATTGCGAAAAGAGAGGCGATTTCCTCTGGATCCCCAAAACGATGAATCGCGGCATTCTTTAGGAAGGCGGACCCTTGGGCACTCTCTAATTTCCCCATCGGCGTTTCAAAATTTCCTGGAGAAACGCTGATGACGCGGATTCCTTTTTGATACATTTCATTCGCGACGCGCTTGGTATACCAACAAACGAAATTCTTGGAAATCGGGTAGCCAATGCTCGTCTCCATTTTCTTGCCAAACATCCGCGCTTTTTTGGTCAGTTTCTTAAGGAAACGAGTTTCGTTCTTAAAGACAAGCATATAGTGCTTGATTGGTAGCATCGACTTCGGAAGCATATAAGCGGACATTGAAGAAACATTCAAAATCACTCCATCATCCATGACTTCCTTAAATTCCTGGTCAACATAATGAGTGCCAAGCGCATTGATAGATATAATCGTTTTCGCATCACCCATATGAGGGGAAACCCCTGCCGCATGAATGACCGCGTCGATTTTGCCTAAAGAGGCGCTGTAAGCAGCCAGGTCTTTTACTTCGTTTCGCTTGGAAACGTCGCATTCTCTTGCGATGATTTCATAGCCATCCGCTTTTAGCGATTCAACGGCTTGCTCCAATTTGCTCATCGTGCGGCCACTAATGACGATAATATGACCCTTATCGAGCTTACGAATTGTGGCTAAGCCCATTCCGCTTCCGCCACCAGTGATGACATAGACATGTTTCATATTTTTTTCTCCCTAGCGAATCAATTCGCCATCCCTAAATTAAAAACAAGTCTACTATATTCTTCATCACGATAGGACAATTTTTGCAATAAGAAGGAAACTGCTTTCTTAATTTAGCGTTGGAACGAGCAATCGAACGAACCGCTATGGCTGATTGTCAAAAAAGAGAAACAACTTTCTTTTTTCTCCCCTTGATTCATCCATGGTGATTCTCTATAATTACTCGTGCTCAAAGCGAGTGCAGGTGTAGTTCAATGGTAGAACGCGACCTTGCCAAGGTCGACACGCGGGTCCGATTCCCGTCACTTGCTCCATCTAGAATAATAACCGGCATCGAATGTGCCGGTTTTTGTTTCAATCTGTTTAATCTTCAATCAAGATATTTCGAAATTAATCTTTGCCGTCATTCTCTTCATCATCGAAGAAAGAACCGGCATCGTTCATTTTGTCCTGCATATCTTTCCGCGTTTTCTTGCTCTCTTCCACTTGGTTCTTAATTTCTTCCTTCTCTTCTTCAGGAATGTCTTTCATCTTATCCATCTCCGAAAGGGCTTCCTCGGCCAAAGAAATCGAATAATCGATGAAGAAATAACAATATTTCTTAAAAAGCAGATCCAACACCCAAATGTAATAGGGAAGGAATGGTGAAACGGCAACAAGACCAAACAAAATACCGAGTGTCACAATTCCAAGAGGAGAAGTCATAGGAAGCAAGAAAAACCATCCAATGGTAATTCCGAAAGCAAAGAAGGCGAAGAAAGCAACGAGCATCCACCATATCGAAGAATAATAATCGCGTAGAAAACTCTTTTTCGCTTTCTTTAAACCACCAACGAAAATATGGTTTGCGACGCTACTAGGACCGGGTCCCATATGAACGCGTAAAAATGGATTTAGTGCGTAATCACAGAGTCGGAAAAGGAAAATCACAGTGAAGGTGATACAAGAAAGAAGAGAAAAAAGACTCATAAACGAGAATAGGGATTCTTCTTTCTCAATAAAAGCAAAAACAGAAGAATAATCGCCCGCATGAAGCAAAGAATAAAGAGAAGACAAGCTTTCACCAAAAGATGGGTATTTCATGGTGAAAATAGGAACCAACGAAAAATAAAAAATAAGAGCAAAAGGCAAAGAAAAGAGCAAAGATAAAATAAAATTCCAGATTACGCGATAAGAGCCATAAAACGGAGTATGAAAATACGAAAGGAAATAGGCAAACGATCTGCGGTTAGAAAGTTCGTTATTTTTATGCCCATCGCACAAAGAAATCGTAAAAGCGAGAAACAAAGGCAAAACCACGAATGGAACAATAAACCAAAGGGTGTAAGGGAAAAAGACGCCCATAAGCAAAAAAGCGAGAGCTACTACCGTAAATCCCACCGTCATTGGCAAAGAATAACCGAATCTTTTCTTGTAGCGAGCAAAAGCAAGTGCCCCAACGGAAGGAAGTAATGTTGTTTCTTTATTTGGATTCATTTCTTGCACGTTCGTTTTCCTTCTCATTGTGTAACGCGATCATCGCGTTTCTTAGTTCCGTCCCAACAAAGGGATCGATGTTATCTTTTTCATAAGCCGCAACGACTTTCCCTAGCCGCGATAAAGGGGTAAAAACGGGCTCCCCTCTTCGGTTCTCAATCGGTGTTACAAAGCAATCGTCATTCACAAGTACAATACCCACTAAGAAAGAGGTGTTGATACCACTTGCTTTCGAAAACCGGTCTACCGCGTTTTTTGACGTCATAAGAGGGTTACCTTCTTCCCCTTCTTAGGATAATTCACCCAATGGACGTCATCGCTTTTCGCGCTCACAGCCCCATCGTAATAAACGTCCGTGATGACATAGATATATTTGTCACCGCCCAAGACGTGATCGATATGAACGTAATCGCTCCCACCGAGGCGATAAGAAATATCGTTGACCAAATAATAGTCATGGAAACGTGCTTCTCTCATCACTCGATGATAATAAAAGCGCATCACGTTATGACGAATCAATAGGCCTTTTAAAGGCTGATAAAAGAATAGACCCAGTAGGAAAATGCCGCAAAGCACGGAAAGAATTATGAAAAGAGTTAAACGTGCATAATACGGCAACATAAGTGACTAATCCGCGAAATGCTCAGCGGTTTCAATGGCGACTTCAATCATGTTCTTGAGGCCTTCTTGACGCTCTTCCGCTGAAATCTGAGTATTGCCATAAATAAGATCGCTAACGGTGCAGATGGCTAAGGCCTTTTTGCCTAAAGAAGCGGCTTGCTCATATAAGGCATATGCTTCCATTTCGGTACCGAGGACACCAAGCGCCTGCCATTTTTTCCAAATCGTAGGATCGGCGTCATAGAAAGTATCGCTCGAAAGAATGTTACCGACATAATAAGCACCGCTTCTTTTCGCGGCGGCTTTTGCGGCTTCTAAAAGCAAGTCAAAAGATGCGATGGCGCTATACGTCGCGCCTCCTAAAGCGTGTTGCCCCATCCAGTTGCTATTGGTACAAGCCCCTTCTCCCAAAAGAAGATCACGGCATTTAATAAACGGTTGAAGTGCACCAATCGTACCGACGCGGATAATGGATTCAACGCCATACTGAGTAAATAATTCGTGAGAATAAATTCCAATGGAAGGCATACCCATGCCACTAGGCATCACCGAGATTCGTTTTCCGTTTTTCGAAAGTCCAGTAAAGCCGACCATACCGCGGATGGAGCAAATCTCCTTTACATCCGTAAGATAGTTTTCCGCAATCCAGCGGGCTCTGAGCGGATCGCCAGGCATAAGTACGACTTTCGCAAACGCGCCGTCTAAAGCGTTAATGTGTGGTGTTGACATAATGTCCTCCTAAATGAAGCCTTATCGAACGAAGGCAATCGCCCCCTCTAGAAGACTTCTCTATAAATAGTCTAGCACAAAGCGTTTTCTCATGCGCGGATGAAACAAAAAAGGGCCACATTTTGGCCCTTATTAACTTTTACGATTGATGCGTGTTATCTTCGCTTGGTTCGCTCACGGTCGCCATATCTTCTTCGAAAATCCGAAGGAGTTCATCAGGAGCGACAGGAGTAAGTTCCCCTTGGAAAGCGATAGAGATTCTTCCCGTTTCCTCGCTAACGACAATCGTGACAGAATCCGTGGTCTCGCTGATGCCGTATGCAGCGCGATGACGAGAACCATATTTACCAGTGAGTGGGCGATTCGTTGGGGTAAAATAAACGCTCGCAGCAGCGATTTTATCCCCGCGGATAATCACCGCACCATCGTGGAGACGTGTGCCTGGGTAGAAAATGGTTTGTAGGAGCTCCGAATTGACAGGTGCATTAAGGATCGTGCCGTTTTTCATGATTTCACTCAAATCGTCATTTTTTTCAAAAGTGATGAGCGCACCAATCTTTTGCTTAGAGAGAGTACGAATCGCACTTTCCACTTTCTTAAAGACTTCTTCGCGGTCGTAAATTGCCTCTGGTTGAACTTTCGGCGTTCTATGGAACAAATCGAATGTCGCTTTTCCTTTCATCACGTTTGCGGTGAAAATACGGACTTCTGACATATTGGTGAAACTACTCACGAGAACGCCGACTAATAAAATTCCAAGCATGATGAACAGGAATAAATCCATATTCAAAATCCATGAGAGGATGACAAGACATTCCGATCCAACAATGAAAATGCGTGGGACCTTTCTTTTGACCATGCTATAAAAAATGACATCGAACAAAGAAAAAGCGATAATCGTAAAGACGAAAGACAAAATATTATTAACTGAACTAAAGTTGCGTACTGACATAAAAATTATTCCATATTCAAGGGTCAACCACCCTCTACGAAATTATGTTAGCAAAACGAAAACACCCTGTTAAGAAAAGAACGATTTTTCATCGACTTTTCGTTGCAAAACGCCGCAAAAATTATTTTGCTTTGGTGAATTTCCCTTTGTTTGCCCCTTTGCTTGGTTTGACAACAATCCCCTTTTCCGTATTGCCCGCCATGTTTTTAGTGTATTCAAGGGCTTCCGCTTTTGTGGCAAATAATTTAATCGCGCGGTCGCTGCCCATGATTTTCACTTGCCACTTGCCATCTTCACGCTTGTTCACCATATAAGTATTTTTCTTCTCTGCCATATTTTTACCTCTTCTCTCGAATAATGATAAAACGATTTCCGCAAAAGGGCAAAAGCCGTTCGTGTAGAGATTACGTTTCAATTGTAAACTCTCAATTGATGTGAAACATTTAAGAAACCTCGGGCATCTGACCTCGTCGGTATCTTGCATCAGCTCCGTAAGGTTTTCAATCTTGGCTTGGTTCGGGGATCTGAAATTCAGCACCATCCTCGGCGTCTCGTCGCACCTTCTGCTCCACCTCGCCCTCTGGCCACGAGGTCGACGAGGGAATGGAATCTCAGGACCCTCTAGAATCTCTCCTGGTCGATCTGCCGTTGTGTTCGGGCGTCCTTGGGTAGATGAACTTGCGCGTTATTGAAACTGCTATTAATAAAGCGGAGCACGAGCGGGCAAGAAATATACATTGAGATTAAGATCACGGAACAAGCATCTAGGGGTTCGGGGTGATATTTACTCTAATAAGGATTTTGTTTCACAACATTTGAAATAGAACTGGTTGTCGAATTTTCCCGAACCGCCAGCAAAGCTTCGAGAGGAATGGAAAATACGGGCAAGATAAACATCGTAATACAAAAGAAAAAAGAAAAAACGATGCTTTAGAAGAGCATCGAACAACAAGCTTAATGGAGCACCTGGCGGGAATCGAACCCGTGTAACCAGCTTGGGAAGCTGGTGTTCTACCATTGAACTACAGGTGCAGCGGAATAATTATAAATATTTTCGCCTTTATGTCCACAAGAAGAAAGAAAAAAGGAAGCCGAAGCTTCCAATCTTTCAAGTTGGTGGGTGTTACAGGGCTCGAACCTGTGACCTTCTGTACGTCAAACAGATGCTCTCCCAGCTGAGCTAAGCACCCAACC
>ERZ808274.1099-NODE-1099-length-9861-cov-3.313889_pt1 | contig 9861 bp, 14 predicted proteins | sample MGYA00521277_ERZ808274 | MGnify/ENA primary metagenome ERZ808274 (study PRJEB31516, sample SAMN03275597) | gut metagenome | biome: mammalia-associated habitat; material: feces | host: Papio cynocephalus | place: Kenya | collected 2012-07-28 ... | reverse complement strand
CACCACCTTTGGACGCAGCCTGCGCACAACATCAATGAAATCAAAGAAAAGCGTATCAAGCACTTGCTCTGCCTGCCCCTCCCGGAACTTCTTCATCTTTCCCCATGCTTTTTCACGGATTCCCGCCGTGCTGAACGTGGAGCAGGGCGGTGAACCGTCCAGAATATCGAGGTTGTACAATGCATCGGGAAATGCAGTTCTTTCCTTGAAAGTCTGTATGGGTTCAAGAAAGGCATACTGCGGGTGGTGGTTCTTCTTGTACAAATCCATCACGCGCTTGTCTATCTCGTTGCATCCGACTACATCAAAGCCTGCCAACTTGTACCCCATAGAACTACCCCCCCCACAGGCAAAACAACTGAATACCTTTCCTTTGTCCTTGGTGAACCTGGCATTTCCCAGCGTCCAGTCGTAATTGAATTTATGTTCCGTCTGTTCTGACATTGTTTATCAAGCATCCTTTATAGGTAAATAAAAAACGTTATTTGCGCCTGCTTCCACCATGCAACTCTATCACGTTGAAACTCTTGAAACGGTCTATCAGCCGTGCCTCAAACCGTTCTTTCAGTTCTCGCACCGTCAGGTTGCTTGTTATGTGGTAGCGTTTGCCGTACTGTTGGTATATCTCGTAACGGGCAAACAGAAATTCATCGGTTATCTGTGTAAGCAGCGTTCCGAAACTCTTTTGCTTCTCCGTTGCAAGTCCCAGGTCGTTAAGGCATACACCGAAAGGCGCAACACCATCGTAAGCCTCTCGTGTGGATGCACCTTTCAGCTCGTTGTATGTGTACTTGTCAATGTGCCCATACACCTTGTGGTAGTTCATCAGTTGGGTCATGCTGATGTTGCGGAAGCAGTTCTCGTTGCCGGTCGCCCTAAGGTAATCAGAAAAGATTTGCATTATCATGGTCTTGCCCGTGCCCGGTTCACCGACAAGAAGGATGTTCTTGTGCAATTTGTAACTCTCGTTGGGGAACACGCTTTCAGCCAGAATGCAGTTGTTGAAATAGTATGCCAAGAAACGCAACACCTTGGAGTTGTGTTCATCAACAACAAAATCCGAAAACTCACGCAGCATATAGTTCTTGCCTATGCTGACAATCAGGCCAGCGTGCCGCGTGTATTCGTTGGGGTCTGCAAGGTCGTACCTAAAACCTCTCAGAGTAGCCCTCCTGTGCTGTGTTGCCAGAACTTCCGCACGCCGCTTTGTCAAGTGGCAGCGTTCCGCTTGCATATCCCGTATTATTTCCAACGCCTCTTCCTGTGTCTTGGGCAGTTGAATTTGTTTGCCGTTGAGTTCCATTCCCGGTTATTTCTTTGTTGTATTTATCAACTACCCAATTAAGGATAGTCCTGTAATCACTCTTGTACCTTCTGCCTGTTGAGCCTTTGTAGTTGTCAAGCATCTCAATCATGCGCTTTGCGCCCCCTTCTGTATGTTCCGCACAAAGTTTGGTGTATTCATCACGGGTGAGTGTCACGTTTCCAGCATAATGGTATTTCCGTTTCTTCTCAATCTGCTGCTTCTGCTTTTCTGTGAGTGGTGGCGGTACTTCATCGCAGCCTGTATCGTTGGGGAACAGCAAAGGCTGCTCTTGCCCTGTCCGCTTGGGTGGCGGTTCTTTCGGCGCTGGTGGCGCGGCATCATTTCCTTTCTCTTGGAATGGGGCTTTGCCCTTTTCGGCAAGCCGCTGTTTCATGGCGTTGCCGCCTTTCTTGCCGGCATTGCGCCTTCTCTCGCTTATATCAGCCTGTTTCACCATGTCAGCGGAATAGTACACGCCCTTGTGGTTTAACGACAATACACCGCAATCCATGAGTTCCTGTAATGGCCAATCGTCCGTAAGACCTGACAGCACAACCAACTCATTCAATGTGTATGGCGTGTTGTCAGGCTTTACGAGCATACCACGTTGGGGACTTTCCCACATATGGCAGAGCATTGTCACCCACACTCCCTTTGCCGTGGGCGAAAGGGCATTGATACGGGGGGCTGACAACCACGCCCCCGTATCAAAAGGCATAAGTGGGCATTTCCGCTTTTCTGCCATAACCCCTTAGTGTTTAAGCCTCCATAATGGCAATATCGGGTGCAATTGTTCCCGCCTTTCAACGGGTTCTTCAGCAAACATTAAATCTTGCATAACTTTTTATTTTAGGTTCAACAATCATTCCCAACTTTATTCCTTTGCAAAAACGCCTCCAACTCTGCACGGTTGAAATAACACATCTTGCCCATTGGCTTGTAGTGTGGTATCTGCTGCCTCATTGTAAGTTTGTAGAGGTAGCTTTTGGATATGCCCATATAACGTGCAGCCTCATCGCTTGTAAGCACCTCTTTTGTACAAAATAAGGTGTTGTCTGTTACCAAATCGGTAATCTGTGTAAGTTCCTCTTTGCTCATAGCTATTTATTTTAAGCGTTCACCCACTGTGAAATCGAAACCCATTGCCTCTGCCCACAGTTCCAAGAACTGCTTGCCAAAGTATTCTGCCTTTTCTTCTGTGTCAAGGCACAAGCGGAAGCCACCGGACGCAAGCGAGTACCAGGAGGAACGAGAGTACGCAAGCAGACAACCGAAACCCGCACCACCAAACGCAGGAGCAGACAGGAGGCAACCCCTTTCTTTTTTCCCCATATTGCAAATCTCTCTTTGATGGTAGAGTGCAAGGATAGGATACCAGTAGGAGCGTTCCCCGTCTGGGTCGGGATATGCCCTTACCCTACCGCCCCAAAGAGCCTTGCAAATCAGCTCCAGTTTCATCTGGGCGATAATGTGCTTTGGCGCACCAGCCGCTGACAGCGTTTCTTCATATACGCGTTCGCCCAAAGCCTTGCAAGCATCCTCATAAGAGCGGATGGTCTTGTAATCTCTTAGGCTTGGCTTGTTGTCGGCTCTCGGCTCTACATTGCCAAACAGGGCCACAAGCACTTTCTTAGTGCTTTCGTCTGCCACTTTAAGGGCGGCTTTAAGGCTGCTTTCGCTCACCTCAATCTTTTTGTTTTTGTCGTTCATCGCTTAATCTTTTAAGTTTCTGAATATTTTTTTGTTAATCTTATTGCGTTATCTACCCTCGTACTTGTGTTGTCGGGTATCAACGCTATCAGCATTGGAATGTGCCTTGTCAAGTCGGCAACCACGTTGTTAGGTACTTGTATCATCGCTTGTCCTCCTGTATTTGTCGGGGGCGGGTATTTCAATTCCAAGGTATTCGCGCCCATAGCCACGCAGTTTCTCGCAATAGGTGGAGAATGTCAGCGTGTCCATCGCCGCTGTTGATGCCGGGAACTCCACAATCTCGCCCGTGTGCCTGTTTACCACTCTGTCCTTGGCAAGCATTTTCTTGAAGTATTCATGCACTTGCTCAACACGGACAAACTCCCAACCAGCCTCTAACAGCGCATCAAGCAGCATGGGATATATGCAACCCCAAAGCCATCCGTTTTGGTCGTTGGAGCGTGGCTTGCGCATACGCTTAACCTCAATCCTGTACATCCCGTCACACACTTGCCCGAACCATTCGTAGAGCGGTTGCAACGTGAACAATCCTTTTCGTTTTTCAACCAAGACCTTTGCCATATCAGAATTTCGTCATGTCAATATCCATATTTGGAGTGGCAGCATATACTGCTTTGCCTGTCTGCCGTTCAATTTCAGATACAAATTTCAACTTGTCGCTGTTGTGGTCTGACAAGTGCAAAAGCACTATGTTGTACACATTGGCAAGGTCTAATTCAGAGAGTACCGACTTGCACGTTTGCAGTTCCATGTGCGAGTTTGGCAATCGCTCTATTTGGCTTTTGGGCGTCACCCCGGCATTGACGGCTTCTATGAGCTTTGGCGTTGAATAGTTGCACTCAATCAGAATGTGGTTAAGCCCTGGAAACAGGCAAAGACATTCGCAACTGTCAGTGAGAAACATTATGCGCCCACATTCGGGGTGCTCTATGAGATAGCCGACACAAGGCACATCGTGGCAGGCGTTGAACGGCAGAACCTTAAACCGCCCAAGCCTGTAGCCGTGTTTGGGAACAATGGCAACAGAGCGTGAACCCCATACGCCTTTGCTTTCCCAAACATCAGCCAAAGCCAAAGTGTGGAAGCCGCTATCCAGCATTGCCTTTATATACTTGGCGTGGTCATTATGCCTGTGGGTTATCAAGCAGCCGACGACTTTTCGGAGATTGTACCCCAATGCCTTTTTCACCTCTTGGAAACGGACACCAGCCTCAAGTATGAGTGCCTCCTTACCGTTGTCAAGAATGTAGCAATTGCCGTTGCTGTTCGACCCTAACACCTTCAACTCCATAGTTCACTTGGCCAATCAAAAACCGGGGTCCGGCTCTGCTTGTGCCTGTGCACCGTCTTCGGCCAGCGGGGCATTGCCTACATCTTCATACTCCACGTTTGCATCATCAACGACTTCTACCGCCTGTGCATCGGCAGCAATGGCCTGCTTCCCGCCCGTGTCACTCTGTGCGTCCGTGGCAATGCCCTCTTGCAATGATACCGTAAGATAGCCATACTTGCCCAGCAGGTTGCGTAGCACGGTCTTGATTGCCATTGCGTGGAAATTCCCTTGCCAGCCTACTTGTGAGCCGTCAGCATTGACAGGTAACTTGGCGAGATTGAGCAATGTTTCTATCGTAACACTTCTGTTGAAAGCAATAGCCTTGGAGTAACGCTTGGCGTGTGCCGCCATATCCTCAACCGACATATAGATTGCCTTGTGGTAGCCGTCCACCAACTGGATGTAGGCGAAATAGCCGACAACCTTTTCCGACAACTTGCGGCCCTCTATATCAATCTCGCCCGTCAGTTTGGAAACACGCTGCAACTCGCCCTCATACACCACATCAGCGTTAATGATGGCATACTTGCCCGTGCGCATTGCAAGCTGACACAAGCCTTTGTAGCCTATCTGAAATACCGGCTCGTACTTCTTAACCTTGTTTCCCTTTGCATCCGTTACCGTGTTGCAGAAAGGAATGATGAAAGCCTGTCCCAATGCCTTGTTTATGGGCAAGTGCAAAACCGCTGCTTTCAGAGCCTCTTTCACCACTTGGTTAGGGTTGCACAATTGCAGTTTGCTGTCTGAACTGTACAAGTCTATGAGCGAAGCCACGAATGTAGACGCGTTCTTGCTAAGTGCGTTCTTGAATTGAGCCATAACGGAATCAGCGTTAAGCACTCTTTTCAGCGCGTCTAAGTTCTTCGCCTGTGGCTTTGAAGCAACAGCACCGCTATTTTGCGGTTGCTGTGCTGTCATTTGTTTCTGTTCTTCCATATCGAATTATGCTTTAATGGTAAGTTGTTTGTCGTTGCTCACTCGCAGATTCACAATCTGCGATATTGTAGGGATTATCTGGTTAAAACTCTCCCTGTTGTCAATAAAGATTGGAGCGGATATGCCCTTTGTGGCGCATATAGCGTTGATTATATCCAAGCCAGCGTTTACCTTGCCACAGGCATTTACATCAGCATAAGGCACTCCATTCACGGTGCAATAGCAAGTCACTTTCTCGCCCCCGTTCTTCTGTTCCTTAACGAATGAGAACGAAACGACATTGAACAAGCCGTTGATACGTTGCATGAGAACTTCATCTTTGGCTTTCTGAAAGCGTAAATAGGCATCTTCCCATTTCTCCAAGTCTGCCTTGGCTTGGTTATTGGCTATGCGCTTTTCTTCAAGGTCGGCAATCTCCTTTTTCACTCTCTCTATCATTGCACGCTTGCCAAGCCGCCTGTTTATCTCTGCTATGGCAGCGTTGCGGCCGGCTTTCTCCCTTTGCAGTTCCGACACATCGGCTTGTGGCACTTCAACTTTCAGTTGGTTGTCTATCTCGGTTATGTCGTTGCGCAAATCCAAACATTCCTTATCGGTTGCAATAGCCTCGTCAGCATTGCCAGCAACAGGGATGTTGTTTTTCTTGATTTCGATATTGCCCTTGATTTCAAGTGCCTCATCTTCAAGTTTGGCAATCAAGCCTGTTAGTTGTGTCTGTCGCTCCACAACCTTGTCGTATTCGACTTTGTACTGCTTGCCATTGGTCTGAATGTCTTTCTGCCGCCTGGCTTTGTTCTGTTCAAAGTTCCCACGCAACTTAGCAATGGCATTTTCCAAGTTCTCACCTTTGTAAGGCTCTCCACAAGTAGGACACACAAGTACATCACCGCTTGGCTCTGGGAATTGTTCTTTAGCAATGGTCTTGAACCGCTCACGCATTTCAACCAGTTTTCCATCAAGCTCTGCGACCTTTGCATCAACCGCCTTTTTCTCCACACGCTTGCTATCAATGTTGGATTGGGTAAGCGACAATTCATTTTGGAGTTCTTGGAGTTCTGAAAGAGCCTGGTTGTGCGCCGCGCTCACTTCCATGCGGATGGCATTCTCACGGTCTTGCAACTTTATACGCTTGTCGGCTTGTTGCTTCATAAGTGCCATCTTACGCTTGTATGCCTCATCGTTAAGAGCGGATTTGTCGGCAATCTGTGCATCAATCTCCTTAACCCGTTCTTGCACTCCTTTCAGTTCGTTTTCAAGAATTGCCCAATCCTCACTCTCTGGCATAAGTTTCTGAGCCGTTTCGATACTTGCTGGTATTGTGGCAAGTGCATCATTGCAAGCCTTTTTCTTAGCCGCAATCTCTCTTGCCCACTTTGCGAGGCTTGTGCCGTTGATTTGGTCAAGCAATGCAAGAAAATCGGGGTAGGCAGCCGCCACTTCTTCATCATCTATGTTGCCGACCATGCCAAGCAACATTTCCTTTTGCGTGTCCGCACTCAATGATGTAAAGTAGTAGGGGTTGGTTATCATACGGAACACATCTTCGGGTATGATTTCCGATATTTCGGCTTGATACTCTTTCTTTGTGCCTGTCCGTACATCGTTGATGAAATACTGTGTTTCGTCTTTCATCACTTCGTCAGTGGTCCCGTTCACCTTTTGCCACTTCTCAACAAGCGAGCGTTGCAGTTTTATCTCCTTGCCGTCCACTTCAAGTACGGCTGTAACGGAATGCTCCAGTCGGTAGATAGGCTTTCCGCTTTCGTCTGTGGTTTTTACGTTAAAGCCGTTAGCACCGTCACTTCTGCCTGTGCTGTCCTTTCCGAACAACAGCCACAAATACGCATCGTAAAGCGTTGTCTTGCCCGTGCCGTTATCGCCCACAATAACAGACACCTGGCTGTTAAATGCCGCTTCAAATGAGCGCACCCCTTTGAAATTGCACAGCTTCAAGGATTTCAATTTGATTGTTTTCATCGTACACCAAAATTGATGTTGTTGCTTTCGATATACTTCTCTCTGATTGCCCGTGCGTCATTCAGCACCGATTGCACATTCTCCACATACCGGACGTCTATCAGCGGGATGTTGTCGTAGCAAATGTAGAGTTGGTTTTGGAACTCCATCACTTGCACCGCTTTCATGGACTCGCTCCGCATCACCGCTTTCTGCCGCTCGGCTTTGCGCTCCTTTCTGCCTTTCAGATAGGCGGAAACAAATTCGCTAATCTTCTTCATAGTTCTTTTATCTGTTAATGATTGTTTTCAGAGTTTCGGCATTATTGAGCGATTGCAACTCTGCCATCGAATAGAAACGCTTTGAGTTGGGGGCAGCGCCATTGCGTTGTGGAGTTATAAGCCCTTGCTCAATCCACCGCCTCACCCGCAATTCCTGAAACAGGCGATATGCCTCACGCTGTGAAACCAAGTCCTTGCTTGGTGTGTTGTTCTGTATTATCGTGGCAGCGCCCAAAGCCGCCATTTCTTTACAGATGTTCTTCAATTCGTACAACTCCATCATAATTGCCATATCACGCCCTCCTGTTACGCCTGCGCTTGAAATAGTCCCTTACGCTTTCTGTGCAATACTCATTCTCCACATAGCAGAGCCAGGCAAATGCCCAGCCGGCAAGGGCGAAAATGATATGCCCCCGATTTACAAACATGGTAATTGTGCAACACAGGGCGACAACACCCCAAACACACATACCGATTAAGTTCATCAAAGTGTCCCTGTTCATTGTCTTGCAAAATCAAGCGTTAAACAAATTCTCTTCCTTTACGCTAAGGTGCTTGGCGATAATGGAAATCCTCAAAGGGTCTGGCTTCTGTGTGCCAGCAAGCCAACACCTAACGGTTGTCGGATGCACCTTAACCAGTGCCGCTATGTCATTCACCCATGCCGTTTTGGGGGCTTGCGGGCGTTCGGTTGGCAGTGCATCGTACATTTGCCGAAAGACTGACTTTTTCTTATTCTTCATTTTCCAACTGTTTTCGTGTGTCGTAACAGACATATTTTTATACCTTTGCATCGCAATTAAACTTGTTATGGTGCAAAGGTAAATAATTTGCCTAAACCGACAAAACATTTCGGGCAAAAAGTTTATGGTGAGCACAAAATAAATTTCGCGACAGCTACAAAACATTTGATAATGAGCAAAATAGACAGATATAAAATTTTGATACGCCACCTAATAAAATCGGGAGTAGTGGCAAGCCAGAGGGAATTGGGGCAGAAAATGGGGTACAACAACCCCTCGGCTTTCTCACAAGTAATCAACGAAAAGACCCAAGAGCCAAAACTGTTTACCAGAAAGTTGAAAGACATTGTGCCTGACCTAAATCTTGATTGGCTGGATAATGGCACAGGCTCTATGTTTGGGGGAGGAAACGAGCCTGCACAGCAGAATGCAAACAAGCAAGTCCAAGTAAACGGGGATAGCCTTGATTTCATCACAGCAGGAGGCGAGGCTTTTTCATCAATGATTGTGCGCATGATGAACGAAAAGCAGATTGCGCCATATGGCTTGCTTGAAGAAAAAGACAAGGCAATTGCCAACCTCAACCGCCAAATCGGCAGGCTGGAGGCTCTGTTGGAGGTAGCCAAAAAGGGAACTGCCCAACAGGCAGGCAATGCTGCGGTTGCCGATGTCGGATAACTCCATTTGGCAAGTTTCCCAAGTATTGAACAACTAAAACAGAAAGGCATGAAAGAATACTATCGACTGGTGATTGGGCTTTGCAAGCAAGCTATCGCCATACACCAAGTAAATTCAGAAAAGAGTTTAGAGGTGCTGACAGAGTTAGAAAAGGCTATCACGACCGCAAAGATTAAAGGCTTGCCCTTTGATGAACTGCAAGAACTGAAAACCGATGTTGAACAACTTAGAGCAACGAGCGTATGAGTATCGAAACGCCGTTGTCTTATAGCGATGTCATACAGGATGGCAGAATAAAGCGATTGCAAGACTTGCCCAACGAGGGGCAAACCCACACAGAGTTGCGAGGCGGGGGGAATTGGAATTGCCACGAAAGACAAGGGCAGACGGCAAGGGAATAAGGATTGCCGTCTCATTTAGAGAAATCGAAGAATGAACACACCAGTAAGCAAGCAGATAATGGAACGCTTTTATTGCGCCCTTGATGCAATAATAGCAATGAGGAAGATTAGGGGCGTGAACACCTATTGCCGCCTGTACGAGATAGACAGGCGCAACCTCATAGCCAACCGCAAGGACTTGGATAGGGGCTGGTTTCAAGTTTCGTGGCTTCAGCCAATGGTAAAGGAGTACGGGGTAAACGCAAAATGGCTTCTATTGGGTGTGGGCAAGATGTTCGGGTGAGCAACGGGGCGCAACACGCCAGATTTGCCCATTTCCTCCGCGAATTTCGGACTTTCTGGCCAAATGCATAGAATTAACCGCCCAAGGCGAAAACAAGGGCTTATATGGCCTCTATTAAAGGCAAGCGGCATTTTTCACGTGCCGCCTGTTTTTTTACATCTGCGCATTCGCAAAAGTACCTTTTTCGTGAGAATGCGAAAATCGAAGTTAGCGTGTTCTTTCCCCCATACC
>ERZ808274.1096-NODE-1096-length-9916-cov-14.260318_pt1 | contig 9916 bp, 15 predicted proteins | sample MGYA00521277_ERZ808274 | MGnify/ENA primary metagenome ERZ808274 (study PRJEB31516, sample SAMN03275597) | gut metagenome | biome: mammalia-associated habitat; material: feces | host: Papio cynocephalus | place: Kenya | collected 2012-07-28 ... | reverse complement strand
CCAGCACTTGATTTACTCCAATCATCCATACCAGCACTAGCAGCTTTAAATTCAGCATTTGCAAGTTTGATTTGTCTATTAGCTTCACTTATACCTTTTTTTAAGTCCGATATATCGACTTTAAACTTAGTAGTAATATCTTCACCTTTAGCCATATTTCCACCTCCTCATTAAAACCAATTATCACCAGCAGGACGTCTGATTTTAGTTGATTTTTTCTTATTATCTTTTGACGTGCTATTGTTTAATCTTCTTATCAAAAGAAATACTTCACTAGCACGTTCTTTTCTTATACTAAACGGGGACAGACTAGGAAATCGTTCACATATGGACAATTCCATTTCAAAGAATATTTCATAAAAGGACAGATCACTCTGTCCCCCATTTAGTTTTTTCCGTTTCCACCAAGATTTAATTGAGCGATTGTAAATTTAACAACATCTACAAGAACAGTAGCAATTTCAGATACTTTAGTTTGTTTAAGTTCTTCATCTGTAATACCATCAAAAATATCTTTAAGTAAGTTTTTAACAGTGTCCATACTAGACATAACTAACTTTCCAACCATTTTAATAATCTCAACATCAGAACCAGTCTTTAAGCTATCTAAATCAATAGCATTAGCAACATCTTCAACTGTTCCAAACATTAAATCATAAGTGTCTACTTCATAAGTTTTAATTATTTTTTTCTTTTCATAAATATTTAATTTCATAAATTAATCTCTCCTTCCAAAATAAGTTTGTGGGTAATTAGTAACGGAAAGGAAACATCACTAAAACTCGATATCAAGCTGTCCCCACGATTGAACAACGAACTAAAAGAACAGCGTTCGATTAGTTCCCAGTAGTCATCCTGGCATTTAGTTTGTGAAACATTTCACATAAGTATATAAAATTATTCACTTATTAAGCTTTAGCTTGAATAGTATCAGGTGTTGTAACTGAATCAAAGAATGTACTTACATTTGCTTTATCAAGTGCAACATCAACATTCATAGCTTTAGCACCTTTACCAGTAGCAGTAAATTTGTGAGTAGTTTGAATACCAGTGTAAACTAATTCTTGACCGTTAGCGTCTGTACCATCGTTCTCAGTAGCATTTGTTTGGTCAGGAATATTAAATGTTCCTTTATATCTCCAAACATAAACTTCATCACCATTAGTCTTTTTAGTTTTATAACCAAGTGCAAAATATTTATTTTCTCTTGGTCCTTCAATCATTATTCCTTTAGTAGCGTCATATTTTTGACCTGTGATTTTTGCGTATACATCTAAAGGTATCGCAGAAGTTGAAATTGTTACTGTATCACTAGCAGTATTTGAAACTATAATTGCTGGCATATTATCATAATAGTGTGCTTCGTTTGAAGCTTCTGTTGTTCTTGATATTTCAGCAACACCAGCTATAGCAAATACCTCTCCAGTAACATAACCTTGATCTTCTCCAGTTTCGTTGTTATCCAAAGTTACTTCAGCAGCAACTAGACCTTCAACACCTCTGTACTCTAAAATTTCATTCATACTTTTTCCTCCTATCTTTCTTCTTTTAAGACGTTTATTCCACGTCCTGTATGAGTGGGTTCATCACTTGCAACATCGTATCCTTTTCCTGGAACGATAAACCCTTGTTGCTTTAATTTAGTTTTTGCTTCAATTAATATTGAATTAACTAAAGCTGGATCAGTTGAATAAAAATTAACATCAAAATCCCAAACATAATTTACAGCGTCATTGTCATAATGACTTCCATCATAAGAGTCATTATTCCAAAATGTAAAGAAACTTTCGGGATATGGTTCATCTTTACTCAAACTACCTTGTAGAAATACTGGATAACCAAAAGTCTCCAATGTTTTAATTAATAAATCTTTCATTTATCCAGCCTCCTTATTTCGTCATAGAAAATATTCTCTTGAATTTCCATAACTTCTTTCTTTGTTTTATTTCCAAAGAAAGCATTATATAAATTTTGGTCTTTCTTCATTCGTGGTGTTCCATACATTAAAAATATTGACGGTAGTCCACCATTTGAAATATCAAAACCAGTTTCAACACTTGCTAAAGTTCCAGCCCATTCAATTTCAGCATTTCTTTTTAAACTTTTTTCAGTAGCACCAGTTTTTTTATGTGGAGCAATAGCAGCTTCGGCTTTTTTAGTTATAACTTTATGAGTTTCTCTTAATGCTTTTTCAGTAACACCTCTAACATCACCATCAAGTTTAGTTAGTCTTGCAATTACTTCTTCAAAACCATCAAACTCAATTCTAGTTTTATTAGCCATTATTCAGTCACTTCTGTAGCAGTAAGTGTTCCAGCGTCAACAACTGTTATTTTAAATACTTTAGTACTTTCAGCAGTTGATGATTTTAGTAATATTTCTTTAGGTGTATCAACACTATCTAAAACTTCACAAATAGTATTACCTTTAGCAGTAAGTCCGAATAATTTACTAACTAAATCTTTTAAACTTTTAACTTTTGTATTATCCATATTAAGCTCCTCCTTTTACACGTTTTACTTTAAACTTTAAAAATTGGTTTCTTTTATTAACATTTTCAGGTTCTCCCAAAACATCATAAATCTCACCAGTTTCTAACGCTATACGACAATCACTTTTTATATCAGGTCTAAACCAAGTTTCAACATTAGCAGTATCTTCTATAGAATAAACACCGTTAACATCTCGTTCAGTACCACCATAAGTTTTGAAAGTCCCAAAGAATAGATTAACTGATTTACCGTTTGAATCTTTTTTCTCAAGTGCTTCTTCAATTGTCGGATAACTTTTTTTAAGTACCCCACTTACAGATTTATAAGTAGGAGTGAGTAAGATTAATGGAGTTGAATTTGATAAATCAGGAACATAATTAGCCATTGTCTTTACTTCCTTTATAAGCTAGTTGTGTAGCTCTTTGTATAAAGTAAGGCGAATATGAACCATCACCACTTCCATAATTCCACAAATCTTTAACTCCAATAGCAACTATTCCAGCAGTTATGTTTTCTTTAAGAACTCCACCATCAATTAGAAAAGCCTCTACTTCATCAATCCAACCTTGAATAGTTGTATCTTGAAATGTTCCAGTTATACCTAAATTTTGTTTTACTTGTTCTAACATTTTACTCAACTCCTTGAACAATCATGAACTCTCCATATAGTTGATAATTGCCAGCCTCTACTGGAGTCACACTTCTAACAATACCATCTGATTTACCACTCACATTTGCTCCCATTTGTAAAGTGCAAGGTTGATTTTTTGTACTAGTATCACTATCAACAATAAATCCAGCTCCAATTGCTCCTCCAAAATGTTTTATTTCATCTGGAATATTGAGTTTAAAACTAACGAATACATTTGAACCTGTAACTTGTGCAACATTGAAATTTACTACAACTAGCACATCATATAAATCTCCAACTTTTTTAACGTATACATTTGAGAGATTCGTTGTTATATTCCCTTCAATAGCTTCTATACTAAATAAAGTTGAAACATTTTGTGTTTTAATTGCAGTAACATCATCAGCTAATTTATGAAGAACTTCACAAATAGTATCAATATCAGGATCAGTTATTTCTTTTCCTGTAAGTTTAGTATAAAGTCTTTTTAGACAATGAACTTTATCCATTAAGCCTCACCTACTTTTCATTAGTAGGATTTTCAGACGCTTTCTTTTTAGCTGCTTCTTCTTCGGCTTTTTTCTTTGCTTCTTCTTCCTCTGCTAATTTTTTAGCAGCCTCTTCTTCTGCTTTCTTTTTAGCTGCTTCTTCTTCGGCTTTTTTCTTTGCTTTATCAGTTGTATCAATTTCTTCTACAACATGACCTAAACCTCTAGCAACTATATTTTCTTTTCTTTTTTCATCAACTGGAGTTTTAATTATATCTCCTACTTGATACTGAATTGTTTCATTTAATTTATCTGTAAATGGAACATCAACTTCAACTTTATATTTCATATTTCCTCTCTTTCTTTTAAATAAATTAGTGGGGAGGGAGTTATCCCTCCCTGATTAATATCCTATTATGCAGTTACTTTCTTTTTGAATAAGTAAATGTATTTTGGATCTAATATTTTACCATCGTTAATAACTAATGCTTTCTTAACGAATTGGTTAGTTTCTTGGTCGAAATAATCAACAACAGTAAATTCCATATTAGAGTTTATAGCGTAAGCTTCTTCTGGATTCCAGAACATACCGAAATATTCACCATCAGCACATGAATCGAAATCTTTAAAGATATCTTTTTCAACTCTATTTACTGGATATTCATTGAATTTATTTTGTTTATCAGTGTTATCAAATCCAGCTTTTCTAATTGGTTGACCATTGTTATCTTTCATAGTAACTAAATTACTTACATAAGTTTGTTTAGCCATTACGAATTCACTAAATCCATTTTCTAATGATAGTGGAATTTGAGCGAAGAATTTAGATTCCCATTTAGTCCAATCAGATATTTCATCAGCTGTAAATTCAATTATGTTAGCAGCTAATATTCTTGATCCGCTTGATTTTTTAGCTTCTGTAAGAATACCAGTACATTGATTACTTGCAGCAACACCATTGATAATTTCTTTATCCATTGCTTCAATGTAAGTTTTAACAACTACTTTAGCAAATTCAGTTTCAAATACTGGAACAGATAATACAGCTTGTAATAAAGTTCTAGCAAGTCTAATTTCACCAATGTTATATGAGAATTCAACATAACCAGTAACTCCACCAGCGTCTTGTCTATCTGATACAGCACCTGTTTCAGTGATACGTTTAAATGAAGCACTGAATGATCCGATAGGATATTTAACTCCACCTTTTAAATTAGTCTTTTTAACTTTTGAATAAAGGCTTCCATAAGTTTTTTCAGCTTCTTGCATAATAGATTGAATTACAGTAGTAGGAATTAATACTCCTAAATCTGCACTTGTTCCAGTAGCGTCAGCTCTCTTTTCAAATTGTAAAACGTCTTTGTTTACAATTCCTCTTTGGATATAATCCATAAATGCTTTTCTATATTCCATAGTTCCACGTGAATCTTCATCTTCACTTCTTGCAGCAGCTTGATTCATATTTACAGCAGCTACAGTAGCAGTTGGATTAAAAGCACTTCTTGAATCAGGTTCTTGAGCAGCTGCTCTTTCTTCTGCTTCAATTTCATTTAATTTTGATTGAGCTTCTGTTATTTCACTTCTAACAGAGTCCATTTGTGAACCGATAGAACGAACTTCATTTAAGTCAGTTGATTCATCGCTTCTTTTCTTTAAGTTTGCAAGTTCTGTATTTTTTCTTGCGATTAAATCTTGTAAAAATTTTTTCATTTTCTTTCTCCTCCTATTTTTACTTTAGCCTATTGGCATTTTTTAATTTTTCTATTTCTAATAGTTCTAAATCCCTCTTATCAGTTTCCTCTGATAACGCTTTTCTAGCTTCCGCTAGAGGTGAGTATTCAGTTTCCTCTGAATTACTACGAGCGTCTATTGAAGTTTGAGGATATGCAGGGAAATTAACCACGCTTACCTCATGAACTATTGAAATCTTTTTAATAACCCTTGTTGGAAGTTCTGTTTCTAAATCCTTCCACTCTTGGTCTTGAATACGGAACATAAAACTCATACCGTCCATGTCCCCTCTTTTTATTGCAGAATACAAACTTCTTGCTTCTGCGTTGTTTTCAGTATCAAGATTAGCTTTAATATGCATTCCCTCATCATCTATACTGAAACTCATTGTTCCACGTCCGTTTTTAGTTCTAGCAAGTGCTATTTTATCAACGTCGTGATTTATAAATAATCTAACATCTTTTAAATCAGCTTCATCAAGTGCATGAGAATCAATTCTTTCAATGTATTCTCCTGCCCAATCTTGCATTCTAGTATCTTGATTGAAAACAATTGGAGTACCTTCTATAACTGATCCTTCTTCTTCGTTTTCAACTGTTCTAAAAGAAGCTACATATTTACGCATAACTAATTCATTATCACTAAATTTTCTTTTATTCTTCGGCATTGTCATCACCTCCGTCATTGTCATTGCCATCATCTAAATCGTCCAGTTTTTCTTCATTTTGTCCACTCTTAGCTGGACTTTTTTCATCTTTTTTATTATTTTCGGCGTTAGTTTTATTTGAACTTTCAGCTAATTTTCCAGCAAGTTCAGGAAGTGGTTTCATACCAAAAGCAGTACGCATTTCATTAACATAACAACCACCTGAATCTACTAAAATATCAAACAACTCTATCTTTTGACTTGTATCCATGAATATTAATTCGTGTGGATAAAACTTAATTTTATTACCAAAACTTTTTTCTCTAGGACTAAATAATTTTTTAGTAAATTCTTGTCCTATTGAAATGATTAAAGGTTCAAGTGTTTTTTGATAGAACGCTTCATATTGAGCTTTAGTATAATCACCAGTTAATATTGGTAAACTAACACCAAAATGTCTTAAAATCTTTTCATCAATAAACTTAAGAGTATCAGCGTCAACCAATTGAATTTTATTTTGTAGTGGAATAAACTCACCTTTAATGTCCATTGGTAAAAATCCACTGTCATTATTCTTCAAATGCTTTTCAAGTTCTTCAATTGCTTTTTCAGTTTTACCTTCATCAAGTAAAGTGTTATATTTAACAATTCCATTAATAGCAAATGAACTTTTTAATGCTTTACCTACTCCTTGAAGTAAAATATTATTTAATTCTAGAGTTTTAAGTAATGCTGCATTATCAGGTTGTCCATAATCATTTCCACCCATAAATTCATTTACTGAATATCTATATTTGATATGAATTACATCTTCATATTTCAAAGTACATTCATAGTCATTTATAAATTTAAAGTAAACAAATAATTTACCACTTGCGTCTTGTTGAAACTCAACTCTTATTGGAGCTATTGGATAAAGTCCTGTGTAACTCTTAAGTTTATTACCTTCTCTATCAAAGGTCGTTTCGTAAGTTGGAATAATAAACGCATTGTAATTTAAGAATAACTGCCACATTGTTTTTTCAATAAAATCACTTGTGGTCATTCTTTCGTTTGGATCATCTAACAACTTCTGTAAACTATCGTTAATAGGAGTAGGATCAGTTCCATTTTCTCTTATATGTTGTGGAATAAGCTTTTTCATTTCCATTACAATACAATTTATAGCTTGCTGCACAACATCACTTGCGAAAATATCTGTTCCAAACTGTGAGAATACTGGTATTAATCCATTAAGCATTTTTGCATAAGTATTACTTTCTTTTTTACTCTTAAACTTATTAATAAAATCAACTATTCCCATTTAATCACCTCACTTTGTGAAATATTTCACATAAATTTATAATGTGTATGGAAAGGAAGCTACCGCTATTACTTTATCCTTTTACACTAACTCACTACACGTTTATAAGCGTTCTTACTTGTTAGTAACCAATTTATTTAATTAATTGTTGGAACTCTTGTTTATATCTTCTATAGACTTCGTAAAGTCCAATCAAAGTAACAGCTCCATCAATTCTTTTATTCGCTTGTATTTTTACTGGCATGATATTTCCTAAACCATCAACTTCAATAGAACAGTTTCCTAAACACCACTTATCAACTGGATTTTGATTATAATTTACATTCTTTGATTTAAGTTCTGCTTCTGTTAATTTCATTGCATTACTTAAAACCTTACCTTGTAAAATCATTTCAGTCGCAAGATTATATTCGTCCATTCTATCAGTAAATGTCTTTGAAAATCTTTGGTCATAACCAGTCATATAAGGTTTAATTTTATATTCTTTGTATAACCAATAAAACCAATCAGCTACTTTTGATAAATCAATTTCATTTCCCTCATGAATACTAACAAAATTATTTCTAGCCCACTCTGTATATTCTGCTCCAGCTTCTTTATCATCAGTATCAGATAATTTGCTTTCAGGAATCCAATAGTGGGAGTAGATATATTTTGTTTTATCCCCAGGTTTCATTAATAATATTTTAGCATTTGATAAGTCGGTAGTTGCAGATAAATCTACAAATCCTAAACAAAATGCTCCACGAAATTCTTCTAAATCGTATATTTCTGTAGGATAATCATAATCTTCAAGCATTAACCACGCTTCTGCATTATTCATTGGAATATTGAAGTCTTTTGTAAGTAAATGAATTCGTGTTGCTTTATCAGTTTTTGCTAACTCAACATCACGTCTTAACTTACCAATCTTTTTAACTCCATATTGCATTGACGGATTAGATTTATACCAACTATTTTCATCTTGCCAAACTTCTTGTTCTGAATCTTGTTCATATAAGAATGCTAAGAAATGAATATCGTCAATTTCACCATCAATAACTTTCTTTGCATAAGCAATTTTCTTATCAAGATAACAATCACGATTGAAACCATTAGTTGTACAATTTAAGAATAGTGGTTCTTCTTGAGAACTCATTCCACGCCAAGCAGCTTCTGCAATTTCACTTGCTCCGTTTTCTTCTGCTATGTCGTGTGATTCATCCAGGTAAACTTTACTCATATTGAAACCATCTTTATTTTGAGTCTTACTTGATAATCTAAATACAGTTATATTTTTATGTCTGTTTTTAATCTCAATAAGATTCTGTCCAGTGATTGTTTTCTTTGGGTCAAGTCTTGCTCTCATTCCTCCAATTTCTTCCCAAATCAATTTAGCTTGTCTATCATCATTGGAACAACAACAAATACTTGTACCACCTTCACCTATAAACAAATCAGTATTTCCATCAGCAGCAAACATTGTGGACTTACCGTTTTTACGTGCCACTTCAAGAAGTCCTTCTGTAAATCTTCTTAATCCTGTATCAGCCATTTTGAAACTATAAACTGCTTCCCACCAAGCCTTTTGCCACGGTAGTAGTTTTAAAGGTTTCATGTAATATGGTGCTTTACTTTGCAAACATAGTGTTTCTTGAAACTTGATTCTTTTATGAGCTTCTGTTGTATCGTAAATGTATCTTGGATCGTTTAAGTCATTAATTAAATTTCTAATTTCTTTCTTAATCCAATAACCAACAATAACTTCACCATTTTGAATCATTCCCCAATATTCAGTTAAGTAGTTGGAATATGGAACTTTCATTAACTAAACTCTTCCAATCTTTTTAATAATTCGTCTTGAGCCGAACTATCAATTTTATGTAGAACACCAAGTAATATTCTTATTGCATTCATATAACTTTGGGAATACTCTTTGTAAAGTTTAGCTGCTTCGGTTTTTCTTTGTATTGCATTATTTGTAGGATGTATTTTTATTTGAGGTAAAGTTCTTAAGTATCTCATTTGTTCTTCCAAATAAATTACTTCTTCAAGTAATGGATCAATTAGTTTTTTCTCACTTTCGTCCACATCTTTAAAAATATCTTTTAAAGTTTCTTCACGTTTCAATAAAATCACCACCTTAAAAATGATTTCTTCTTAAATATTCTTCTTTAATTAAAATCTTTCCTTTTCTAGTTCTATCCGAACAATGTTCTCTTTCAAATGATTTCAAACACTCATTAATATTTCTTAAATTATCTATATCCAAATAACCTTTGATGTTCATATCAATCATTTCACTTGTTAAATAACAAAACATATCATAATCTTTATTTTCAATTAAATGAAGATATGGATGTGATGATTTACCACATAATATTGCTCCATTCCACCTTGTATATGGACCGTTATTTCTAGCTGGTATTATTAAATGGTGGTAATTATAAATATCATTTTTTTGCAGTGAATATCCCATAAAATCATATCCTAATTGTTTAATTCTAAATTCTCTTATCATAAGTTTTGTTATTTCTTTCATAAATCACCTATAAAACACTATCTTTCAAAATTTCCAACAAAACTTTTTCAAAAAAATGAAAAATTCGGTTTGTATGGAAAAGAGGTCCCCCTTACAGTCCCCAA
>ERZ808274.1092-NODE-1092-length-9946-cov-4.085836_pt1 | contig 9946 bp, 10 predicted proteins | sample MGYA00521277_ERZ808274 | MGnify/ENA primary metagenome ERZ808274 (study PRJEB31516, sample SAMN03275597) | gut metagenome | biome: mammalia-associated habitat; material: feces | host: Papio cynocephalus | place: Kenya | collected 2012-07-28 ... | reverse complement strand
TAGTCCTGGAATAAGCCTAAAAACACGCTTTTGTTCAGGATAAGTTAAATTGGTTTGAAACCCTACAATGTTATATAAATTCCCAAGCAAATTGTCTTGTCTAAGTTGTAATACTGCATAAGCCTTAGGATGATCAAGTCTTTGCAACCCTTTTGGTTTAAGAGGGCCATATCGAAGAGTATCATAGCCTCTTTTCGCCATTACTTCAATCGGCATACAGCCTTCAAAATACCCCTTATCAAATTCGTGAGTCATCGCAAGTTTAGCGTTAATTAATTCATTATAAAATCGATCATATTCTTCTTTTGAAAAAGGGCAATTGATATAGCTATCATCCCCCTGGTCATATCTAGCTTTTTTATAGGCAATATTCATATCAATAGAATCTTTTTCAACAATAGGCGCACTGGCGTCAAAAAAGAAAAGGTTTTTTTGACCAATATACGATGATAAATATTTAAGTAAATTATCACTTGTTAAAGGACCTGTTGCTACAATAGTAATTCCATCAGGAAATGAATCTAATTCTTCGTTATGAACCACTAAATTAGGAAAGGATTTTAATTTGTTAGTGATATAAAGTGCAAAAGCATCTCTATCGACACTTAAAGCATTTCCACTTGGTACCGATGTAACATCAGATGCTTCCATCATAATTGAACCAAGCGTTCTAATCTCTTCTTTTAATAAACCACATGCATTATCAATCTTTTTTGATTTCAACGAATTTGAACAAACCAGTTCTCCAAATAAACCAGTCGTATGAGCGGGAGTCATTTTTGTTGGTCTTTTTTCAAAAAGATGAACCTCATATCCCTTTTTTAATAGATAATATGCAGCTTCACTACCCGCTAAACCGGCACCAATAATGTTAATTTTTTCCATACAATTATTATTGTATTTTATAAAAAATAAGTCTAGTCCGACTTATTTTTCTTTCTTTTCCTCTTTGTATTCTTCCATATGTTGACATTTAGGATAGTTAGAACATCCAAGAATTTTCTTCTTTTTATAATATCTAACAACTAAATCGCCACCGCATTCAGGACACTTTTTAATAACTACTTTTTCTTTTTTTGAGTAATTATTTTTTTGAATATAATTGCATTCTGGATAGCCGCTACAACCTATAAATTTCTTATGGTTTTTCGTATATTTAACAACCAAAGGCTTTCCACATATTGGGCAATTGCCGCCTGCATAAACAGGGGTATTGTCATTTTCAGTATATGAACATGCAGGAAAATTTGAGCATCCGATAAAACGACCATATTTAGATTCTTTGTAAACAAGTGGTTTTCCGCATAATGGACAATTTCTTCCGACAAGTTCAGGCTTTTCGTCATACATTTTACTATAAATCTCATCACATTCGTTTATAAATGGATAATAAAATTCTGTTAAAACGTGAAGTTTTGTTTCAGTTCCTTCCTGAATTTTATCTAAATCCTGTTCCATTAAAGCTGTATATTTAGCGTCGACGAATCTTGGAAAATATTTGTTTAAAACAAATGCGGTTTTTTCTCCTTGTTCTGTAGTAACAATTAAACTGCTTTGAGATTCAATATATTTTCTTGCTTTTAATGTTTTGATAGTCGAAGCATATGTAGATGGACGACCAATGCCTTTTTCTTCCATTAATTTAACAATTTTTGCTTCGCTATAATGAAGAGGGGGTTTTGTAAATTCTTGTTTATTATTAATTTTGTTTACAAGAAATTCATCGCCGATATTAACATTATTTACTAGCGTATCATTTTTATTCTCTTCATCTTGGTATATTTTTGTATAACCATTAAAAACGTTCTTAACAAAATCACATTTAAAGTTTAAATCATTCGTTTCAAAAACAATTGTTTCAACTTCATCTTTTTTAGCACTCATTAAAGATGCAAGCGCTCTATCATAAATCAATTTATATAGACGATATTGGTCATTTGTTAAAGAATGTTTAATTGATTCAGGGGTTCTATAAATTGATGTTGGCCTTATAGCTTCGTGGGCATTTTGAGCTCCTTTGACTTTGGCAATTTTTTTATTTCCAACATATTCTTTACCGTAATTATTAATAATGAAATCTTTTGCCTGAGCAACGAAAGAATTTGATAAGGAAGTATTATCAGTACGAATATATGTTACCAAACCAACATGTTCGTTTCCTAAATTAACGCCTTCATAAAGTATTTGTGCCACTCTTGTGGTTGTTGCAGTAGACATATGAAGTATATTAAAAGCTTCTTGTTGCATCGTTGAAGTTGTAAAAGCCGGTTTTGATTCAATGCTTCTAAAAGATTTTTTTACTTCTTTTACGTTTATTGCTTTTCCGATTTTATTTAAGATTTCATCATTTTCTACTTTATTTGAAATCTTTTTATTTCCGCTAGGAGCATAATTTGCTGTTAATTCCAAGTTATCTTTTTTTAGAAGAAGAGATAGTGTCCAATATTCCTCGCTTTTAAAATCTTTAATTTCTTTATCATGATCAAATATAAATTTTAATGTTGCGGATTGAACTCTTCCAGCTGAACGAGATTTAATTCTTTTTTGTAAAATACTTGATAACTTAAATCCAATAACGCGATCCATAATGCGTCTAGTTTCTTGTGAATCAACAAGATTCATATTGATAGTCCTTGGATGTTTGATCGCGTAATCAATAGATTCTGATGTAATTTCATGAAATTCTAACCTTTTTGTAGTTCGTGGGTCTAATCCTAAAATCTTAGCAAGATGCCACGCAATAGCTTCCCCTTCTCTATCAGGGTCGGTTGCAAGAATAACTTCATCAGATGCTTTTACCGCTTTTTTTAATTCGTTGACAGTTTTAATTTTATCCTTATCGATAACATAGTTTGCTTTAAAACCGTTGTCTGGGTCAATTCCAAAACCACCTTTTCCGCTTGTGGCAAGGTCATCTAAATGGCCAATACTAGCCATTACTTTATATCCTTTTCCGAGATATTTTCCAATCGTTTCACATTTATGAGGAGACTCAACAATAACCAATTTCATAATAATCGTTAATAAAATATAAAGATGTTTATTATGTTTGTCAAAAATATTTTTATCATTAAAGAATTATCTTTAATAAAAATTTTCATTTAATTTTTGTAGCCGATTTCCTCTAGCAAGTCGTCAGTTTTTTCTATTAAAGCAGCTCCTTCTTTTATTAATTTGTTGCACAAAGAATCTTCACCACCATGATGTGGTATGCAACACACGTTTTTACCACACTCAAGTGCAAATGATACGGTTATCGATGTTCCGGAATGAATAGATGCATCGGTAACAAATACTGTTTTCGATAAAGCAGCTAAAATGCGGTTTCTCATTGGAAAATGTGCTCTGTTAGGTCTTGAACAATGTGGATATTCACTTATTAAAAGATGATTATTTTTTATTTCATCGTAAATATCTTTGTTTTCTTTTGGATAACAATTATCAATTCCTGAACCTAAAACCGCTATAGTTTTAAGACCACTATTTATCGCAGTTTTGTGTGACTCAACATCAATTCCGGCTGCAAGTCCTGACATAATAACAATGTCCTTGGGAAGCCCACCTAAAACCATATGGGTCATATTGACTCCATAATTACTAGGTTTTCTTGTTCCTATTGAACAAATAATTTTCTCTGTATTGTTTAAAATAGATAAATCGCCATAATAATATAAAACAAATGGGGGCTTATAAATATTTTTTAGTTCATTTGGATAATCAGCATCAATAATTGTTATGCATTTGCATTTTAATTTAGAAATTTCCCTTTTTATATCATCATCGCTAAAATTTTTGACCTTGTTTTGAATATCGCTATAAATTTTATCCCAATCACCATCATGCATTAAGGATAAATAAATTATTATTTCACGTGCATTCATATTTTTCCTCCATTATTCATATAGGAACAAAAAAGGAAAATTATTCAAAATCTTCAAATAAATTCATCTTTTGATGAAGAGAATTTTCAACAGGTTTATACGTAAATCTATGTATATGTTTAATTGGGCCATATTTATTTAAAGCATCTAAATGAATTTTAGTTCCATAGCCTTTATGTTTTGCAAAACCATATTCAGGGTATTTTTTATCTAATTCATACATCATATGATCTCTTGTAACTTTAGCAATTATGCTCGCTGCTGCAATAGGAAGCGCTTTTGCATCTCCTTTGATAATGTCGATCACATCAACATTAAAACCATCCAATTTCATCGCATCAGTCAATATTAAATCAAAATTATGTTTTAAATTATTAATAGCTATTTTCATAGCTTTTTTAGACGCCTCATAAATATTGATTTTATCAATTTCATCAGCGTCAACAATGCCTATTCCATATGAAATAGCATTTTCTTTTATTTCGTCAAAAAGTTTTTCTCTTTTCTTTTCAGAAAGTTGTTTTGAATCATTAATTTCATTATTTATATACGCGCGCGGAAAAATAACCGCTGCCGCAACAACCGGTCCAGCTAATGGGCCTCTTCCAGCTTCATCAACCCCAACTATGTATTCAATATCATCGTTATAAAACTGATTTTGAAAATCTAAAGACATTTTGTTTCTCTTTCAAGTGTTACTCTTCCAATTAGTCCGTTTTTAAATTCGTTTAGTAATACTTTTATAGCTTTGTATTTGCTTAAACTACCGTTTTCTATTAAACCCCTATTTTTAGCAATTTGAAGCAATATATTTTCGTTATCTAGAGTTAGATCAACTTTATATCTATTTTCTAACAAAGATGGATAATACTTTTTTAAATATGTTAAAAGATAATCAGCTAAAAAGTCATCAGGTAATATGTTTTCATTAATTGAACCTGTCAATGCAAGATTAATAGCTTTTTCTTTATCTTCATAACTTGATTGAAGAATTCCAGGAGTATCAAGAAGTTCAAATTTATTAGATACTTTAATCCACTGCTGAGATTTTGTGTGTCCAGGTTTGTTCATCACACTCGCAGCCTTGCGATTAGATATTTTATTTATCAAAGTGGATTTTCCGACATTTGGAATTCCAAATATCATAGCCCTTATAGGTTGAGGCTTCATGCCTTTAGCAATTTGTTTTTCTTGTTTTTCTTTTCCAAGTTTTTCCGTAGACAAGACGATTCTCTTGATATCGCTTTGGTTATTAAGATCTGCGAACATACATGTTATATTGTTTGCTTTAAAATATTGAATCCATTGATCGCTTAAAATAGGATCCGCTAAATCGCTTTTCGTTAGAACAATTAATCTTTTTTTATTATTTGAAACTTTGAATAAAAATTCATTACGGCTTGAAAGAGGAATTCTTGCATCTAAAAGTTCAATAACACAATCGACAAGTTTTATTTTTTCTATAATTTCATTTTGGGCTTTCTTCATATGCCCTGGAAACCAATGTATTGCTTTAGCCATTAGAAAAACCTCGGAAAGTGATGCGTAACATTTTTAACTACATAATTGCCATCATCATATATCACACTTGCTTTACCATTTAAGCCTTTGGCGACTCCAAGAATTAGATTCCTTTTTATAGGGCCGACAGAACGAGAATCCATAGAATTGCCACTTAATCTATTATCACCCATCACAAAATATTCATCGCTTTCTAATGTTATAGGAGATGAATATTTTTTTGGATACATCCCATTTTTTAAATGATATGAATCAATTGGTTGGTCAACAACAGCATATTTATTTTTATTTTTATCAAAAATATTTAGATTTCCGTTATTATCATCACTAGATGAATTGATATAAAATGTCTCACCAGGTAAAGCTATAACTCTTTTAATATTATATGAAGTTTGAGCCTCAGAATACTTTAAAACTACAATATCAAAACGCTTGATATTATTTATGGAAATATTGCTTGTTGACATAAAGCCATAATCTAAGTCGTGCATTGGTCGAGATGATGCATCAACTCTTTCTCCAATTAAAGAATCGTTATCGCTATACTTAGCATCTTTATTCAATGTCGGATACATTGATTGACCGTTAACCCAAAACGGAGTGTAATAAACTTTTTGAAAAATTACTATAGACGAAATAGCTACCGCAATGACTAAAATAACGACCCCAATAATAAAGCCTATTTTCTTTTTTAAATCATCTTTTTTTGAATATTTTTTAAGTGATTCCGCCATATCGGTATTATAAACTTATTTTATTTATAAAACTACGAAAAAAAAGATGCCCATTGTAACGAGCATCTTTGATTTCATATTAGAGAATTTCTTTAATACGAGCGGCTTTGCCAGATAATTTGCGTAAGTAGTTAATTCTGCTACGACGAACTTTACCACGTTTCACAACTTCAATTTTTGCAATTGCAGGTGAATTAACAGGGAATGTTCTTTCAACACCAATACCGGAAGAAATTTTTCTAACTGTAAAGGTTTCACTGACACCGGAGCCGCGACGTTGCATAACGACGCCTTGGAAGACTTGAATACGTTCTTTCTTATTTTCAATAATTCTGACGCTTACTTTAACAGTATCACCAGACTTGAATTCAGGAAGATCTTTCTTAATTTGACGAGCTGTAATTTCGTTTACTAAATTTGTGTTCATGTCCATACCTCCTTTTTTCAAATATAAATTCAGAAGTTCATATCATGACTTGAAAGCGGAACGTCTATAGCATGTTAAACATGCGAAAATAATAATAACAAACTAGCATTGCTAATTCAATATTTTTATTGTATTAATTGAAAATGAACTAAATGGTGTTAAGCATTTTTACTTGACACAACAATTATTCATGCTATTATTTATACAATAAAAGGAGAAAAATTATGTCAGTTAAAATTAGATTAACAAGAATTGGCCGCCACAAAGAATCAATTTATCGTGTAATTGTTGCAGACTCAAGAAGCGCACGTGATGCACGCTGCATTGAACAAATCGGTTATTTCGATCCAGCTAAAGGAGAAGAAAACGCTCTTATCGATGAAGAATTAGCAATCAAATGGCTCATGCGTGGCGCTATTCCATCAGATTCAATTCGCACATTATTTAACCGCAAAGGAATCATGGAAAAATTTGCCAAAGCAAAAAAGGAAAGTAAATAATGGATTACGAAAAAATTATCCATACTATCGTTGATCCTTTTCTAATCAAGCCTGAAGCCTTAATGGTTCGTGAAATTCCAGGAAATAGTGATAAAGATGTCACTTTATTAATTGTTGCCGAAAACGAAGACACAGCTAGATTGATTGGAAAAAAAGGTTCAGTTGCAACAGCATTAAGAGAAGTTGTCTCTGTTGCTGGAAAAAGCGAAAACATTCATATTCATTTGAAATTTGAATCATTCGACGAAGAAAAATAATGATGGAATATTTAACAATAGGCCGTATAAACAAAACCTGTGGTTTAAAAGGCGAAGTTAAAATTTATCCAACAACACATTTTCGTGGCTCCCGTTATAAAAAGGGGAACCACGTTTTTATTCTCAATGATAAAAATGAAGTTGTTAGAGAATTAGTAATAAAAGCCCACCGCACAAACGGCAACTTTGATAACGTTATATTTGAAGGTATTGATACTATAGAAGAAGCTGAAAAACTTCTCAAATGCGATATCAATGTTTTAAAAGATAGAAAAATTCTTAAAAAAGGTGAATATTTCTACGATGATCTGCTCAATAAAAAAGTATATTTCGATAATGGAAAATATATCGGAGAAGTTAAAAAAATTGAGGAATATACATCTTATATTACATTGAGAATTAAAACTGATAAAAAAGACGTTTTAATTCCTTTTGTTAAAGCATTTATCAAAGATGTTGATTTAGAAAACAACACCATTACAATAAATTATATCGAAGGATTATTATGAAGTTTGTAATTTTGACATTATTTCCAGACATGTTTACGGGTTTTAAAGAAAATTCGATTATTAAACGTGCGATTGGAAAAGAAATTGTTGAAATTAAAATTATAAATATACGCGATTATACACTCGACAAATATGGTCGTGTCGATACTCCTCCTGTCGGAGGTGGCGCTGGGCTAATAATGAAATGTCAGCCAATTGTTGACGCGTTAAAAGCAAATTCATCAGACATCACTAAGAAAATTCTTCTTTCACCAAGAGGACAAACATATTCGCAGGATAAAGCGATAAGTCTATCAAAAGAAAAGGAAATTCTTCTAATATGTGGCCATTATGAAGGCGTTGATGAAAGAATTAATGATTACATTGATGAGAGTATATCAATTGGTGATTATGTGTTAACAGGTGGAGAAATAGCTACAATGGCAATTGTTGATTCAATAACAAGGCTTCTCAATGGAGCGATTACAGATGCTTCATTAGATGAAGAATCATTTAATAATAACCTATTAGAATATCCTCAATATACTGAACCAAAGGAATATGATGGAAAAAAGATTCCTGATATTTTATACACAGGAAATCATAAAGCCATCGAAAAATTCCGTTTAAAACAATCTTTAATACTAACAAAAAAATATCGTCCAGATTTATTTTCTAAACATATTTTTAGTAAAGAGGAATTAAAATTATTAAAAGAAATTGAAAATGGAATAGATAATCCAAAATGGATGAATGAGGCCTTAGAAAAAGGTAAAAAATTCACAAAATAAAAAGGACGTAAAGTCCTAATTAGAATTTTGGAGGAAACATTCCTCCCATATTAGGTGGCAATTTGCTGCCTTTTTTATATTGTTTCATCATTTTCATCATTTCTTTTGTTTGCTCATATTTTTTTAAGACACGATTAATATCTGCGTTAGTTTTTCCAGAGCCACGAGCGATCCTTACTTTCCTAGAGTTCTTCAATATTTCTGGATGCGCTCTTTCGTAAGGTGTCATCGAATTAACAATTGTTTCAAGATTTTTCATTTCTTTTTCAGCTAATGCTTTTTGCTCATCAGTTAAAGAAGGCATTCCAGGAATCATTTTCATAATCCCACCAAGTGAGCCAAGTTTGTTTACTTTTTTCATTTGAGCAACCATATCATCAAGCGTAAAATCGCCTGATAGCAACTTCTCTGCATCCTTGCGAGCTTCTTTTTCATCGATTTCTTCTTGCACTTTTTCAACAAGACTCATAACATCGCCCATTCCGAGAATGCGATCCGCCATTCTGTCTGGATGAAAAACATCTAAATCACTTAATTTTTCGCCAACGCCCGCAAATTTAATAGGTATACCAGTTAAATATCTAATTGAGAGAGCACTACCACCACGAGCATCGCCATCAAGTTTAGACATAATAATTCCTGTTAATGGCAATTTTTCATTAAACGCTTTTGTGACATTGATTGCATCTTGACCACTCATAGCATCGACAAGAAGCAATATTTCATCAGGATTTACTTCACTATTTATATCTTGTAGTTCTTTCATGAGCACTTCATCAATAGAAAGACGTCCGGCTGTATCTATAATAAGAACATCATAATGTTCATTAAATGCTTTTTCTTTTGCCTTTTTTGCAATTTCAATAGGTGAAACATTATTGCCTAGTGAAAATACTTCAACGCCTATTTGTTCGCCAATTTGCTTTAATTGATCAATAGCGGCTGGTCGATAAACGTCACCTGCTGCAAGAAGAACTTTCTTCCCAAGTTTTTTCTTCATTAAATAGGCTAACTTACCAGTTGATGTAGTTTTACCACTACCTTGTAAACCAACCATCATAATAATAGTGGGTTTGTTTTTTTGATAAACCAATTCGCTCTGATCGCTTCCAAGTAAATTTTCTAACTCGTCATGAACAATTTTAACAACCATTTGAGATGGGTTTAGTTTTAAATATACTTCTTCACCGATTGCTTTTTCTTTTACTTTGTTAGTAAATTCTTTTACGACTTTAAAATTAACATCAGCTTCTAAAAGGGCGACGCGTACTTCCTTTAGCATATCATCCATATTCGCTTCGGTTAAGCGAGATTGACCACGGATTTTCTTGAATATTTTTTGAAATT
>ERZ808274.1090-NODE-1090-length-9951-cov-9.163500_pt1 | contig 9951 bp, 6 predicted proteins | sample MGYA00521277_ERZ808274 | MGnify/ENA primary metagenome ERZ808274 (study PRJEB31516, sample SAMN03275597) | gut metagenome | biome: mammalia-associated habitat; material: feces | host: Papio cynocephalus | place: Kenya | collected 2012-07-28 ... | reverse complement strand
TTTTTGTCCCTTATGAAGACTGCTTGCCGTACAATCGTTCGGATAGCATTGATATAGTAGACATTTCTCCGCAATAGCGCCCCTACTTGGCTTACCATTTTGACACATCCCTCCCCGACTGTGTAAACCAAGCTCTTTTCGCAACATTATTCGATACCATTGATGATGTCGTAGAGGTTCTCGAACTTGTCAACCACTCCATAACGTGTGGTATTTGTAGATATTGAGTTGAACAAGCGCTTGGCGCACTCGGTCTTGGCGAGTTCGACACCACGCAGCTCCATCTTGTCAAGCGAGCCTTTGGTTTCGGCGACAAAGAACACGTGGCGCACCGTACCCTCCTCAAATACGATTGCCCAGTCGGGAGCATACGAACCTACCGGAGTGGGTATTTTCAACTTACGCGGAAGTTTGGCAAAGATTACGACCTCCGTAGCCGATTGAAGCGATTTGGCAAAATCGCGCTCACCATCACTGTCATACGCCATATATGGTGTAATGTGTTTTGTGAGCTCGACAGCCTTGTTTATATTCAGCCTGCGCTCCGGCACAAAGATGGTGCTGTCGTAAGGCTCAGCCTTGGACGGATTGTATGTGATATGGTCTACTATCATTGTCGCCTTTTCATCGCGAATGGCTTTGATGACATTTCGGATAAATTCTTCGGGATTGTTTTTGAACAGCAATGCCTTAAGCCCGATACCTTTAAGAATTTGCACAACCGTGCGGCGAGTAAGTCGTGCACCGCGTGCAATGTCCCCCACGACATCGTAGGGGACAGACGAAGTACAAACGTCTGTCAACTCGCGAGTCGTTGATTTGGTGTTTCCAAACTCGGTGACTTTTTCAAGGTCCTGCTCTCCGGAAACCATTACATATTGCAGCTTTGTCACCATAAGGTTATTCCGGAGATTGTTGATGACCTTTTCGATCAACTCTTCACTATCGTAATGTACCGTGTAGACGTACTTGTGATTAATCTCGTTCCAAAGCTTCTGAAAGCGGCGGTCATTGAAGTTATCGTTAAGATCATTTGCCTGAGTCGTAGCCGGGACTTCCTCCACCATATCCTCAATAGCCTTGGGATTGAAGATTCCTGCGATAAGCCGATATACGTCTTCGGATATAGTCTCCAACTTTGACGGCAAAGGCGCAAGGGAGTTATCCTCGGCGTCCTTATAATACTGCGGTGTCAGGCTTCCGGCCTCTGTAACATAGTCGTTTTGATAAAGGTATCCCAAAATCAACGAGGCCTCAGGCAACGTAATATTGTGTTTGGCGCCATTCTTGTCTTTGACAACCTTGCCGAAGAAATAATCCTGTGAAGCAGCGGTAATACGCTCACGCAGAGCCTCGCGTGTCTCGCGTTGCAAAGCCGAGGTAAAATCCGCATAGCTCTCGTTGGCTATAACAGTAAGTTTGTTCACCTCGTGTACATCTTCGCCAAGCAATTCCTTATCCTGCCGTATGCCGTTGCGGTCGACACAGATTCGCAAGCCACGGCCTACTTCCTGACGCTTGGCGGTAGTGGAATTGCTGTGGCGCAGTGTGCATATCTGAAAAACATTAGGATTGTCCCAGCCCTCGCGCAGTGCCGAATGTGAGAAAATAAAGCGCGTCGGCTCTTCAAAGCTCAGCAGACGTTCCTTGTTTTTTAGAATAAGGTCGTAGGCCGAGATGTCGTCCGAGATGTCCGAACCTCGTTTTGTCTCCGAATTGATCGGGCGGCCTTTCTTGTCAATAGAGAAATATCCCTTATGGACTTCAGACGGCTTGAAGCTGCGAAGATATGCATCGTAGGGCGTATCAAAGACTGATATATAATCCTCGACAATACGGGCGTATTCTTCCTCAAAGATGCGCTGAAATTTGCCCTTGACTTCATTGCCTTCCTCGTCATATTGACGGTAGTGGCTCACTTCGTCAATAAAGAATAGCGAGAGACATTTGATGCCATGGTTGAAAAGTTCCTTTTCTTTGGTGAGGTGTGCAATGATAGTCTGACGTATCTGCACACGTTGCATCGCCTCTTCGTTGGTGTCACCAACGACATCGCCGCAATAAATCGTCACGCCGTTAAGGAAAGTGACGTAGCCTCGTCCACGCGGATTGATTTCGGAAATCACTAAGCCCTCGTATTGTGCAAGTCCCGAGGCGGCAAAGAGCGAGTCGCCGACGGCGAATTTTCGGGTCTCGCGGCGTATCGTGCCGTCGGCTCGCTTACATTCCAATTCGATGCGAACTTCCGGCGGACGCTTTGGCGAGAGCACCATGCCGTCGATATACATATATCCGCTTGTGCCTTTGAGGTTCTTGACCTCGAAGCCCTGCACCTGTATGCGCTTCACGAGCTGTTCGCGATAAGCGTCGTATGCATCGAGAGCGTATATGGTATCGTGTTTGGTCTTGTGGGTTGCCGAATAGTTGAGCACAAAGAGGGGATTGAACTTGGAAAGAGCGGTCTGCGTAGCCACACCCTCCATCTTCTGCGGCTCGTCCATAATGATTATCGGGCGGTTGGCGGCTATTACGTCAATCGGGCGACGCGAACCAAATTCATCACGCATTGAGTATATAATACGACTCTCTTTGCTGCGGCCTCCTTCCTTCATCGAAGCGGCGAAAGCCTGCGTATTGATAATCATCACGGACACTCCGCTGTCCTGCGCAAATTGGTCAAGTTGCTGAAGGTTGGAGCTGTTATATACAAACCATCTGGCTTTCTTGCCATAATACTCCATGAAGTGATCTTCGAGCATACTGAAGCTCTTGGCCACGCCCTCGCGTATGGCGATTGAAGGCACCACGATAATAAACTTGCTCCAACCATACTGCTTATTGAGCTCGAACATAGTCTTGATATAGACGTAAGTCTTACCGGTGCCTGTCTCCATCTCCACATCGAGGTTTACGATGCCATGCCCGGAAGCCAATGCAGTACTCGGCGTGATTTGGTTTCGGATCTGGATGTCGCGGATGTTGTCAAGAAGTTGCTTCTTGTCAAGCTCGACATCTCCATTGCGGTATCCGGCTTCCTCTTCTTCGGAGAAGATATGCTTTTGAGACGTGCCAAGGTCGCGGCGATACTGCCCGGGGCCACGCCGGGGCTGGCCGCGGAACACATTCACCGTATCCTCTACGGCCTCTGTCTGATATTGCTGTATCTTAAATTGAAATTTCATTATTGGAGGGGTTAGGGGTTAGGTTTTAGGCTTTAGGGGTTAGGTTTTAGGGATTAGGCTTTAGGGGTTAGGTTATTGCCGGATTTGTCAAGGCGGAAAGATATTAATGCATTGAGCATCTTTCCTACTTCCATTATCATTGAATGAGCCAATTGCGTTGTTTCCGTTGGAATGAGGTTCAACCGATTGCAGATGAGAAGTTGCGTCTCAACTTCAAACAACGAACCCCGGGCAATAGTAAGGAATTTGACAAAATCTTTGTCCGAACCTCTGCCATGTCCTTCAGCGATATTGGATGGCACAGAAACGACAGCCCTTCTCAATTGGTCTGAAAGAGCATAAGTCTCTTCGCGAGGCAGCAATCGGACGAGGCGGTAAACCTCCTCCGTCAAATCCATAGCTTTCTGCCACACCTTCAGCTTCTTATAATCTGATGTCTGCATCTCTAAAACCTAATACCTAAAATCTAAAACCTAAAACCTAAACCACATGCGTCGTTATTTTCTTCTCGGCGGAGTAGGTCTCGATTATTTGGTCGAAGTTGTCGAGCACGTTGTCGTTGGCGGCTGATGCGTCGCGGATAACAAGATGAGTCGGTAGAAGCTTCGCCATCTCCTCGATAGTGGTCTCGTTTACATCGGTGTCGAAACAAGCGAGAAGATAATCATCATCTACTGAGAACACCTCTTTACCGGCAATCTGTTTGCGCTCGATTTTGGCAGAGAGTTCTATGCCGAGGTCGAGCATCACTTGGAACAGCAAATCTTCGCTTGTGCGGTCCGCCTTGATATTATCCTCCAAGCCGTCAAGCAGCGATGGATCGAACTTGTCGGGCGTATAATACACGTCCTCCATATTCGAGGTGTCGAGCTTCAGCACACGAAAGCCGATGTCAGGTAAGTCAGACTTGCGAGTATGGAACAACGAGCTGTCTTCAGGGTCGAAAAGATTTGCATCCCTGTTAATATACGGCTCCTCGTTTTTTCGGATCTCACTTATGATATTTTGCCCGGCACGACGAATGCGTTCCTCGGCAAACTGAGGTATTGTTTCAAAGGTGAGAGATACATTTGCCGGATTTTGCATTTTCTCTGCAGCTTGTACGAGGATGTATTTGCGATGACCACCATCCTTGGCATTGAGTTCCATTACAGCTTGTGCAAATGTGCCGCTTCCGCTGAAAAAGTCCATTACCAAGCACTCTTGCGGAGCATAAAGCGAAAGGCAACGCTTCAACAGCCCTACCGGCTTGGGGTAGTCAAAATATTTTTTCCCATCAAAGAGCTTTGCCAATGCCTTAGTCGCATCTTGAGAGTGCCCGACCTCGGTATATTTCCATACGGTCATAGGCGTAATACCTTCTTTACGAAGTTCGGACCGAAAACGCTTTATTCGGGGAACACCATCGCCATCAGGTCCGAACCAAATACGGTTATCCGCGAGTCTCTCGCGAAACGCGTTTCGCGAGAGACTCCAGCTGCGAGCAGCTGGAGGCTCTACAATACGCCCGGAGGGCGTCGTTATCGGATAGATATTTGCCTCAATCGCAGGGCCTACCGAAATATCGCTTGACATCCAAGGCCCACGAGGGTCATTATCAGGGTTTGAATATCGGTTGTCAGCCTCTTCAGATCGAGTAATACCTCTACATTCAGCATGTTCTGCATCTTTTGCATAGACGAGAATATAGTCATGCGAAGGCGAAAAGTGTTTCATTAGATTAATCGGTGAAAATGCTCTTTCCCAGACGACCTGAGCTAGGAAATTCGCTTCGCCAAAAATCTCGTCACAGACAGCCTTGAGGTTCTTTGCCTCATTGTCGTCCATCGAGATGAATATGACGCCGTCGTCTGCAAGGAAGTCGCGGGCGACTTTCAGACGAGGATAAATCATATTGAGCCAATCGGTGTGGAAGCGACCGTTGGCTTCGGTGTTGCGTACCATCGGGTCACGGGTGAGGTTGCCGTCCTCGTCGAAAAGTCCGCTATGAGTCTCGAACTCAGTGCGTTTCTGTCCGAAATCATCATTGTACACGAAGTCGTTGCCGGTATTGTACGGCGGGTCTATGTAAATCATCTTTACCTTGCCGAGGTAGGTCTCGCGGAGCACTTTGAGCACATCAAGGTTTTCGCCTTCGATGTAGAGATTCTGTGAATCGAAGCCGCCGGAGGTGCCGTCGCGGCCTACGCTCTGCCCCGGGCACGGACGCAGGGTCATCGTTGTCGGCGTATTAGCCAAGCGTGCCGCAGCACGCTTGTCGGGCCACGTGAACTGATAGCGCTCCTCGCCCCCTTCGATGACGTCATCCGAAAGCTCCGCCTTCAGTTTCTCGAAGTCAATGGCCAGTTCCACCTTCCCTTCAGTATTTTTACGCTCGGTGACGCACTGCGGGAACAATGCGGCTATCTTCGCCACATTGCCGCCCACAACATCACTGCTTTGCATTTTAAGCTTATTCATTATTTTGTCGTGCTTTTTTGTTTAATATTTTGATAATACTATCCATTTGTTCTTGATTGTGCCTTTACCGTTAAAGTCCACAAAAATTGCAAGAACATAAATGCCCGCGTCATTAAGATAATCATTCGTAGCATTAGTGATTTGCTTCTCTCCAATGATATAACTATCCACAATAGTGGAAACAATTTCTTTGGCTTTATCGTCTAATGTTTCAAGATTCATAGGTTTGCCTTTAGTTTCTTGATTTCAGAATAGAGTTCACGTTGGCGGCGAGGTTGAGCGGTGGATCGCATTTGGCGTTCCAACGTCTCAATCTGACGAATGAGCTTTGCTCGTGCGTCGTCAATGCGGATTTGTTCGGTGAGCGAATTGTCCTCGGCGACTTCCAGTTCACCGACATAAGCGACGATATTCTGCCAAATAGAGTCAAGGCTTAAGCCTGAAATCGAAAGTAAGGCTGTATCTATTGACTGCCATGGTGCGGTAAAGAGCTTGGTGTGATATACGGCAAGCTGTACCTTATCTTCATGACGCAGCGCAAATATGATGCGGTGCGGAATAAGTTTGGAGATAAGGAGAATGTTTTTGCTGTCGTAGTCGGAGCGTTTAAGCTCAACATCGACAACAAAAACAGCCTTAACTTCATTACCCTCAGCAATACCCGGCAGCGTTTGCGGAGCAATGAAATTGACAATTTCCATACGGGCTATGTCCGCATCGAAAGCATCGCGCTGTGACTGCTTAAGCTCAAACTTTTTGTAAAGTTGAGCCTTAGGCAATGGTCGATTGACCTCTGTTGATTGTGGTAGTCCGAGCATAGCGTTACTTGATTACGAGGAAACAGATCAGTTCAAAATCATCAAGTCCGCGGACTTCGTTGCCGAAAAGCGCATTGGGGTCGCCCTCAAAGAAAGAGAAAAGGTCGCTTTGCTCTTTCACCTTGACTATCGAGGCGATAGCATCGCCGAGAAGTCGGGAGTAAGTGCCCATGCGCTGACCGTCGCGAGTTTCGCCGTTGAACTTGCGGCAAAGCGCCATTATAGGCTCGGACTTACCTTTGCAGAGCATACGCAGACGGTCGAGGAGGTCTTTAGGTTCGAGGTGGTTTACAATAACCGACGAATCCTGACCGATATAGACCATATAGAACGGGTGCAATCGATTCTTGCGGTCGATGTTGACGGAGTTGTTACGGTTCTTCAAAACGAACACGACACCTGGAGGCGTGTCGGCTGTCGCCGGAACAATAGCGTGGAGACCGTTGGGCGTATGCTCGATGTCGTGTCCTTGACGCATATATTCGAGCAGGTCAAGGCGAAACTCGTTCAGACCTAAGTCCACGATTGAAACGCCCGAAGTCATTTCTTCGAGATCAACAACCTCGGACCGGAGACGTTCAAGCTGTTTGCGACGATATTCAAGGTCACCCTTTTCCTCATTTGAGAGGGGATTGTCATCACCTGTGGCGGTGAGAACCGAAACCTTCATTCGGGCCTCAACACGAGCTTTGAGGTTTATATATGAGTCAAGGTCCATGTCGGGCCAGTAATTCACAAGTTGAATTACATCATTTTTAGAACCGATTCGATCAATACGCCCGAAGCGTTGAATGATGCGCACCGGATTCCAATGAATGTCGTAATTGATCAGATAGTCGCAATCCTGAAGATTCTGCCCCTCGGAGATGCAGTCGGTGGCCACAAGTACGTCAATCTCCTCATTGAGATTGGGATAAAGAGCGGCTTTTTCTTTCGAGACCGGCGAGAAAAGTGTAAGTACTTTATTAAAATCAAGCTTTTCACGCAATTTCAATGTGCTTTTGGCCTCGATGTCGCCGGTGACAAGGGCCGTATGAAGTCCATACTTTTCATGTATGGGCCGTGCTATATTGTCGTAGATGTATTGAGCGGTATCGGAGAAAGCCGTAAAGATGATGATTTTCTTGTTGTTGTCATTGATTGGACGAGCAAACTTATCGCGAATATCTTCGATCAATCGTTGCAGCTTTAGGTCATGCTCGGGAGAAATGTCGTCAAGCAGTGAGAGCAACAACTTAAGGTTATCTCGATCTTCAACAAGATAGTTGCGCCACGAAACATAGTCCATATCGGCGAGATCGATTTTCGACTTTTTACCACCGATGAAGACGGTGTCTTCACGCTCGTCAAAGTCAAGCCCATTATAGAAATTATATTCATCGATATCGGTATGACCGCCATTACGCTCTATGGCATTGATGCTTGTAACAGTTCCGTCAATCAAAGCAAGAATACGTCTAAGAGTAAGGCGGAAAGAGTTTACCGAACTCTCCAAACGTTTGAGCAAATTGATGCCCATAAGTCGGCGGATACCACGTTCACGTCCTGCACGCGAAAGATTGCCGAATCGAGCATCGTCCCCTTCTTCCTTCGTATACTTGTCAATCTTGCTTGCTAGGATAAAGTCGGAGGGTGTGTATATTGCAAGGTTAAGGCTACTAATGATCTCGAAAATATCATTATAATTCACTGTTTTGCCAGCGGCTATATCCGTGAGCTTAGGTGAGCGAGACAAGGGCTTAAGCCTTTTAGGGAAAGAGCCGATGTCTGATGTGTCGTAGTATTGCTCGATATGTTTGCGACTTCGGGCAATAGTCACCGAATCAAGGACTTCAAAGAAGTCAAAACTCAAAGAGTCAAGCAACGCTTTAGTTGTCCGTTGCTCCGGTTTGAGTTTACTCCAGGCATTGAAAGCCGCCTGCGCCTTGCGGAAAATATCATCGATGCTCGATTCGGTATGGAGAAGCTTGTTGATGTTATTGGCATCGCCTTCGTAAGCAAGGGCGAGCTGATTTCGCAAGTCGTTGAAGCGGTTGTTGACAGGAGTAGCCGACAACATCAAGACCTTAGTCTTGACACCGGCCTTAATGACCCGGTTCATCAACTGCAGGTAGCGGTTCTCGCGCGGATTCTCGTCATCCTCATCGGTAGTGACTTTGCCTCCATTGCGAAAATTATGGCTCTCGTCAATAACCACGAGGTCATAATTACCCCAGTTGATATGTTCAAGGTCAAGGCCGCTCGAGATACCGGAGAATCGAGATAGGTCAGTATGATAAAGAATGTCGTAGCGCAGTCGATCCTTGACAAGTGGATTATTGACGTAGTTACTTCGGTAAGTAACCCAATTGTCATGTAGTTTCTTCGGGCACAAGACAAGGACAGATTTGTTACGATTCTCGTAATACTTGATTACCGATAGCGCGGTGAACGTCTTGCCGAGACCTACGGAGTCTGCAAGAATACAGCCGTTATACTTTTCCAGTTTATTAATGATAGCAAGAGCTGCATCACGTTGGAAATTGTAGAGCTTGTTCCAGATAACGCTCGACTTGAAGCCGGTGGCTTCATTAGGTAGCACGTCCTCCGAAATATCTTCAAGAAATTCATTGAAGATATTGTAGAGCGTCACGAAATATATAAACTCAGGAGCGTTTTCCTTATAAGCGTTGGTGATGTTATCGAGCACCTGTTCCGTCACGACTTGCAGCTTCTCGCTGTTGTTCCAAATCTGATTAAAGATTTGGAGAAACTGCCGAGAGAATGGAGCCTCCATCTTGGTAATTGCGGTGGCAAGATTATTGCCCCGTTCAGAACCAAGTTCAACGCAAGTAAATCCGTTAGAGCCTGTGTAAGAAAATTCGTCGCACACAATCATTGGCGGGATTCCGGCATCGGTGCGATTTGATTTGAAGCACACCTTGCGTTTTATCCACTCGGCGCACTCCTTGGCAACGGCTTTCAGAGACAACTCATTACGGAGTTTAATTTCAAACTCCGAGCCATAGAGATTGCGTTCACGATTGAGCCGAGGAATGTAAAACTCGCGCTTTTGCTTGTCAGTCTTTTCCGCGATAAAAGACGGCGACGTAAAAATAAAGCGCAATTCAGAAATATCAGACAGCTGCTCTTTCAGTTCTTGAAAGGCATAAATAGAAAAACAAGACGCAGCAATCGAAAGATGACTACCCTCGCGAAGCGTGGATAGCATATCATCTTTCAAAGTCTTGTTTACATTATCTATTATTTCCATATAAATAAGAAAATTTCAGACATAGCGAATAAAGCCGACATTTTCGAGCTATGTTCGCTTTGTCTCTGCAAGCAACGCCAAGCATTTACGTTGGAGTGCCAAAAACCTTTACGGCAATAGCGTCATTATTTTATGTATTCTTGGGCCGCTACACCAGACGCTTCACAATCGCAAATTTACGAATTTTCTTTGATAATTGGAGGGGAAGTCGTAACTTTGCGGCGCAAACAGGTGCGCG
>ERZ808274.1088-NODE-1088-length-9979-cov-5.588271_pt1 | contig 9979 bp, 24 predicted proteins | sample MGYA00521277_ERZ808274 | MGnify/ENA primary metagenome ERZ808274 (study PRJEB31516, sample SAMN03275597) | gut metagenome | biome: mammalia-associated habitat; material: feces | host: Papio cynocephalus | place: Kenya | collected 2012-07-28 ... | reverse complement strand
TCAGAGGCAAAATATCCTGATGGAAAAATGAATCTACACTTTCCTGTTTGTTCTAATAAAAATTGCCCTTTGAAGAACTCTAAACTTTTGAATGGAGGGAAATTAAATGTCCGATAAGAAAAAATTATCTGGTTGGCTTGCTCCTAATGGAGATTTTACTTCCGTCTTTTGGGGAGAACACGATGGAATGAGTGAACAAATTTGTTCTATGTTAGGATTAGAAGAATTTTTCTTGCCTGATGAAGAGCTTATTAAAAGAGGTTGGCTTAGAATTGGGTATACCTATCTTAATGGCGGACCAATCATTAATATTGGAATGAAACCAGAAACCCATTTCACAGAAAGCCAAAAGAATTTTCTTCGTCCTTATTTTGAGGATAGGGAACATTATGAGTTTTTTGCTTATCTGTACGCTATTTGGGAGGAAGAAAATGAGCGCTAAAAAGTATAATGCTGAACTACAGAAAAAGGTTTTAGATTTTCTAACCCTATCAGAAGGTTGGGGTGGAGAAAATACACTACCTTTTAACTTTGATTTTGTAAATCTTTGTGCGGAAATTGCTGTCCATTTGGGAAGTAAATATCCGTGGGAAGCCTATCCCACTGCACACAATTCTGTTCAATTTGAAGCAAGTTTATATAACAAGACAGATAAAAACGTGCGCGAATTTTATTTTGAATTTGAAATTTATTCCGAAGATTATTTCAAAGAAAGTGCTGAAATTGAAAAAATTTCCTATCTTTTCGTAAAAGAACAAGAATATCAAAATGCTTTAGCAGGAGATTTAGACTTATCTTTGTATTCTACTTCCAAAGAAATTGCAGGTTGTTTTAACACAATGGTAAAGGATTATATTTATGAACAGACACATTGAATTTAAATTAGGTTGGCTTTCTCCTGATGGTGAACTGGTAGGGTGTAATAGCTTTGACCACATCTCTTCTGCTTGTGAAATTTGCGATAAACTTAATTATTCTTATACTAATGCAAAAGGGAATGCTCCTGATGATGTTTTACTTGCTCATGGGTGGTTACATCTAACATACTCCATGCTTGACCATGAATACAGGATTTATTACGCTTATTTTAATCATGTCAGGCTAACAGAAGCGCAAAAAAATTATATTCGTCCATTTAAAGAAATGGGTTATACCTTTGGAGATTTGTTTGAAACGACGTGGGAGGAAAATGATTTTGACTAATTTAATCAAAAAGATTGCTTTAGTTCTTGTCATTGTTTTCTTCCTAACAGCACTTTTTTATATCTATATGAATTAGAGGGGCAAAGGCATGGACAATATTATTCATATTCCATTTAGTTATGATATTTGGAAGCCCTCAGACATGAAATATTATATCGACAAAGAAACAAGACGTTGTTTTAAGTCTGACAATCCAGAACAGGTATTAAATCGTTCTTATTTTTCTATGTATGTAGAATGGTGGCTACACAATATCGGTTACTATCTCACCTATCCCTTTTGTGATGATTTTGACTATTTTTTCGATTTAAATAATAGGTTCAGAGACGTAGATTTAGAAGAATGGAGGACATAAACCTTTTTACTTATTTCTAAACATTTTCATAAAACTCTATTGACAACCTCCTTAGTCTGTGATATTATTATCATAGAAAATCTAAGGAGGTTATCTTTATGAAGCTTGATATGAGATTTGGTTGGTTAATGCTCCGCATTTTTGCCCTGCTCGTTACAATTTTCTATGCTGCTCAGAATGGAATTAATCTTTCTTTCCTTGGTTATTGTGTAGCTTGTGTTTTCACTTGGGCTATTGCTCTTAGATATGAAAAGAAGATTGCTATAAAGGAAAACTAAAAGGCTATGAAACTTTGGATTGATGATATTAGACCTGCCCCAGAGGGTTGGTGCCAAGCCTATTCAGCTAATGCAGCTAAAGAAATGATTCTCGCTAACTGGGAGAATATTGAAATACTTTCAATAGACTATGACAGCGGAGATTATAATAAATTTGGAGGAGATTACATCAATATTCTTAAATGGTTAGAGGAAGAAGAGCACAAAGCAAACAAAAAAATTGTAACTTTTCCTATCCAAATTCATAGTATGAATCCCGTAGGAGTACAAAATATGCGAAATATTATTCAATATAATAATTGGAAAGAGGTAAAATAAATGAGTCATTTAATTGATTTAACTGATTAGATTTTTAACGATATTAGAGTTATTAAAAGAAATACAGAATTAGATTCTGATAGAGGTGCAATATGGGATTGTTTATGCCCTTGCGGAAATATTTTTTAGGCTAACGGAAGCGCTTTAAGAAGAGGAAGAATTAAATCTTGTCGGCATTGTAAAGAAAAAGAAGAAATTACTCCTATACAGAAAAAACATTTGCAACAAAAATATTCAATTGGAGAAAAATTTGGACACGCCACAATAATAGATTATTGCGACTACACTAAAACTCATCATACATATCTTAAATGCAAATGTGAATGTGGAAATATCTTTGATGCAAGAACCGATAGTCTTACCCAAAATTTAAATTGTGGTTGTTTAAAAAAAGAAAAAACCTCTAAACAATGGGCATCTAATTTATTGGGAAAAAGATTTGGTAAATTAACTGTCGTTGCAAAAGAAAAAATTCCCAATCAATATAGGAGTCTTTGGAAATGCGTATGTGACTGTGGAGAAATATGTTTTCTTCCCTCTCGTTACTTATTATCAAATCAAGTTAAAAGTTGTGGTTGTGAAACTAAAAGTAAACGGGAACTTGAAATCCGAGGGATATTAAATCAAAAAAATATTAATTTTCAAACAGAATATACTTTTGACGATTGCGTTTCTACTCAATCTTATAAATTGCGCTTTGATTTTGCATTATTTAACAATTTAAATCAAGTTGTTGGCTTAATTGAATTTAATGGAATACAACATTATAAACCTATTCCATATTGGGGCGGAGAAGAAAGATTTAATAGACAAAAAGAAAGTGACAATATAAAAAAAGATTATTGTTTTAATAAAAAGATTCCTTTGTTAATTATAAAATATACTGAATTGGGGAAAATAAACTTAGATGATTTTTTAAAACAGATTAATTTAACAACACAGGAGGACTAAAATGAATAAGCAGACAAATGATTTTATTATTAGCCTTAAAAATCACGCAGAGACCGAAGACCGCTTTGGAGATTACTATCTCAATGCAACAGCAGAATATCTTTCTAATATGAATGAGACTCCTATTGAGTATTACAATAAGGGCATTCTTTATAGCTATATTCAATCTGCTTTTAAAGATTTCATGTCTACTGCGGATTCTCCTCAGCTTGCCATGTACGATTTCTTCGATTCTTTTAATCGCAATGTTAAAAAGTCTTCTGACCCAGACCTTGTTCTTGCTCATGCCTGTTGTGTAGCTATGGATTTAAGCAAAGTGCGTGAAAAGAAAGATGGCGTATGGGTGACAGTAAACGGTTTTCATGTCCCTGCCGACCCTAAAGACGATGAATTTTTAAACAAAAAGGAGAGTTAATTATGAATTATATTGACGCTTCCATTGAGATGAAAATTATGGATGATGATAGTCCCAAGTTTGAAATTATTTATCCTCAAATTGTTAAATGGGCTTGTTATACAGATAAATCTGGCGTAGTTACTATTTATAAAAATGGTCAGTATTGGGACGAGATTGACGATTTTTGGAAATTTAGGGATATTGCGCGTGATAGCGGCTCGGTTTCTCCTTTTAACACTCCTTATATTCGAGGTGTAAAAAAACATGATGCCAATCATGTTTTTGATGAGGATAAGAGCGTTAAATGGAATCGTAATGCCGTAATTGAGTATAATAAGGCAGTAGATTCAATTCAGGCTAAAAACAAAAAGCTTCAAAAAGAAACAAGCGATGTTTTTAATGTGTGCGCTTCTGCTTGTATTAGAAATAATTTTAGTCAAGTCCATTTTGAAATTAGCCAAGATGAAATTGATTATATCATTGCTAATGCTAAAGAACATGACTACGATTACACTTATGAATTAGTTGACCGAATTGAAGCGTATTGTCAATTTTATCTTGAGTTAATTAAAACGAGAGAAAACGATGCCTGAGATTTACGCAAAATCTTTTACCTTTCAGCATTTTCGAAGAAGAATACGGGGATAAATACGAAAATAATTAAAAACCTCTTGACAACTCCTTTCGCCTATGGTATACTAACCATAGTAAATGAAAGGGGTTGTTTTTAATGGAAATCATTCAGACTTTGGTTCTTGGAGCAATCGTTTTCTGTGCCAGTTCTAATCTTGGACGCGAGGTTGCTAACCATATCATGTCTAATAAGGAGGAGAAAAACGATGGTTAAGAGAGACAATTATGAGGCGCTTTGGAACGACCTTCACAACTTGATTGCAAACACTGTCGCAAATAAGGAAGAAGTATCTCTATATACTATTCTTACTTATATGGATGGAGCAGAAGCCGAGCTTAAAAAGCGTCTGGCAAAGAAGAACTACGATGCTTATGGTCTTTCTTATGCTCTGGGACAGATTCGCTATGCTTCTTCTATGGATAGCATTTCTCCTTTCACCTTTAGTGATTGGGTAAGCCTGTATGAAACCATCAAGAAAGCCAAGGATGAGTTTGAAGCAACTCAGATTAAGTGGTCTGACGAGCGTAATAAGTGGATTTTCCGCAAGACTTCTGCAAAGCGTAACGATATTCATACGGTTCTTCACAACCCATATCTCACTCCTAAGATGCAGAATATGCTCTGCTACATGGCTGACCATGACCTATTTTAAGGTTAATTGCACAAAAGAGCAATTACAAGAAAATTGCTCTTTTAAAGCAATTCAAATGAACAAAAACAAACCAAAAAATAATTCAAATAAAAGGATGATTTTATTTATGAATAAGACGACTAATTTTAAGGATTGCTACAACTATTCTGATGTTAGCACCCGCATTATCGGCGGTGGCAACCTTGATACTGTTAATGAAATGGCCATTGCGGAGACTGTTTATGGCGGCACCAATTTTATTATCCGCAAGGTTTATGATTTTGGAGAAATTGGAACTTGGATTGCTAATAGTGCTTCTAAGGGAGACACTTCTCATTACTGTTTTAACAAGGGCGCTCAAGAATGGCTTACTGCAAACGAAGATTGGTGGACTGTAAATTGGAGGGAAAAGGTAAAAGAGTCAAATGTTTCCAATTCTCATAAAACAGCTCACACTAATTATTCTATCGACCATATTATTGAGCGCCTAAAAATTTCTCCCTCTTTTACGACCGAAACAGTTGACTATCTTTATCGACTTAAGGATAAGGGATATTCTCTTGTTTGTTGGAGTACAATTAATGGTTGGGTGGCTATTAATTATGATGTCGCAGAAGATAATTCCCATGCTGACATTAAACGTTTTAGTTACTATGATGCTTCTGTTCTTGAAGAATGCTATAACAGGGGAATCTTTGATGAATAAAAAACATTCCGAATGCGGCATTCCCCATGCCCAATTTCTTATCAAAAAGAAAGCCAATTTAATTCCAGATAATCTAAAAAGAAAAATGGAATCGTTTTCTTTTTGGCTTGATGTATGGTATAAAAATGACTCAATCGAATACTTTAGTCATGATGAAAAAGGTTATATTCTTCATGGCTTAAGTAGACCGATTCGCGGACGTAAAATGGGCTGTGATAGAGAAATGCCCGAAGGTTGCCATGAAGCGGCTGATTGGGTTTTGGATAATTTTGAGTATTATGTATTAGATTAAATGAGGTAAAATAAATGTATCAAATTAGAAATAGAGTTTTTGAGACAAACTCTTCCAGTACACATTCTCTTTGTATTTGCACGGAAGATGAATTTACGGATTTTAAGTGTAATAAGGCTTTATGGGATATAAATGATAATAAAATTACCCCCACTAACAAAATTACCCGTAATTATCTTAAACGTGCTGAGGAGTATTATAAGAAACAGCAAACTCCTTTCATGAAGGATTGGGATAGCCTGTCCGCAGAATCTCAGCTTGAGTTTATTGTTTCGCAGTTCGACCAGTCTTATGCGGGAGATTGGCTTTTCGAGGGAAAAACCTTTTATAAAGATTGGGGAACCGAATTTGAAAAATTTGAAAGGCATTTTACAACACCTTCTGGTGATAAAATGGTGGCTTTTGGTGAATTTGGATACGACGGCTAAAATTAAATTGAGGTAATTTAAAATGAAAGATGTTATTTATGCTATTCCTATTGAGGATTTTATTGACCGAGTAAATACAGCAGATATAGAGCTTGTGAAAGATAGAAGTGACGAATATCTTCTTGATAGCAACCTCTGGACTGACTCTGAGCACGTTCTTGCGAACGCCTGTCTTAATCTTGATGATGCTCGTAATATGGGTATGGACACCGTTATTTGCATTGTTACAGATGGTGTAAGCAAGTGGTATGCTATGAAGAAGGGTGCAAATGGACATCGTGGAGAAGATACTAAGCTCATGTTCGCTCCTGCTATGTATTATGCTTTCTTTACTCTGGTAACTGCCGAGGACGAATTTAAGACTTGATTATTCAATAAAATTTTAAAACTCTCTTGACAGCCCTCTTATAATCTGCTATACTATTTATAGTAAGAAATAGGGGGGCTGTTTTTATGAAGTCTTTTAAGGTCGAGGATAAAAATTTTTATCAAGCTATTCTACCTGTTCTTGAGCAATGTTTTGAAATTGTGAACCACCCTGACCGTTATCATCGAGGGATTTACTATAGATTTTTAAGAAGATGGAACGAAGAGTTAAGCATGGAATTTTTTGCTCTTACGAAAGATGGATTTCATGTTTATACGGCCGATTTAACAAAGTCAGATATAGATATTCTTTATAAATTTGGCGGCGAAAAATTTGCAAAAATGGTTGAAGATTTTTTCTCTCCTGCTGGTGATGTGTCAATAGGAATGATTACTAAATGGGGATGTTCAACAGAATTCTTTTTCACTAATACAAAAGAAATCTGTTATGTTGATTTTGTTAATCTTACCCCAGATGATGTTGATGAAATCTGTGAGTTCGATAGATAAAAGAGATTAATATGTATAAGATTATTTCAAATGAAGCCCTCACCTACGAATGCACTTGTCCCATGTGTAATAGCTATTTTCTTTTTACTCAGAGTGAACTAATGTACAACGACCCTTTTTCAAATTTGGCTTATTTTGATTGCCCCTGTTGTGGGACTGTTCTTACTAAGGACATAGCGACAAAAACACACCAAAGAAACTCTTTCAATGGCATTGCATTTTGAATAAAATATCTGTTTTATATTTTCTGGGCATTCTTTCAGAAAAAAATATTTGTATAAATATACTTTAAGTTATGCATAAAACGAATTAATATACAAGGAGAATATAATGGAAAGCATTACTTTTTCGTCTCAGTTTATCGAAATCTTTGACCACCTGTGTCAGAAGTTCGGTATCGCAATCGACTGGACTGCTCAAAATGTTGTACCCTATATCACAGCTCTTTGCGGACGTTTTATTAAGTATATCATTGTTAAAGATATTATCTTGATTATTGCCTTTATCGGTGCTTTTTATCTATTCTGGCGCTTCACAAAGCCGTGCTGTAGCAAAGAAAATAAGTGGGACCCTGACTTCCACTATTGTAAGAGCATGAATGGTTCTTATATTCTTGGTTGGATTGGTAGAGGAGTTGGTGCGGCATTTGTTATCGGTATGAGCGTAACTTCTCTTCTTACTATTGTCCAGTGCATCTATCTCCCAGAACTTATGATTATGGATTATCTTAGCACATTCCTGTAAAAACAAAAAAATATTTTAAAAACCTATTGACAAACCTCCTCTGATGATGTATTATTAAGATACAAAATTTGAGGAGGTTACTTTTATGAATTCCAATGTTTGCGCTGATGTGAGCACTTTTGCTCAGTATATGAATAACAATCTGCATCTTTTTTGTATTGGCGATTGCTATGTCAATCTCTTTCCTCACTTCCCCAAACCTGATGGCAAGGCATTTGACGAACCTGTAAAAATGCCAATCAAAAACGCTCTTAAGCTCTTTGGAAATAGGAAACTTGTTCAGATTAAACCTTACGACAGCAGATTTTATTTTCTTCTTGAAATGGAGAACTAACAAATGCTTATTGTAAACAAGACCTATCGTATTGTCGATGACAAGAATGATACTCTTATTACGATTGAAAAAGATGGTGGCAAATATCGTTGGAATGTGAAGAACGCCGATGGTGATGAGTTTGGGTTCGTTCTTACTGAACTTAATATGTCTGATATTTTTCAGGCTATTAAGGATATGACTAATTTTGTTTGAGGTAAAATAATGGTTATTGAAAAGAAACTCGATGAACAGGGAATGCTAAGGGAAGACATTCTTAGCAATAACCCTTTTAAGAATTGTACTGCTCGTGAACTTCATTCTTATTGGCTTGCTCTTAAGAGGCTCTACAAAGAAGAGTGGGATTTTGTGAGCCAAAAAGATAACCCCTTAACATCCATTCTTGCAGAAAAATATAGTTATTCTGAAAATTTTGTCCCTGATTTTATGGTCTTGCAAATGGAACAGGATTTGCTTCGAGCAATTGCTTGTGAAGCTTTTGGTTAAAAAATAAAAATTAAAATCCTATTGACAACCTCTTTAGAGTATGGTATTATAATGATACTGAATCTAAGGAGGTTGTTTTTTATGAAGATGGAGCTTGGCACAAAGATTGATTATTTTGGTAATGTTTATGAGTATATTGGAAACGAAAGCGATTCTGATAACAGAACGATTTTCCAATCTGTTAATGACGATTCTTATATTATCTTAACAGAAAAAGATTTTATTGAGGATGATATTCAGATTCTTTAAGGAGGCAAATATTATGCTTCACAGTATCAAAGACCTTGAAAATTGGCTCAAAAAGCATGGTAAGATTCTTGATAGCAAGGTAGAAATTTTAGAACCTCATAAGCCCAGATATTTTATCTCCTATGATTTTTATTGGAATGGAGAACTGGCCGCAGGTTTTGCTTGCGGACAAAAGACCTACCGAAAGTGTTTGCAGACTATTTACAATGACTGTATTGAAATGATTTGCAATTATATTACAAAAGGAGTGTATTGGGAATGAAGCGCGATAACCAGTCTCACAATAAACTGGACAATTATATTCGAGAAGAGTTTCGTCGTGGCATGGAAAATGATTCTACTTTCAAGATTAACTATCCCTCCGCAGATAGATTCCTTGAAATTGTCCAAATGATGAAAAAAGAATCTGACCTTATTGGAAAGAAGTCTATGACTTTCTATGAAAGCGATTTCTATCGTGAAAGGCTCGAAGCTATTTCTAATCGAATTAATTTAGACATTGAAAAAGCTATTGAGAACGATAAGTCTCTTAAGCCTATTCCAAATAAGGCTGCTAAAACAAAGGGCTCTGTTTATGAAACTGTTATCTATGACGTCTGTTTATGAAACTTTTATCTATGACGGAGGAAGTTAATGGGAAAACATGAGTTTAAAAATGAGATTCTTTCTATCGAAGATGTTTCTAAGATAATTGAATTTATCGTATTTGGCATTTCTAACAATTTCATTTCTCGTCGGACTCCTCCTCATTGGGAAAAAGCAGTTGACGAATTTCATCGTTGTAAAAGCTGTGGAATTACCTATTTTAAACGAAGCAAAAAGATAACCGCCTATTATCCAGATAAGATTATCGTATCCCAAAACGGAGAGGATGTTATATGGCAAGGATTCTCTCCTGATGAATTGACCCCGCCCACAACTGGGCGAGATGTTTGTTGAAATCTAAATGACGACCTTGCTTCTTTTCTTGAAGCTATCTATGAATTTAAATTAAACCACCTCTAAAAATCTAAAAAAGAGAAATGAATATTTATGTCAAAACTCGGTAATGTATACGAGCTGGATTTTAATACAAGAATGAAGAATAAATATCCAGT
>ERZ808274.1080-NODE-1080-length-10061-cov-5.227364_pt1 | contig 10061 bp, 4 predicted proteins | sample MGYA00521277_ERZ808274 | MGnify/ENA primary metagenome ERZ808274 (study PRJEB31516, sample SAMN03275597) | gut metagenome | biome: mammalia-associated habitat; material: feces | host: Papio cynocephalus | place: Kenya | collected 2012-07-28 ... | reverse complement strand
ACAACTCGTTACGCTGACTTTGGCGGAGAGAGAGGGATTCGAACCCCCGGTACCTCTCGGTACGTCGGTTTTCAAGACCGATGTAATCGACCACTCTACCATCTCTCCAAAAGCGAAGTTTGCAGATCTTTTAAAGATGTTGCTTGGTGAATGCGGTTGCAAAGGTACTGGATTTGTGCGAGACTACCAAATTTTAGGTTATGTTTTTTGCTCGGCTTCGTTAAAGATGGGCGTCTGTAGAGTCCAACAACAAGTGCAAAATTACGAATTAACTTTGATGAACTCTTTTTTGCTTGAAGAAAACTATCTGTCACGGCTGTTCAAAATTTGTGCTTTATCCGACCTTTCAACCCAGAGCATGCTGGAATTAGAATGGCAATCCCACAGCGAAGTGGAGTGTCTGTGCATCCTTGAAGTGTCCGACGTTCAGGAATCCAGTCTTCCCTGTGTCGTAAGGTAGGTGAAGTCCCACGCCCCAATCCAATCTAAGGATGAAGAAGCCGACATCGTAGCGCAGTCCGATGCCTGTACCGAAAGCCATGTCCTGGAAAATGCGTTTTGCTTTGAAGGTCGTCTCTTCCATCTCCTTGTGATTCTTGAGCGTCCATACGTTGCCCATGTCGAGAAATACCGCACCATAAAGCGACCCGACCAGATGGGGACGATACTCCAAGTTGGCCACAAACTTGAGGTCGCCCGTCTGCTCCACATAGGAGTAAAGTGGCGATTGACTACGGTATCTTCCTGGTCCTACCTCACGGGCGTTGAAAGCTCTGATGCTGTTGGCACCTCCGACAAAGAATTGTTCGGTGTAGGGTGCGTACTCGCTGTTGCCGTAGCTCACGATAGCCCCAGCGCCGATGTGAGCCACGAGTGTTGATTTGTCTCCTGTGCTCCATTGCTTCGTGAAATTTGTTTCGAACTTAACGAACTGTGCGAAAGGATTCTTGAACATCAGTTTTCCCTTTTCGTCCCATTTCTTCCCCGCCGCCATATAGCCCACTGCCAACAAGTTGGATGCTTCGCTAATGGTGGACCACCACTTAATGGGATTGGGTGTACCCGCCTTGCTCTGGTAGGCATAGCTAAATTCTACCTTTGGAATGAACTGGTCTGCGAAGCTCATGGCAAGATATGGCAGCTCGGCGGTCATCTGTGAGAACTGCTCTGTAAAGCTCGGCATATATTCATAGGTGAGTAGAATTGGTGAAAACTTGTAGTCGCTCTGTTCCGTGGGCTTCCAACTGTAGGTCAGTTCCGCCGACACCACATGCCGTTTGAAGTAAGCCTTTCGGTTGATTACACTCGATGATGCTCTCAGTGTGGTTATCGGTGTCTCATAATAGACCTTCCGCCGCCGTATTACCGTGGCTGGGTCTTCCCCCCTTGCAATGGCCTCCTGAATTTTTCGGCGGGTCTTTGCATGCCGTTTTTTTGCTGATCCACGGAAAGGGTTGAGTATTCTTGGCATCTGAAGGCTCACCTCCCCACCATATTCGTAGCTGCTTACACCAGTCGACTCTTGGCCTTCGGAGCGTCCCCATGTCCATTCATAGGAACCGTTAATGCGCAAGTTGAGCAGCTCTCCGCCCCGAAAGGCATTGCGTTTGGTGAGTCCCATGATCAATTCTGGGCCAAATTTTCCGCTTGTTTTGCCCTTTCCGTAAGCCTCTATGAAGAAATCATAAGGCTTATCAAATACGCAATCTGCCACCATGTCGAGTTGCTGGCAGTGTGCCGAGCTGTCTACAGGAACGAATGAGAGGCGTGTCTGGGAGAAGATGCCAGTGGCGTTAAGCCGTTGTTGGGTTTCTTCCTGCAGACTAATGCTGTATAGCTCTCCCTTTTTCAGCTTGATTTGGTTACTTAGCACACGACGACGCAAGGGTGATTTGCTTCCGTTGTAATGTATGCGAATGGAACGTCCGTGGCTTGTCGTGTCGATTTTTTCAAACATATTTCGCCGCAGGTTGACGTTGATGTTGCGGATGGTCCATGTCCGCAAGGCGCGTGAATTGATGGAGTCGATGAGCTGGAGCTTCATATCGACGTTTCCTGGATGGGAAATCGTGTCGGCCATATAGCTTGCCATGCCTTTCTCGTAATAGTAATAGCCGTTGTCACGAAACAGCTTTGTGACCCGTTGGCGCTCTGCTTCCAGTGCCGAGATGTCAAAGGGTGACCCGCTTTTCACAACCGCTTGAGTGGCATTAGCGGCGATAAGACTGTCCTGTGTGGGGGTGAAGCCCTCATAATGCAGAGTGTCGATAGTCCATAGTCGCCCCATATCGACATTATATTGCAACTTCATTTTCTTCGGATTCTTTTGCGGAATAAGCCGATAGGTGATGTTGCCGTTGAAGTAGCCACGCTTTTTGAGCAGACTCATTCCCACGCTTGTGTGCAGCTCGGGGTTGGCATAGCTCATCAGAGCGGGTTTTGCGCCGAAGGCCTTTACCATCCATCTGTCGAAGGGAGTGTTTCCTTGGGAGAAGGCATTCCATATCCAGAGGCCGAATTTCACTGGTGATTGTAGAGTAGAGCTGCCAAAAAGCGCACCGTTGGGTTTTGTGGCCAACACCACGTCCAGTTCTTCGCGTACCGCTGTGGCATGCGCCGATTTGTCGGCTTGACGATATTCTGTGGGCTTTAGTCCCGTAAATAGCTGATCCCCGTCGGGAATTGCGCTCGTGGTGCTGCAGCTCGTGGTGAGTGCGGCCATAAAGACGATGCTATAAACCTGTTTCATGGCTGTTTCTTTTGAGTAGAGTCGGGTCGAAGGGTGGGCATGACGGCTTCATCGTCTGCCTTAAAACGGAAAATGTCTTTGAAATGCCTTAGCTTTCTCCGCCAAGAGAAGCCTCCTCCAAATTCACTGATGTTCCCTTCGAGCCAGTCGTATGCCTCTCGTTCGTAGTACAACTTGAGGTATTGTGTCTCCTTTTGGTTCAGACGGTACTCCAGTGAGAAATTATCGAAATAAGCTCCGTTGTCATCGGTCGTTGCAGCGCCTGTGGAAACTCGTCCGCCCATGCTGATTCGCAAACGGTTGTTGAGTATGCGCTTGGAGAACTTAAACGTGTAATCGGTGTGAAGTGCGCCAGTCACGTCTGCCGTACTTTCCATGTTGGCCGTCAGGTCAAGTCCCATAGAGCGGAATGCGCTTCCCGTAATCTTGTTCACCTCTGTCTGTAGGAAGCTGGCCAAGGCCGAATTCATGGCAAAGTTTCCCACGTTGCTATCCAGATACATGCCAGAGGCAAGCATGGACACGGCCAGCTTAGAGCGCTCCTCGTCGCCCTTCATGTTCAGTTCATTGCGCATCTGTGCGTCTTCGGGCGCGTCGATAATAAACTCTATGCCCATGTCGGGGAATGTCTTCGACAATCTTACGCCACAATCGAAATCAACGATGCGTCCTTGTGACTTGTCCGATGTCGCCACGGCGGTCTTCACACTTTCCGTGGCAGTGATGCTAAGCGTCGGTTTCATCGGGTCGCCCGTGAACTGTATGTAACTTCCATCTTGAATTTGGAAGGTGCGCAGCGGAATGATAGGTAGTGAATACTTCATCTCGCCGTTGCTTAGTGTGTAGCGTCCACGTAGTTGCAACTCGTTGGTAGGGTCGTAGGTGAGGAAGAGTGTCCCTCCGCCTATTAAGTCAATATAGTTGGAGTGGTCTGCTGTGAGGAAACAGATGATGTGTGCCTGTTCATCCACGCTTACGTTGAGGTTCATTTTCAGCCCTGTGATGTCTGGTCGGTTGGGTGTTTCTGGTATCGTGTCGCTGAAATTGGTGAACTTTACGAGGTTGTCCAGTTCCGAATCCGATGTTAACTGTGCATCTCTCATGACATAGGCCATATCCGTTGAGCCCAGCACATCGATTTTTCCTCCCATCCAAAGGTTGTTGAGTGGCCCGCGCATCAAGCCCCTAAAGTTGATGAACGCCTTGCCGTAAGCTTCCGAGTGGGGGTTCTCCTTTGCGTCAATCAGCTGAAAGTTGTCTGCGCGCATGCGGACATCAAGATACATTTTGTTGAAATCGCTGAAGTCGAGATACCCTTGTACGTTTAGAGGCTGGTCATTATTGGCGAACATTTCGAAGTTTTCAAACTTCAACCGGCTGTGCTCTATGGTCACGGGGTCGTCTGCAAAGCGCATGGCAACGCCATAAGGCACGCTGACCAGCTGCGCAGAGTCGAGGTACATCTCGCCATTGACATCCAGCTTGTCCAGTGATCCGTGCAGCGACAGGGTTCCCTCGCTTACTCCTTGGAGACCAATGATTCGCTCAGGTATGAAGCCATTGACGAAGTGCAAGGGGAAGTTGTTCATTTTCAGCTCCGCATCGAGTAGTCCTTTCCCCTCGTCTTTATAGGTGCCTGAGAGCAGCCCCACCTCCTCGTCGTCCTTTTTGATGATGGCATCCACGTAGTGTGAGCCGTCTTCCTTGGGCATGTAGACCACTTCGGTGCCCACGTTGCCCATCGGGACGTTCTCGTAGATTAGGTTTTTGATGGTCATGTCGCCTGATAGGGTGAGGTCACTCTTGGTCTGTACGACGTGGTAGTCACCGTTTAGCATTCCCGAAATTTTGGGTGCAAAAGGCAGGACGGCCATCACCTTGTCCAGCTCAAACTGATGCATGGCGAGGGTAATGTCCTGTAAAGCCGTCGAGTCGGTGTCGTCAGAGTACAGTTGCACACCAGTGCCGTCGCTTGCTTTGAGAATCATCTGTGCCGATACCCTACGGTCTTGCCCCATGTGGATATAGTTTCCCTCGTTAACTTGGAACGTCTTGTAGCCGAGGATAGCCGTCGGGGAGTTGATGTCGAGCTTCACTCCGTTACCTTCCATGGCAGCACGCAGGCTGAGGTCAAGTCCAGTCTGTCCATTCTTGTCCTGTACCAGTGCATGAGTGACGATGCCTTTCTCGAAGAATGAGCCTTCGATGCGTCCGCTGTAGGGATAACTGTTTGTTGGTGAGTTGGTCACGGCAAGGTCATAGTTCAGCGTATTACCGTCGCTTTGCAGGTTGATGTTGAGCTGGTCGATGGTCACATCGTCCTTGCAGATCAGCGAATCCACGCTCACGTAGCCGTTGAGTCCGCGACTTGGAGAGGATGTGATGTCCGCCTGTGCCGCCCTAATGGCGTATCCGCTTTGCTTGAGTAGTTGGCAGATGAAATTGTTCGTGCCCGTATTGACGACAAAGTGCCCGTTGGGTAGCAAGCTGAGGATGGCTTTTTGGTCTATAACTCGAGCTTCCATCTGTCGTTTGGCTGTTTTTGCTATGTGCGTTCCGATACCGGCCAATTGGCTATAACTCCCTTCGAAGTCAGCGTCGAGTTGGAAGTCTCCACCCGATATGTCCGCATGGGTCGTGTCCCGGCGGCTCAACACGTCGAGGGTGAGGTCGTCTGGTGTGATGGTTCGATCTTTTCCACGGAGCATCAGGTTGCCCACCCGCCCTTTAATCATCAATTCGTCCTTTTGGTCGGTGTACAGCTGAAGGTTGGCATTGGTCGAGATGTCGAGCGGTTGCCCCACCATACCAAGCTGATAAAGGTCAGCGGTAGAAATATTCGCCTCAACTTTGCCATCTATCACGTTGCCTTTCATGCTTCCGTTGAGCACAAAGTCTCCCCCAAGGACGCTTACTCGTGCAGTGTCCCGTTGCTCGGTGAGCAGCAGATGGTCTATCGTTCCCCGCACAGTGTGGACGCTTTTCATGTTGGATGTCACGTCGATGTCGACATCGGCGTGCAGCTTGTAGTGATTGTCCATCACCCCAAGCCCTTTCATTTCGGCATTTTCCAGTCGTCCTTTGAGCTGTGCCCGCAGGTTGTCACCTCGCAACAGTGCCGTAAGATTAAATGTCCCGTTGAGCAGTTCGTGCGGTGTGCGCCGCTGGCGGTCGGTCAAGCGTAGATGGGAAAGAATGCCTTTGACGTAGTGGCTGGTTTTCATGTCCGACCTTACGTCCACGTTCGCATAGCCCGACAGGGCAAACGGATAGTCCTTGATGCCCAAACGGAGCAAGTCAGCGTGGGCTATCTGCCCGCGGAAGTGTCCGTCAACCCGCTTGTCGTTGATTTTCCCGTTGAATCCGAAGATGCCACTCACCATCGGGTTGCGGCTGTGCGCCTTGGCAGTCAGGTAACCTCGGTGCAGCAAGATGTCCGTCTTTATGCCGTCGAGCAGGTACTCTTTATAGCCGAACTGCCTGATGTCGGCCTTCACTATCATTCTGGTGTGCGGGCTGAATATGTCCGTTCCGTGCCCTTCGGCGGTCACACGTCCTGTCAGTGTGTTAAATCCCATCTTGGGAAGAAAATGGGCCATGTTGAGGCGGGTGGCTTCCAGGCGGATATTGTAGCTCTCCTTGGCCGCGTCGTATGCTCCGTCGATGTGCGCCCATCCGTTGCTCTCGGTAATCATCATGTCCGCTGTGTAGGCCGATGGGCTGGCCTCAATGATGCCGTTGAAGCCCATTCCATGCGGTATGCGCACCATGTTGACCACCTGTCGTGGCATGAAATGGTAGGCGAATCTCAGGTTTCCTGTTCTTCCTTTCACCTTCATGTATGTCTTGAGCCGCTTCACCGCCACAAGGTTCTCCACCCATCCCGTTGCGGTAAGGTCGAAGTGTTGCGCCATACTCAGCCGGAGGTTTTGTATTGCGACACGCTTCATGTTGCCCGCGACCTGACCTGACACCGCAAGCCGTGACGTGGGCAGTGCCCGCAATACGTCGGTGGGTAGGTTAGCAAGGAAAGGACGCAGGTCGGGGAGTGACGTATGACCAGACAACCGCACGAACATTTGCCCAGGGTGGAGGTCATCAAAGGTGTTCATGTCCATACGAAACGTGCCCGTCAGGCGGGTCTCGGGCATCTCGAGGCGGAAGTCTTGCAGCGAGAGCCGAGTACTGTCAGTATGGAAAACGCCCTGCAGGGCATTGACGCGCAATCCGCTCTGCTCAGTGAAGTGGGCCGCGCGGATGCGCAGGTCAATGGTGTTATTGGCGTAGCAAAAAGAGTCTACACCAAGATGCAGTCTGTTGATGCTGATGTGTGCAGCATCAAATCCGCTGGTCGTGCGTGGAATGAAGTTTCTGTTGTAGGCTGCCGCACCATCGTGCCAGTCGAGTGTGGCCACTTTATAGGTGTTGTCTTTCAGCTTGAGCAGTGCATGGCGGGCTGTGGCTTCGCCAAAATAGGCATGCACGCTGGTTGTATCGCCTGGCAGATGAAGCTGGAAGTTGGTCTTGGCCAGCTGCAATCGGTCGATGTCAATTTGCCATGGCACTTCTTTCTTGGCCATGTCCTTAGGCATGGTGTCGCCCAATGCCACATCGATGTAGCCGCCCTTGATTTCGGCAAGGTTCACTTTCGCCCGTTCGTTGCCGAGACTCACACCGTGGCTTACGACATGCAACCGCTCCAAGTTGGCCTTGATGCGCAGGTCGCCAACCAGTTGTGCCGTGTTCATGTGCAGTCCCTTGAATGTCAGCCAGTCCACCTCTATGTTCCCTTTGAGTAGTGGCAGCATCTGGACGTGGGTCGTCAGTGTCTTCACATCGGCTATCGTATCCATCCTGTTAGGCAACGAGTCATTAAGCTGCAGTGCTTTCAAGCCTTGCAGCCTAAGGTCTAATGGGAAGCTGAGGCGCAGCTCCTCAATAGTGATCTTCATGCCCGTCTTCTCCGAAGCCACTTGGGCTGCTTGGTTGACTGCCCACTGTTGTATGGGTGGGCAGTAGAGCAGTAGCGTGAACAGCAGAAACAGTGCGATGGGTGTGAGTACAACTGCCACGAGCACTTTCAGGGTTTTCTTCATGCGCAGAATCTCTGAACGGCGGTTAGCCGGATGGCTTAAGAGTGCAAAGTAACGAAAAAAAAACGACATGACCGATGGTTTCTTGTCTTTTTTGATCGTGATGGTGTTTTCTGCCGATATATTAAACATTCAAGATAGAAGTGCACAGTTTTGGTATAGATAATCCTCCCTCCCGAGGAGGTGCAGACGTTCTTGAAGCGTAGCGGAAAGGTTGTCTGCACCTCCTCGGGAGGAAAAACAACAACCAGCAAACAAATAATAAAAAAGGGAGACCGCTGTCTCCCAGCACTGACAAAAGATTTTTCTCACTTTTTCTTATTGGATTGTTTGGCGGGTTCAACAGATTTTTATAAATTTGCAATCGAATATTAAACAAAGTCAAGTTAAATAAAAGGAAGAAGCCTATCGAAGCAGCATTACTTCATAACAAATAAAATTGGATCATGGAGAATCTGAACTTGATGACCGACGAAGAGTTGGCCATTATGTATATCGAGGGAGACAACAAGGCTTTTGATCTTTTACTTAGCCGAAACCAAGAGAAGTTGTTCGCCTATATTTTGTTTGTCGTCCGTGACCGCGAGATAGCGAACGACATGTTTCAAGACACCTTCTTTAAGGTCGTTTCACGCTTGCAAGAAGGGAAATACGTTGCCAACGGCAAGTTTAGTGCATGGTTGATGCGCATCGCCCATAATGTAATCATGGACTGGTATCGCCAGCAACGCACTCAAAACATTGTTGACGCTCCCAAGAATAACGACCTTTCCAATGTCGGAGCTTCTCTGTTAGAAGGGACACGCGAGGGTGAGCTGATCAATAGTCAAGTCATAGAAGACGTAAGACGGATGATGACCCACCTACCTGCATCACAACGCGAAGTGGTGTTCATGCGCTTCTACCAGCAGATGTCGTTTAAGGAAATAGCCGAGGCTACTGGGGTCAGCATCAATACCGCGCTTGGACGGATGCGCTATGCCATCCTCAACCTCCGAAGAATGACACGAGAACATCAGCTTACGCTCCAGATGCTATAGTACATCTACACTATAATGCATGGAGTCTGCGCTGCAAAAAATCTTACTCCTTATGCCTCTATTAATGAGACAAAAGGAGCAAGACGCTGCAAGAAGAGCGAAAGCCTTCGTATCAAAGTGCCCTTAGGTCATGGATGGTCTTAATAGGATTGGGCGAGCTGAAGACATAACTCCCGCTGACAAGTACATCGGCACCAGCCTTGACAAGCAAGGGCGCAGTCTTTCCCTGGACGCCACCATCTATCTCGATAAGCGCATGACTTCCCGACAGGGCAATCAGCTTGCGCAGACGCTCCACCTTCTTTAAGGTGTTCTCAATGAACTTTTGTCCCCCAAAGCCCGGGTTAACGCTCATTAAAACTACCAAATCTACATCATTGATGATGTCCTCCAGCATACAAACGGGCGTGGAAGGGTTGAGAGCGACACCAGCTTTCATGCCAGCAGCGTGAATTTCCTGTACCGTTCGATGCAGATGCCTTACTGCCTCATAATGAACCGTCATCATCATCGTGCCGCTTTCTGCAGTCTGACGAATATAATTTTCGGGATGCTCTATCATGTAATGTACGTCGAGCGGTTTCTTCAAGACTTTGGCTACGGCATTGAGAACAGGAAAACCAAACGATATGTTGGGTACGAAAATACCATCCATCACGTCGATGTGAAGCCAGTCGGCCTCACTTTCATTAATCATTTCAACATCGCGTTGGAGATTTAAGAAGTTGGCAGAAAGAAGAGATGGTGAGATTAATACTGACATTGTTTTTAATTAAGCGTATAAGGTATGATGCGGCCACCCACTTTGGCCACACGATAAGTGTAAGCCATTTGGCGAATCAGTCGGAGTGTAAACTCCGAAGGCTGGTTGTCTTCTCGTGTAAAGATGTTCATAAGCTACTATTTGTATTTGAGTTCTTCTATTCATGTAAACGCAATAGAGAAATGTTTATTATGTGATTGTTGATTTTTCAAAGAAAATATATAACTTTGTAGGCGAATCTTGCAAAGGACTAAAATGATTATTGCAATCAACGGCTTGTCAGGAATTGACAACATCAGGGAGGTATCTCGCTTGGGTGTGCAATGGATTGGACTCGATTTCGAGGGCAATAGCGTGCGCAGAATACACCAGCGGCCTGCTCTATCTGGCATAATGCCTGACACCCCGCAGCTCAA
>ERZ808274.1070-NODE-1070-length-10161-cov-5.405897_pt1 | contig 10161 bp, 6 predicted proteins | sample MGYA00521277_ERZ808274 | MGnify/ENA primary metagenome ERZ808274 (study PRJEB31516, sample SAMN03275597) | gut metagenome | biome: mammalia-associated habitat; material: feces | host: Papio cynocephalus | place: Kenya | collected 2012-07-28 ... | reverse complement strand
TCAAAATTTTCAGCATTCCGATAGGTTCGTCCGAGGCTGCGACGGAGGAAATGAACCATTTTCTCCGTGCCAACAAAATCATCGACATCAAAAAGGACTTAGCTTTGCTCGACGGCAACAGCTGCTATTAGCTCTGTGTTCTGCAATATAGCCGATATGAGGTTTTAATACCAGCCCTATTGCGACCTCATTCAGCCCCTTTTACCCTGCGATTCAGCCCCTATTGCAACGCCTTTTTAATCCTACTGTATGTGCTTGATAATCAGTTGATTGCGTTTTTATAAAATTCCTTCTTGTGAGTAGTTGCAACACAAATGGTGAGCATGAGCCAACTCGACACTAAGTGGATACTCCCCCCAATCGCCATTAGGACGGAATCATTCTGCCGATTGGGGCTGTCGTTTTCCTTGTGGTGCCCATGCGGTGCATTGTGGATAAGTGCAAAAGTTGTGCAAACGAAGCAAGCGCAAAAGCAAAAAGGTGCATAAATAGTTGGTTGATTGATGGGTTTATCGTAACTTTGCAGCAACTTCGCCTCCCATCTGTGGTTACGGCATGCAGTCGGAGTCATGTCATCGAGGTAGGGGCGGGGGCTATTTATAGATTGTTTTCATGGAACAAGAGAGATTATTCCCCGACTATATCTTTGAGACCAGTTGGGAAGTCTGCAATAAGGTAGGTGGTATCTACACCGTTCTTTCCACACGCGCAAGAACACTTCAGGACCATCTTCACGACAACTTGATTTTCATAGGGCCAGATTGCTGGCAGGACAAGGCGTGCCCCTACTTTGAGGAAGAGGCCGTTTTTCCCGAGTGGGAGGCTGCGGCTCGCCACAAAGGGCTGCGCGTGCGCGTCGGTCGCTGGACCATTCCCAGCCACCCCGTGGCCATACTGGTTGACTGGCGGCCTTACTATGAAGAAAAAAACACTTTCTACGGCGCCCTTTGGCAGCAATATGGCGTGGACAGCCTGCACGCCTACGGTGACTACGACGACTCGGCCCTGTTCGGACTGGCTGCTGCCAAGGTGGTGGAGAACTTCTACCACTACTACCATTTGGGGGACAGGCGGGTGGTGCTGCACGTCAATGAGTGGCAGACCGCCACGGCAGCCTTGGTGCTCCAGCGGCTCGTGCCGCAGGTGGCGTCCATCTTCACCACCCATGCCACGTGCATCGGCCGCAGCATTGCGGGCAACAACAAGCCGCTGTATGAATACTTAGACGTGTACAATGGCGACCGAATGGCGCAGGAGCTGAACATGGAGAGCAAGCACTCGCTCGAAAAGCAGACCGCCCACCATGTGGATTGCTTCACGACGGTGAGCGAGATTACCGCCCGCGAGTGCCAGGAGCTGCTCGACAAACCCGTCGACGTGGTGCTTCCGAACGGTTTCGACGACAGCATCGTACCTGTAGGCAATGAATTCACACGCAAACGGAGGGCTGCCCGCAAACGATTGGTTGGCATAGCCAATGCCCTGTTGGGCACGCAGCTGACCGACGACGTGATGATAGTCGCCACATCGGGTCGCTACGAGTTTCGCAACAAGGGCATCGACGTGTTCATCGAGGCCATGAACCGCCTCCGGCACGACGCGCTACTCCAGCGGGAGGTGCTTGCCTTTGTCGAGGTGCCCGCCTGGGTGACCGCTCTGCGGGCCGATCTGCAAGAGCGGCTACAACTTGATGCGCCACAGGCCACGCCGCTCGACACGCCGCTAATTACCCATTGGCTGGGCGATATGGAGCACGACCCCGTGCTCTCCATGATGCGGTACCTGAATATGGAGAACCGCAAGGAAGACCATGTGAAGGTAATCTTCCTGCCCAGTTATCTCACGGGCGATGACGGCATAGCCAATCTCAGCTACTACGACATCCTGTTGGGCAACGACCTTTGCGTGTTCCCCTCCTATTATGAGCCGTGGGGGTACACCCCGCTGGAGGCAGTGGCCTTCCATGTGCCCTGCGTCACGACCGACTTGGCTGGGTTCGGCCTGTGGGTCAACAACGTCAAGGGGGGCTACGGCACGATAGCCGGTGGCGTGGAGGTCATCCACCGCGCGGACACCAACTACTCGGAGGTGGCCGACCACATCAAGGACACCGTCATCCGCTACGCCGCCATGACTAAAAAGGAGGTAAATGCGTGCCGAAGACAAGCCGAAAGGCTCTCGAAGAAAGCCCTTTGGGACAAGTTCATTTCCCATTACGAGGAGGCTTACGACTTCGCCCTGCGCAAAGCCAAGGTGCGGACAGAGTAAAGAAAATAAGGCATGGAGACGGATTGGCGTCGCCATGCCTTTTCAGGCTCGTGCCCACAGCACCGACAAGGCATTGGCGCCAGGGGCGCTTTTCGGCCAGTGGGGTAGAACACTTTTTAAGCCGAGGCCCCCGATGCGGAAAATGCCAACGAGGGGGATGCTTGACACGGCCTATCAACAATCTTGGCAAGGCCGATCAACTAAAAGAAATCACAATAATAATAGATAACAGAACGCACTATGAAGATTAAATCGGATTATTCAAACTCACCCCAGTGGAGGGAAGTGAACGTCAAGTCGTCGCTGCCGAAGGAGCTGGACTGCCTCAACGAGTTGGCCCACAACCTGTGGTGGGCGTGGAACTACGAGGCCCGCGACCTGTTCAAGAGCCTTGATGAAAAGCTGTACGAGGAAGTGGGACACAATCCCGTCCTGCTGCTGGAGCGGCTGAACTACGACCGTAAGGAGGCCATTGTCAAGGACAAGGAGCTGATGCGCAGGGTGCATGGTGTCTATGCCACTTTCCGGGAGTATATGGACGCGAAGCCCGACACGAAGCGCCCGTCGGTGGCTTACTTCTGCATGGAGTTCGGACTGAACCAGGTGCTGAAGATATATAGCGGCGGTCTGGGTATGCTTGCTGGAGACTACCTGAAGGAAGCCTCCGACTCCAACGTCGATCTCTGTGGCATCGGCTTCCTCTACCGGTTCGGTTACTTCACACAAACCCTGTCGATGGACGGACAGCAGATTGCCAAATACGACGCACAGCGCTTCAACGCCCTGCCCATTGAGCGGGAGTTGGACAAAGACGGCAATCAGGTGGTGGTCGATGTGCCCTACCAAGACTACATGGTCCACGCCCTGGTGTGGCACGTGAACGTGGGGCGCATTAAGCTCTACCTGCTCGATACCGACAACGACATGAACTCAGGCTACGACCGACCCATCACCCACAGCCTCTATGGAGGCGACTGGGAGAACCGGTTGAAGCAGGAGATCCTGCTCGGCATTGGCGGCATACTCACGCTGAAGAAGCTCGGCATCAAGAAAGACATCTACCATTGCAACGAGGGCCATGCCGCATTGTGCAACCTCCAGCGCTTGTGCGACTACATTCAGGACGGACTGACGTTTAACGAGGCCATGGAACTGGTGCGCGCCTCTTCGCTCTACACCGTCCATACACCTGTGCCTGCGGGTCACGACTACTTCGACGAGCAGCTGTTTGGCAAGTACATGGGCGGCTATCCGGAGAAGTTGGGCATCACGTGGGAAGAATTTATCGGCATGGGACGCACCAACCCTGATGACCACAACGAGAAATTCTGCATGAGTACCTTTGCCTGCAACACCTGCCAGGAAGTCAACGGCGTGTCGAAGTTGCACGGATGGGTGAGCCAGAAGATGTTTGCCCCGCTGTGGAAAGGCTATTACCCCGAGGAGAACCACGTCGGCTACGTCACCAACGGTGTGCATTTCCCCACCTGGACCGCCACGGAGTGGCGCAAACTCTATGATACCTATTTCGATGAGAGCTTCATCTCCGACCAGAGCAACGAGAAGATATGGCATGCCATCTACGATGTGCCCGACGAGGAGATATGGGAGACGCGCATGACCCTGAAGAAAAAGCTCGTGAAATACATCCGTGACAAGTTCACCCAGCAGTGGCTTCGCAACCAGGGCGACCCCGCCAAGGTGATGTCCATCATCCAGCGCATCACCCCCAATGCCCTGATGATTGGCTTCTGCCGCCGTTTCGCCACCTATAAGCGCGCACATCTGCTCTTCACCGACCTCGATCGTCTGGAGAAGATCGTCAATGATCCCGACCGCCCTGTGCTCTTCTTCTTTTCCGGCAAGGCGCACCCCGCCGACGGAGCAGGTCAAGGGCTCATCAAGCGCATCTTCGAGATTTCACGTATGCCGCAGTTCCTGGGCAAGATCATCTTCCTGGAGGATTACGATATGCGCCTTGCACGCCGTCTGGTGAGTGGTGTAGATATATGGATGAACACGCCTACACGTCCCTTGGAGGCCAGTGGCACATCGGGTGAGAAGGCAGAGATGAACGGCGTAGTGAACCTCTCCGTACTCGATGGATGGTGGGTCGAGGGCTATCGCGAGGGTGCCGGCTGGGCATTGCCACAGGAACGCACCTATCAGAACCAGACCTACCAAGACCAACTCGATGCAGCGACTATCTACTCGCTGCTCGAAAATGACATCATCCCACTCTACTTCAACCGTGGGCGCAAGAATTACTCGGCCAATTGGGTCAAAGTGGTGAAGAATTCCATCGCCACCATTGCCCCCCACTATACGATGAAGCGGCAGCTGGATGACTATTACGCCAAGTTCTACTGCAAGCAGGCTGACCGTTTCAAGCAGCTTGTGGCCAACAATTATGCCCAGGCCAAGGAAATTGCTCACTGGAAAGAGAGCGTGGCAGAGAAGTGGGATGAAATCAAGGCGGTGAACAAGGACGACTGTGCGTTGCAGGACATTGCCACGGGCAAGCCCATTACGCTTTCCTACACCATTGACGAGCAGGGACTGAACGATGTCGTGGGTCTGGAGCTGGTGGTGCTCAACAGCAACACCGAGGGCGAAAGACAAGTCCACAAGGTGTATCCTTTTGAGATGGTCAAGCAGGACGGAAACCTCTTCACCTTCAAGGTGACGTTTGAGGCCGATGAGGCTGGCACCTACAAATGTGCTGTCCGAATGTACCCGAAGAATGCCCTCCTACCGCATCGCCAAGACTTCTGCTATGTGAAGTGGATAGGGTAGGCGACGACTATCCAGTGTTCTCATGGAGCAGGAAGTGCCTCTTGTTGCACAAGGCGTTGTCCTGCCACATGAAGCAATGGTAATGCAGCCCTATTGAGGGGAAGTGCAGGTGACCAGAAAATGCCAACACTTCCCCTTTCCTTTTATCCCCCATCGGCCATTAGATTTCGTTGGAGAAAGGGCAAACTTCTCGTTTCTTGTCTAATTCGGTCTAAAAAGCGATTGGAGGTTATCATGTTGGCTGGTCAATCTTCTTCACTGGAACTGCAATCCATCGGAATAAGTCTTTTTTGCCGTGTTATCCTTTCTGATATTTGAGTTTTTTCGTACCTTTGCGGCAATATGAGATTCTCCGTCAAATGTAGCCATTGTGGCCATACTTTCATTGCCGAGACGCAGAATTATGGGCGCATGAAGTATCGCTGTCCGTACTGCCAGTCGGTGATGGTCTGCCAGTTCGACCCACCGAAGGTGTTCCGCACCCGCGCCCGGTCGGTCATCCCCGTTGCTGAAACCTTTCCCGCTACGGTCAAAAAGCGCATGCCCATGGTAGCATCGCGACTTGTTTCTGCCCCGACTCCGCAATCCCAGTCGGCAGCATCTTCTGCCATGCCATCTGCGGAGGAGCAACTTCCCAAGGCTGGTGTCCACCAGTTCAAGCAGCGCGACAAGGGATTCGGCGGGATGCTCAACTGGATTTGGGGTCATTTGAGTGTGTTTTGCTTGTGGAGTGAAGCCAAGATTCGGAAGTTTCAAGCGGACTATGAGGATGGAGATTTGTGGATATTCTTTGCCTTCAGCCTTATCTTCATCCTGTTAGTCTTTGTCGGCCTGTGGACAATGGCTGAGGTCTCAGGCATTATTGCCGAAGGGAACTCGTGGCTGAAAAGCACATATTATTCCCTCAAGAATATGATTTGACGGCGTGTTTGCACCTTGACCATCCTTTATGTTACACGGTCTGTGGTGTTTGTGTGGTAGATGGCAGTGCGGATGGCCACCAACTTGGTCTGTCTTGAATAGGGCGTGGGCAAGACTTAGCTCCATGGAGGCAATAAAAGGCCTCCATTTTCGTTATCATAGTATGATGATGAAGACACTTGCGGTAATGGTGTTCGCCACACTTTTTCTTGTCTCTTGCGGTGTAGACAGAAACATACGACGGGGCGAGAAGTACTTGCAGTTAGGAGAATACTACGATGCGGCAGCACAATTTAAGACGGCATACACACGCACACCGCCCAAGGAGCGTGGTAAGCGTGGGCAGTTGGCGGCGAAGATGGCACGGTGCTACGACCGCATCAACTCCTCGGAGCGTGCCGTGGCTGCCCTGCGCAATGTGATACGCTATCATCAGGACGATGGCGAGACCCATCTTCTGTTGGCGCGCAACCTCATGAAGACGGGGCGATACGCTGAGGCGGAGGCTGAGTTTCGCGCTGCGCTCGACTCCATGCCCGACAACCCGTTGGCCGAACAAGGCTTGAAAGCCGCACAAAGTGCGCCACGAGTCAAAGAGGCAGGGTCAAAATATACCGTGAAGCGGATGGAGATATTCAATTCTCGGCGTGCCGATTATTCGCCGATGCTCTTCGGCGACGAGTATGACCAGCTTTTTTTCAGCTCGACGCGTAATGAGTCACAGGGCGATGAGCTTAGTGGCATCACCGGAACCAAGAATGCCGATATCTTTGTGAGCGAGAAAGATGAGAAGGGACGATGGCAGCGGCCGCACAATATAGAGTCGGGGCTCAACTCTGAGTTTGACGAAGCCACGCCGGCGTTTAGTGTTGATGGCCGCGAAATGTACATCACGCAGTGTCTCACCGATGCCTCCTATCCCCGCTATGCCCAAATTGCGGTGAGCAAACGATCCGATGCGGCTTGGAGCAAGCCCACAAAGCTCGAGATCAGCCGCGACACGCTCTCCAGTTTTGCCCATCCCGCATTGTCGCCCGACGGCAACTGGCTCTATTTTGTCAGTGATATGCCAGGAGGAAAGGGCGGTCTGGACATCTGGCGTGTACGCATCACGGGAGGTGGACTTGGTGGCGTGGAGAACCTCGGAGAGCCTATCAACACACCAGGAGACGAGATGTTCCCAACTTTTCGGCCCAACGGCGATTTGTATTTTTCTTCCAATGGTCATCCAGGATTGGGAGGTCTTGACATATTTATCGCCAAGGTGGGCAAGGATCGCCGCTATCATCTGGAGCATCCAGGCTTCCCGCTCAACTCACAGGGTGATGATTTTGGCATGACCTTTGAGGGACAGCACAACAGAGGATTTTTTTCATCCAATCGTGGCGACGGTCGCGGATGGGATCACATCTATAGTTTCGAGCTGCCGGAAGTGGTTCAAACCGTTAAGGGATGGGTCTATGAAATGGATGGGTATGAGCTGCCCGCCGCTGAAGTCTTTATGGTGGGCGATGACGGCACGAACCTGAAGTTGTCGGTTAAGGGCGATGGATCATTTGAGCAAGTTATCCACCCAGACGTCAGCTATATCATCCTCGCCACCTGCAAGGGTTATCTTAACCATAAGGAAGAACTGCGTGTGGATTCCGTTGCACAGTCGGAGGAATATACACTGCAGTTTCCTCTTCCTTCCATCCGCGTGCCCGTACTGATAGACAATATTTTCTATGATTTCGATAAGGCGACGCTCCGTCCCGAGTCGAAGACCGCATTGGACGATTTGGTCAAGTTGCTCAACGAGAATCCCAACGTCACGATAGAGCTTTCTGCACATACCGATTACAAGGGATCGGCAGAGTATAACAAGCGGCTTTCGCAACGCAGAGCAGAGGCGGTCGTGGAGTATCTCACCGAGCATGGCATTGCCCGTGACCGTCTTACCCCAGTAGGGTATGGAAAAGAGAAGCCGAAGACGGTGAGAAAGAAAATGACTGAGCGCTACCCATGGCTCAAAGAAGGTGACGTGCTGACAGAAGATTTCATCAAGAAATTGGACAAGGAGAAGCAAGCAATTTGCAATCAAATCAATCGCCGCACAGAGTTTATCGTCCTTCGTACCACCTATGGAATGTTTGACGAGAAGGGAAATCTCAAAGTAAAGCCCCAACCCCAGACAGAAAAGAGTGGGGATGATGATGAAGACCTCATCTTGATAGAATAAAGACGCATGACACTTCCAGAGGAATTTATACACTATACCCGCCTCTTGATGGGCGAGGAACGATTTTCGCGCTTTCTCAATGCGCTGGAACAGCCTGCTCCAGTGTCGATACGGGTAAACCCATTCAAGGCTGTCAAGAAGACATCGGGCGGAGAATGGGGCGAACAAGTGGCATGGTGTCCCAACGGCTATTACTTGAATGGACGTCCAGCCTTCACATTCGACCCATTGCTCCATGCGGGAGCATACTATGTGCAGGAAGCCTCATCCATGTTTGTTGACTATATTGTCAGGCAGTTTGTCCATGACCCAGTCACAGCACTTGACCTTTGTGCCGCTCCTGGGGGCAAAACGACGTGTCTGAGGGCAGCGCTGCCCGAGGAGAGCTGTCTGTACAGTAATGAGCCGAATGCCAAACGGGCGCAGGTATTGGCAGAGAACGTCATCAAATTTGGTCATCCTAAGGTCGTAGTGACCAACAACTACGCCATCGACTATCAGCGGGCGGGACTTCGATTTGGCTTGATACTCACGGATATGCCATGTTCTGGCGAGGGAATGTTTCGTAAAACACCTGACAGCATCGGCGAGTGGAGCACCGCCAATGTGAAGAAATGTGCCGCCTTGCAGCGGGAAATCCTCACTGATATTTGGCCTTGTCTGCTGCCAGGCGGCCTACTTATCTATTCCACTTGTACGTTCAACGCACAGGAGAATGAGGAGAACGTTGCGTTTGCTGTCCATCGGTTGGGCGCAGAGGTGCTTCCCATACCTATAAAAGAGGAATGGGGAGTGGTCAAAGAACTGACGGGAAAGTACCCCATCTGCCGCTTTATCCCAGGAATGACGCAGGGAGAAGGGCTGACGGTGGCACTATTGCGTAAGCCGAAGATGCCATCGGATACGGACAGCCCCACTGAGATGAAAGCAAAAAGCACGCAACTGCGGATGCTGCGTATGCTGAGTGATGGCATCAAGCCGCCGACGGTAAAAGGAAAGAAAGTCATTCCAGATATTTCCCAGGCGTTGGCCATCAACAAAGCAGAGAACAGCTATCCACGAATAGACGTGAGCTACGAGGAGGCCATAGCCTATCTTCGTCGCGAATCCATCTCGCTGCCATCGTCTGTGCCAAAGGGTATCGTCACGGTTTGTTATCAAGGGTTTGCCTTAGGGTTTGCCAAGAACCTCGGAACAAGGGCAAACAACCTCTATCCTCAGGAGTGGCGCATCCGCAGTACACATCTGCCTGATGAGCAGTTTGTCCTTCCTCTCGATGCTATTCACGACCGATGAAATAACTCCACCCACCAAGGTATAAACATATTAGTCCTTACTGTTCAGTAATTCCACCTTACATTGTACATCACATTGATTGCCGCTGTGGCACAAAACCGTGCTATCGGTTTTGAAAACCATCTGATTTACCACATTCGGGAAGACTTGCACCGATTCAAGTTGCTCACCACGGGGCACACTGTCCTGATGGGTCGCCACACGTTTGAGTCACTTCCAAAGGGTGCGTTGCCTAACCGAAGAAACATAGTGCTTAGCAACACTTTACGTTACCTCGAAGGTTGCGATGTGTATGCCTCCCTTGACGATGCCTTATGTCATTGTTCCTCTGACGAGCAAGTGTTTGTCATCGGCGGACAGGCCATTTATGAGCAGACACTCTCGTTGGCCAATCGTCTTTGCATGACCGAAATAGTTGACACACCCACACAGGCTGACGCTTTCTTTCCGCCCTACGACGGTTGGAGAAAAGTGGCGGAGGAGCGCCATGAGACGGACGAAGCCCATCCGTATGCCTTTGCCTTTGTAGATTATGTGAGAAAATAGCATCTGTAGAGTCTAATAAAAATGCAGATATACTTTTTGTTGGTTCAATGCTTTTTGCTATCTTTGCATAAGATAAGCTGCGCTCGGCAATCAGAGAGCAAGCTCTCATTGCG
>ERZ808274.1069-NODE-1069-length-10162-cov-3.736222_pt1 | contig 10162 bp, 8 predicted proteins | sample MGYA00521277_ERZ808274 | MGnify/ENA primary metagenome ERZ808274 (study PRJEB31516, sample SAMN03275597) | gut metagenome | biome: mammalia-associated habitat; material: feces | host: Papio cynocephalus | place: Kenya | collected 2012-07-28 ... | reverse complement strand
AAAGCCCGCGTATTGGCATATTATCTTCCTCAGTTTCATCCAATTCCTGAGAATGACAAATGGTGGGGAAAGGGCTTTACCGAATGGACGAATGTCGGTAAGGCAAAACCCTTGTTCCCCGGACATTACCAGCCCCATGTGCCTGCTGATTTAGGTTACTATGATTTGCGTGTACCCGAAACACGTCAAGCGCAGGCTGATTTGGCTCGGGAATATGGCATAGAAGGCTTTGTCTATTGGCATTATTGGTTTGGCAATGGGAAACGCCTTTTAGAACGCCCGTTCAATGAAGTGCTTGCTTCGGAACAACCAAATTTCCCTTTTGCACTTGCTTGGGCTAATGAAACATGGAGTGGCTCTTTTCACGGACTCAAAGAAGGTAACGTGTTGATAGAGCAAACTTACCCGGGAGATGATGATTATATCGCTCATTTTAATACAGTTCTACCTGCATTTAAGGACCATCGTTACATCACTTGCGAGGAAAAACCGGTATTCTTTGTGTATCGTCCTTTTGAGTTGCCTGATACGAAACATTTTATCGAACTATGGAGAAGTTTGGCTATAAAGAACGGCTTAAGTGACATTTATTTTGTGGCTATAATAGGTTCTTTGCATACCGATGATAGAGCAAATGAGATGTATAATAGGGCAAAGAATTTAGGGTTTGATGGTGTCAATGTAGTCAATGCGTATGATGCCCCAATCACGGATTTGAAATATAGACTTATACGAAAAGTATTTTTCAAAAACTTAAAGTGTATTCCAGACATTCGTCCATATAGAGCGGATATGTTTGATAGTTGTTTGGATGGGCGAATGGATGTGATACCAACGGTTATGCCCAATTGGGACCATACACCGAGAACTGGCAAGCGAGGCATTCTTTTGTACGGCTCAACACCGGATAAATTCCGTGAGAGTGTGCATCGTATGTTGCAAAGAACAGAGCAAAAGCCTTACGAAAAACGTTTTCTGATGATTAAATCGTGGAATGAGTGGGCAGAGGGTAACTATTTGGAACCCGATTTGCAATATGGTTGTGCGTATTTAGAGGCATTAAAATCCGAAATCTATTAAAGATGAAATCTGAAAAACTGTCTATCATTATTCCTGTTTATAATGGCGCGGATTGTGTCGCCCATTGTTTGGATAGTGTGTATGCATTGCCTTTATCTGCTGACGAATTGGAGATTATCGTAGTGGACGATTGCTCTACGGATAATACTTTGCAAGTGCTATCAGATTATGCATTTCCACATCCCAATTTGCATATTCTCCACCAAGAGCATAATCTCCGTCAGGGCGCAGCCCGCAACCGAGGTATGGAGGTGGCGCAAGGTGAGTACATCGCTTTTGTGGATGCGGATGATGAGATTGTGGTTGAGGGATTTATGAATGCCTTGGCAGCAGTTGCTAAGTCAAAAGCCGATATATGCTATTTTGATTTTGAGTACCAAGATGACAATGGAGAGTTTCATATATTCCCTATGCCCAAGGAAACTCACAATACCATTATGTCTGCAAAGCAATATCTCAACGAGTTTTATACTTGTTGGTTCAATGGACCGGTTCGTAATCTGTACCGGACGGATTTCTTAAAGGCAACAGGCATCCGTTTTGTGGAAGGGCTGCGATGGGAGGATTGTGATTGGACGGTCAAGGTATATGCTCAAGCCGACAAAATACAATTTGTCGATGGGGTAGGGTATCGGTATTTGTGTAATCCCCAATCCACTCGTGGTGATATTTCGGCAAAGACTATGACCGAGCGTATATTGGCAGGTTGCCGATTGCTGACATTTGCACAGCAGACATCGTTACTTGGATTGTCATATACTATTACCGAAGAGGCTCGTTATAGATATATTGAAAACGTACTGCGTCTGCGAAACCTGACCAAATACTCCGTAAAAGATATTTGCTTGATGAACAAACAAATTGGCACTGCGAACTGGCAAATCTTGCATAACTATACTTGGTCATCATGGGTGCAATTCTATATACAGCATCGTATTCTGTCTATTGTATTTTTGTTTGTAGCGTGTCCCATGGCTGCCGTTGGTAGAAAAATCATTGCCTCATTGCGTCATATCACAAAATGAAATCAGATACTCCACGATATTGTTTCTTTGTAACCAGCGTCGTCCACCCTTGGGATGATACGCCATATCCGTGTGGCGTGAGGTCGTATTACTCTCCTGCCCAACGTGCTGTGCAGACTATACGAACTATCGAAAGCATCCGTTTGCATTGTCCCGAAGCCAAAATCGTACTTTGTGAGGGCGGGGCGGAGTACTCTGAGGAAATAGCCCAATCCGTAGATAAGTATATTTATGCAGGCAAATATCATTTTATTGAGAAAGCCGTCTCGGGTGCGAGCAAGGCTTGGGGCGAGGTGTGGCTGACATTATTTGCATTGCCATATTTAAGGCATTTTGACTATGTTTGGAAGATGTCAGGCAGGTATTGTCTTACTGATAAGTTTAATAAAGGCTTATGGATTTCGGGGGGGGGGTAAAAATAAAATAACAGGATTGGATATTTTTGGAGATAATACGCAAATATCAACTCGCTTGATAGGTATTCCGAAATCTTGTTTCGGGGTATTCCTTAAGGCTGTATTCCGGCGTTTCTGGAAATTGCATCGTCCCAAAACCGTGTACGAAGCGTATTTGGCAAAAGGCATAGGGGCGGACAATATCCATTTCATTTCTCCCATAGGTGTAACCGGTTCTGCCGGTTCAGCACCTGTCGTATTCAACATAACCGAATAATCCCAATTTGCACATCTCAAATTAAAACATTACTTTTGCAAAAGTTTATGCTTTGCTTGTCTTATCCGCCCATGCATACAGGAGAATAATAGCAATGATACATAACAAGTCACGGAAAATAAGTAAATAAGCATGATAGCAACAAAGAAAATACTCCTTGTTTTCGGGACTCGTCCGGAGGCGATAAAGATGGCACCTTTGGTGAAGAAACTGCAAGAGTTGCCTGACTGGTTTGTGACACAGGTTTGTGTCACAGGACAGCACCGTGAGATGTTAGACCAAGTGTTGGACTTGTTTCATATAGTTCCGGATTATGATTTGAACATTATGAAGCCCAATCAGGATTTGTATGACATCACATCCCGTATTTTGCTCGGTATGCGTGATGTGTTGCGTGAGGCACAACCTGATTTAGTTTTGGTACATGGCGATACCACCACCTCCACTATTGCGGCGTTGGCGGCGTTTTATCAGCAGATACCTGTAGGACATATTGAGGCAGGGTTGCGTACAGGTAATATCTACAGTCCATGGCCGGAGGAGATGAACAGACAACTCACAGGTCGTATTGCCACCTACCATTTTGCGCCGACGGCTCTTTCGCGGCAGAATCTGCTGCGTGAAAATGTGAGTGAAACGCATATTTGTGTGACAGGAAATACGGTGATAGATGCCCTGCATTGGGTGGTTGGGCAATTGGATAAAGATGCTGCTTTGCAATCCGGTGTGGTTAATAGTTTGGCACAAAGCGGATATGATGTCCGCCGTCTGCAAGGCAAGCGCGAAATGATACTGATTACAGGGCATCGGCGTGAGAATTTCGGTGAGGGTTTTCTGCATATATGTCACGCAATCAAGCATTTGGCAGAGCGTTATCCTGATGTGGATTTTATTTATCCGATGCACTTGAACCCGAATGTCCGAAAGCCTGTTTTGGAGATTTTGGGCGATGGAAGAGAGCAGAATATCTTTTTGATTGAGCCTCTGCAATACCTGCCTTTTGTGTATATGATGAAACAGGCATATCTGATACTGACGGATTCTGGCGGTGTGCAAGAAGAGGCTCCAGGTTTGGGCAAACCAGTTCTCGTGATGCGCGATACTACAGAGCGTCCCGAAGCCGTTGAAGCAGGGACTGTTTTATTGGTAGGCACAGACCCTTCAAAGATTGAAGAAGGGGTGTCGATGCTATTGGAAAACAAATTGATATACAAGCAGATGAGTGAGACCGTGAACCCTTATGGTGACGGGTGCGCTTGTGAGAAAATCATTACATATCTTCGTAATTTGTAATTTTATAAAATGTTTGACCAGTTTCACACGATAAGCAATCTCCCTGTTAAGGATTTTGCAGAGGTATATAGCATTATACGAATGCATCGTCATGTTGCCACAACAGTTGTCAATAATGAGTCCTTGACAATGTTCTGGGAAGTCGGCGGGTATGTCAGCCGAAAACTACGTTCTTCACAATGGGGAGAGAGTGTTGTACGTAATTTAGCGGAATATATTACGGCTCAAGATCCTACAAGCCGTGGGTGGAGTTATCGCTCTATCTATCGGATGGTGGATTTGTATGAAACCTATTCTTCGGATTCGTTCCATTCTTTATTGAACCGCATTAATAGCCATCCTGAAACGGCTATAAACACAACTTGTAGTTGTTCTTCAATTGTGACAAGGTCGTTGTCACAATTGGCGGATTCTTCAATTGTGACAATCGAATTGGCACAAATACCGGAGATATTGTTTGCCATTGGTTGGTCGAACCATTTGACAATAATGGCGCGCTGTAAAAATGATGAAGAACGGTTGTTCTATATTCTCTATGCTCATCGTGAGAATTTGAAAAATAAAGAATTGGAACGTGCTATTAAAACGCACACTATGGAGGCTCTGTTGAGTAATAATAAGGCTATTACCACAACATTGCAAGATGTATATCCTCAATCTGATGTGCAGTTCAAGGACAGAGTGTATTTGGATTTCCTCGGACTACCAAAAACGTATAAGGAATCTCGTTTGCGAAAAGGAATTGTGCAGCACATGAAAGAATTTATATTAGAGTTGGGGAGCAAAGAGTTTCTATTCATAGACGAGGAACACATTCTTGATGTCAATGGGCACCCTTATAAGGCAGACCTTCTCTTTTACCACAGGCGTCTGCAATGTATGGTTGTTATAGAACTGAAAACAACAGAATATCATCCTGCATATCGTAGTCAGTTGGAATTCTATTTGGAGGTGTTAGACCAAGAAGAAAAACTGTCTTGTGAAAATCCGTCTATAGGCATTATTTTGTGTAAGGAATCTGATATGGAGGTTGTGCGTTATTCTCTAAACCGTAGTATCAGTCCGCTAATGGTAATGCAATATGAGGAGCAGATACGTCCAGGTAGTGTACTGCAGCGTAGTTTGGTGGAGTATTGTAAATGCATAAACACACTTCCCAAATAACAGAAAGATTAACTATCTATGATACCTAAAATTATCCATTATTGTTGGTTCGGACGGGGGCAAATGCCCGAGTTGGCGTTGAGATGTATTGAATCATGGAAACGCTACTGTCCTGACTATGAGTTGAAATTATGGAACGAAGATACCTTTGATATCAAAACCAACAAGTTCGTCCGAGAGGCATATGTCAATAAGAAGTACGCTTTTGTGACAGATTATGTTCGCTTGTATGCCTTATACACCATCGGTGGTGTGTATATGGATACGGACGTAGAGGTTTTGCGCCCTATAGATGAATTCCTAACAAACCACGCTTTTACCGGTTTTGAGGTAACAGAAGCCATTCCTACTGGTATTATGGCTGCAGAGAAAGGAAATTCTTGGGTGAAAAGAGAACTTGACTACTATACGAATCTCTCATTCATCAGGTCAAATGGGGCATTCAACACGACCCCCAATGTGCAAATTATAACGGCTCATGCGTTGGCGCAAGGTTTAATCCCCAATGGCTGTTTCCAGGTTTTGAAGGGCGGAGTTGCTATATACCCGAAAGACTATTTTTGTCCAAAGTCCTATGTGGACGGAAAAATATATCTAACGGACAATACGTACACCATACATCATTTTGCAGGCTCATGGCACAATATATCCCCTATAGAAAAAAAACTAACAAAGGTATTTGGTAATGTTTGGGGAACACGGGTGTGGAAATTGTATAATTTATGTAGGAAAATATTGTTTAAGTTGTAATAGTATATTTCTGTCAAGAACCGTTTTGGCTCTTGTTAATACACGACTAAGAACGAATGATTATCTACAACCTTGTATATCCAAACTAAAAACGTTATCTTTGCAACCGAATAAGACGACATAGAGCAGTAAAAGACATCTTATGGGAAGATACATCAATATAGGTAATGATAGTTTCCGCAAAGCGCGAAATAGTGAGTATGTGGACAAGTCGCCGTTGATTGGCTATGTCAATCGCTCGCTTAATACAGAGCACAATATGCTCTGCCTGACTCGTGCCCGCCGTTTTGGTAAGTCTATGGCGGCGAAGATGCTCAATGCCTACTATGACCAAAGTGTAGATTCCCGTCATTTGTTCACAGACCTCAAAATTGCACAAGATTCCACTTTTGAGCATCACTTAAATCATTATCCTGTTGTCTATTTGGATATCACCACGTTTACCACTCGTTGTTCTGCCAATATGCAAGATGTGTTACGGGTGATGACAGAAGCATTGATAACTGATTGCAAAGAGACATACAACCATATCACTTTCAAAGACTCTGATGACTTACCTAATGTACTATTGACAATCACCGAACATACTCACCAGCCTTTCATAATGATTATTGATGAGTGGGATGCTATTTGCCGCGAGGCAAAAGCAATGCCTGACGTGGTGAAACAATATGTGGATTGGTTAAGAGGGCTGTTCAAAACGCCAATCACCGACAGAGTGTTTGCCGGAGTGTATATGACAGGTATTTTACCTATTATACAATATGATACACAATCGGCACTCAATAATTTTGAAGAACTGACGATGATAAGCCCGGGGGCTTTGGGTGGTTATTTCGGCTTTACAGAAGATGAGGTGCAGGTGCTGTGCGCAAAATACGATATGGATATTGACACAGTGCGGATGTGGTATGACGGCTATCAGATTGGGACTATCAAGGGCGTGTACAATCCATATTCTGTGATGTCTGCTATCCGCAAGCACAGTATTGAGAGTTACTGGACGACTACCGGAGCGTATGAGAGTTTGTTGAAATACATCACATTAGACTTTGACGGACTTAAGGGTAGCATCGTAGAGTTACTCTCCGACAACGATGTTCCTGTCAATGTGTTGCGTTTCTCGAATGATATTCATTGTATTCAGAGTAGTGATGATGCGCTGACTACCTTAGTACATCTTGGTTACCTGAGTTATGACAATAATACCCAAACTTGTCGCATACCCAATTACGAGGTACAGCAAGAGTTTCAGCGTACTATTGGCGATACCAATTGGAAGTACTTGGCAACCACTATCCAAAACTCTGAACAGTTGTTGCAAGCCACACTTGCGGGTAATGAGCGTGCCGTGGAAGAGGCTGTGGACTTTGTACATCAAGACAATACATCCATTTTGCAGTTCAATGATGAGAACTCATTGGCGTGTGTGTTGTCGTTAGCCTACATCGCTGCACACAAGGATTATGTCTTTGTGCGAGAATTGCCTGCTGGTAAGGGTTTTGCGGATATTGTGTTAATTCCGAGAAGCAATGTCTCAAGCCCTGCTATTGTGTTGGAATTGAAATGTAATAAATCAGCACGGGCTGCAATTACTCAAATCAAACGCAATCGATATTGTGATTCTTTGAAGAACTATATAGGTGACATCGTCTTGGTAGGTATCAACTATGACAAGAAAACAAAGGTGCATACTTGCCAAATAGAGCAAATAAGTAATACTTACGGTAATACTAAAAGTAATACTTATGGTAATACTAAAAGTAATACTTGTCTGTCGCAAAAGCAACAGGATGTGTTATCGTATTGTAAGCGTACTGCCCACACAGCAAAGGAGATATTTGCCCATTTGGGTATCTCTACGCAGGCAAAGCATTATGCTAGATATATTGGCTATTTATTGCAACATAATCTATTGGAAGATGTCACTCCTGAGCGTCAGCGGAATAAACGTTATGTAACAAAAAAGTAATACCACCTCATTTTTACCAATGGCGCAGACTACTCCTCTCCTTATCGTTATGACGCCTGTGCGGAATGAAGCATGGGTACTGCACGCTTTCTTGCGAGCCACTTCGCTGTGGGCGGACTATATCATCATTGCCGACCAAATGTCCACGGACGGCAGTCGCGACATCTATCCGCAGTACGACAAAGTGGTTCTGATAGACAATACCAATCCCAATTTCAATGAAGCCGAAAGGCAGGCAATGTTAGTGGCTAAGGCGCGTGAGGTGGCCGCGGGGCGTGACTGTATTCTATTCGGCTTGGACGCTGACGAGATACTGCAGGCGGATTGGCAAAGCACCTCCGATGGGCAACGTATTTTGCATTCAGTCCCGGGTGATGTCTTTTGGTTCAAATGGGCGCAACTGGCTCCCGATAAGAAGCATTACGGTGATTCGGCTTTCTATCCGTGGATGTTTCATGATGATGGGATAGAGCCGCACGGCAATTATGTCCGCAATATGCACAGCATGCGTATTCCTTACCCCATCGGGGAGAAGCAGATGTATTATGTCAATGATTTCCGTGTGCTCCATTGCGGACTCTTGGATACCGAGCGCATTGCTGCCAAAAACCGGTTCTATCAGTTTGTGGACTGGGAACTGAATCATCGCAATCCCGTTTCTCTGTCGCGTTCCTACGCCGCCCATTGCAAGGCTTGCCAAATATACGACACGCAGTTCGCCCTGACGGACAATATGCTTGCTTTTCCGTTTGATTTTTGGGGTAGTATCGAGTTGGGGGCTACCCATACATGGTTTGATGATTATATAGCCGAGCGCCTCTCGCGTTATCCTATATCCGTTCTTCGCAAATTAGACATTTGGGATGCAGACTTTATGAAATACTACCATCTCTGTGACCCTCGCCGTCCTATTGACCGCCTCATACACAACTGCTTGCATCGCACCAACCGCTACAAATATACTCTTTGGGTTCGCATTATAGACAAACTTCTGCGCATAGTATATACGTAACGTTCAGTAGGAAAAGCCTGTTTTACCTATCAAGGTATCTATAAAAACTTAACTGATGGTATGCTTTGTGGAGATAGCGGGATTCGAACCCGCGTCCAAACAAGGAACCAATATGCTTTCTACACGCTTATCTTGGCCTTCATTTTCGTGCGATGACAAGACCCAAGCCACCAATCATCGCCTTATCTGCTCTGTCTCACCCTTGCGTCGCAGCCCGCAAGAGCCAGCCTTGATATTTCCGCACCGCTATATCCTTTGAGCCTCATAGGCGGGGGCTGGGAGCGATGTCTCGGTTCAGCACCTTGTGCCGAAACTAAGCCGATCTACTATACTTCGATCAAGCAGCGAGAGCTACATTGTTGTTGCCAGTTAAACTGTTTGAACCCTGTGTACGAGCGGTGTTCATGCTCGGCGTGCTTACATACCTGCTCTACCTGCTGTCAAAACCAAATATCCCCAAAGGTATGCATCATTGGGCAAGGTGCCGCATCGGCACTCTCCGCCAACTGCGCTGCAAAGGTACGGCTATTTTCTGACATCTGCAACTTTGCCGCGCATCTGCCTGTACTTTTTGTTAAACCGCGTATGGAACAGCACGGCGGCAAACGTCAATCCCACAATAAATCCCACCCAGATACCGGCGGCCCCCATACCCAACGGGAATGTGCACACCAGTCCGACACTCATCCCCACAATGATATACGACACAAAGGCAATCACCATCGGCACCTTCACATCGGTGATACCGCGCAGCATAGCCGCTCCGACTGCCTGCAATCCGTCAGAATACTGGTACAATCCCGCAAATATCAGCAGTTGCGACGCAATAGCAATCACCTCCGCATCTTCCGTAAACAGCAGCGGGATATAATGGCGCAGACCAATCATCAGTGCTGCGGCAAAGGTGTTTATCAGCACTACCAGATGAATACTGGCATTGCTTGCCATACGCACTGCAGGCAGGTCGCCTTTGCCCAACTGGTGCGAGACGCGTATTGTGGTACCCGCACCGATACCCAGTGCCAGCATAAACGTGAGGTTGGACACCTGCGTAGCAATCTGATGTGCCGCAACGGCCTCTTTGCTAATCCACCCGACCACCACCACCGCAAGAGAGAAAGTAACCGACTCAAAGAATGTCTGACCGCCTATCGGGAACCCGATTCTAGCAATATGGCACACTTCGCGCCACGA
>ERZ808274.1068-NODE-1068-length-10164-cov-3.659116_pt1 | contig 10164 bp, 7 predicted proteins | sample MGYA00521277_ERZ808274 | MGnify/ENA primary metagenome ERZ808274 (study PRJEB31516, sample SAMN03275597) | gut metagenome | biome: mammalia-associated habitat; material: feces | host: Papio cynocephalus | place: Kenya | collected 2012-07-28 ... | reverse complement strand
GGTAATTGCAACGCGAGTAGATGATATGTTGCATTTAGTTTTTCAATTAACAAAATGAAAAAATTTCATATAAAACGTTTAAAGACAAAATATAATTGATATATGTTAAAAGTATTTCTAATTCTCTTAGCCGTCATATTATTTTTTGGATTATTAGCTATATGTATAGTTTTTTCCATACGTTCTCGCATACGCAAGAACAGAAAAAAAGGTGGCATTCATCTCGGTTTTCAAAACGATATTTCGAAAGCTAGCAATGAATATGAGATTAGCGGTATTAATGGCGAAAGAAACATCGATGAAAGATTAAGACGTCTATTAAAAGAAGATGAATATATTTTTACAAATATTCTTTTGCCAACAAGAAATAACCGCACGATAGAGATTGATGCGGTTATTGTTTCTAGAAAAGGAATATTTTGTATAGAAATAAAAACATGGGTTGGATGTATTACTGGCAATGATAAAGACAAATACTGGCTTCAAGAATATGGTGATCCATCTAGAGAGCCAAAAAACCATAATAATCCAGTATTACAAAACGATAAACATTGTGGAATATTAGAAAGAATCTTACGAAGAAATGACATTTATTGCATTGTTATATTAACGATTTTTGAAGGTGGAGAAATTGAATCTAATTATACATATACATTTAATGAATTTAAGAATTTTTATAATGAACTTAATGACAATGAATTAACTATTGAACAAATCAATGCTATTGCAAACAAATTAATAAAATATATACCTAGTTCATCTCAAATGGAAAAGCATATAAACGAAGTCAAAAGAGATCATTTAAATTGATGATTATTTCCTTGACTAATTTTAAATTTAGTAATAAACTAACGAGCGTTAGTTAAGGAAACAATTATGAGTAAAGAAGATACAAGAAAGAAAATATTAGAAAATGCATTAGAACTATTTTCTATAAAAGGGTATTCATCAACTAGTGTCGATGAAATTGCTGAAAAAGTAGGAATTAAAGGTCCGTCCTTATATAATCATTTTTCAAGCAAGAAAGATATTTTTATTTCGCTCGTGGATGAAATTAATAGTCAATATGATATTGATACTAATAGTATCGATATCCATGTTCATGATGCTAATAAAGATGCTGGTCAATTTGAAAACATATCTGAAGAATATTTATTTAGCAAATTAAAACAAATTTTTATTTATTCAATTACAAATAAAAAAATCTCTCAATTTAGACATATGATGACCTTAGAGCAGTTTTCATCTAACGAAATTGGAAATCTATATACGAAACATTATGTAGATAGATTGGTTAATTATCACGCAAAGATATTTGAAAATCTTCTAAAGACAAAAGAAATCAATAATCTTGATCCATATGCTCTAGCGTTAATGTATGTTTCTCCTGTCAACACTTTAATAGGAATATGTGATAGAGATATTAGCAAAAAAGATGAATGTATGAATAAATTAAAAAATCATGTCCATACTTTTTTTGAACTCATACATAGAAGAGGTTAATTATGAAAAAGTCATTATTACAATATTTTGGTTTATTAGGAATTTTAAGTTTTCTTTCTTATTTAGCAGCGGTTATATTTTCTCCACTCGCATATCCAGGCTATGACTCACTAAGTCAAGCGGTGAGCGATTTAAGCGCTAGCGATGCACCTTCACTTGGCTTGTGGAATAGCTTAACAGCACTTTATAATGTTTGTGAAGTAACTTGTGTAACAGTGGTGTGCATTGGTATTTCAAAAAGCAAAAATAAATTACTTAAATTAGGTATATATTTATTTGCTTTGATGGAATATGTTTCCGCTATCGGGTATAGAGCGTTTCCTCTTTCTAGTAGTGGTTATGAAGGTCAGTTTCAAGATGTGATGCATATGATTGTGACTGTAATTGTAGTTCTTCTTTCGATAGTGTCTTTGGTTTTGATCATTATTTCAGGCTTTAAAGATAAAAGTTTTCTTTCTTATTCTATATGCGCTTTAATTGCTTTAACTATGATGCTTGTAGGCGCATTAGGAATGAAGATTGTTCCTTCAAATTATTTTGGAGTAGTGGAGAGATTTTCCGTCTTTGCGGCAACTGGATTTAATGCCTGCTTAGGAATACATCTTTTCGCAAGAAAAGAAAATAATAAAATTTGCATGGAAAGCGATAAATAAATATGAAAAATAATAAAATAGTAATTCGTTTAGAAGAAGAAAAAGACTATAGAGAAGTCGAAAATTTAGTAAGAGATTCTTTTTGGAATGTATATTGTCCTGGCGCTAAAGAGCATTATGTTTTGCATAAGTTAAGAGATGATATAGATTTTGTCAAAGATTTAGATTTTGTAATGGAACTTAACGGAGAAATAATTGGACAAATAGTTTTTGCAAAAAGTAACATTCTTTTAAATAATGGAGAAGTTAAAGAAGTTTTAACGTTTGGTCCTATTTGTATTGCAAATAAATACAAAAGAAAAGGATACGGAAAAATACTTCTTGATTATGCAGTTAATGAAGCTAAAAAGAATGGTGCGAAAGCATTATTAATAACCGGAAATATTTTGTTCTATGGTAAATCTGGTTTTGAAATTGCTAAAAATAAGGGTATTAGATATAGCGACGATTTAGACGCCGATTATTTATTAGTAAAAGAATTAGAAAAAGGCTATTTAGATAATATTAATGGCATCTATAAAGATCCGGAATGTTATTTTGTTTGTGAAAAAGATCCAGAAGATTTTAAAAACTATGATGCTAGTTTTCCTAAAAGAGAGAAAACTAAATTAGAAGGACAATTATTTAATTAATTATTGTTCAAGTAAATTATCATTTAATAAAAATTCTTTCAAACCAATAAAGACTATTCCTTGGTCGTTTATTTTTTGACTTATATTATCATTAACAATGACTATTTTTTTAAATGAATCGCCAATATTTAACAAGGGTCTAGTTTCTTGATTTTCTTTAATCAAAGATGGCATTTCATAAGCTGATTGTATATAAAATCGTTTATCGCCGTTATTTACAACAAAGTCAACTTCAGTTTGCTTTCTAACATAAGCTCCACTTTCGTTTTTTTCGTTAATCGTCACTACACCGATATCTACAAGATATCCTCTGTATTTGAGTTCGTTATAAATCATGTTTTCCATTAAGTGATTTTTTTCAGTTTGTCTAAAGTGTAAACGTGCGTTTCTTAAACCAAGGTCTGTAAAATAATATTTTTTTGGAGTTCCAATATATTTTTTACCTTTTACATCGTATCTAAGTGAACAATTAATTAAAAATGATTCTTCGAAAATATTTAAATATGATTCAATAGTATTTCTTGATATAGAAACGTTTTTGATACTTTTAAAAGTGTTTTCTAATTTTGAAGAATTAGTTAGTGATCCAACAGATGAAGAAACTATATCCAATAATTCGTCTAATTCGGCATCATTTTTAATTGAGTATCGTTCTTTTATATCTTTAAGATAAATTTCATTATAAAGATTAATTAAGTATTCCATTTTCATTTTAGGCGTCTCTCTACTTAAAATAAACGGCATACCACCATAAGTTAGATATTCGTCTAACGCTTCATAAAAATCCTTATTTGAAGCATAAAAATACTCCCTGAATGATAATGGGTTAACGTGAATTTGATCGCCTCTTCCGCGAAATTCGGTAATAATGTCTTTTGATAAAAATTTTGAATTTGAACCTGTGACATAAATATCTAAATTGCTTATTTTCATTAAGCCATTTAGTAGTGGTATAAAATTTTTTACTTCTTGAATTTCATCTAAAAATAAATAATATTGTTTGTTCAAAACAAGTTTACTTTTGATATATTCATTAAGTTTTTGTGCATCTAATAATGGTAGATTTTCTAAATCATCAAGAGATATTTTTATTATTTGTTCATCCTTAATACCGATTGATAAAAGATAATTATAAAAGATGTTGTTCAAAAGATATGATTTTCCGCATCTTCTTATACCTGTGATTACTTTTACAAGGCCATTGTTCATTCTTAATATCAACTCTTTTAAATAACTATTTCTTTGTATTTGCATATTGGTACCTCGTTGACATTTTTTGCAAGTTTTGCATTTTTTGTCAATTGAATTATAACATAATTGAACATAAAAGCAAAAAATTAAATGATTTATCGATATTTTTTATTTTTTTATTATATTGAAAATTTTTGCAAGTTTTTGCATTTTTTGTCAATGAACTTAATGTTCTATATTTATCGATTTGCGTTTGAAAATTATTTGCCAAAAGAGAATGAACATTAAAAAAAGAAAAGCGAATAATTAGCAAGATTGTCCTTCTAGTGTTGAAAATGAAACATTAACTTTTAAAGATGTGTCTAAAACGTGTGCAAACGGAATTAAAGATATACGCCATGAGTTTGGAAATATCCAATAATAAAATAGGAAAATAGAATAGCGAATACTAGAAGACGTCGCATATTAAATGGTTAATATTATAAAAATATGTATGATTGCTATGAAAATATTAATGCTTTAAAATAATTAAGCATGAAATTGTCGATAAAAAACACCATTTATCAAGCAATTATTAACAATAAATGGGTTAATGTCTCTTATATAAACAAAAAAGGCGAATCAACAGATTTTTATATTGGTATTAAAGATATCTCTATTCTTGACGGAAAGATTTTATGCGATATTTTTAATCCATTTAAAAGTCAGAATGTTTTAAAAGAAGACTATAAAGAAACGTTCATATATTTTGATTCTATTAAAGATGCTTCTATACTAGAACAAAGTTATTATGAAACTCCAAATGCTTTAATTAAAAAAGCTGATAAAGACGAAGAACTTAAGAATTTTTTAGATGTTGTCAATTTTGACAATAATATTCTAAGTTATCTTTCGGATTGTTATAGATTGGATAATGATCCTTATTTAAAAGATATTGTTATGATAGATGGGATTGATATCCACACTCTTCAAGAAAAAGGCAAATACAAATTGGATAAAGAACAATTTGAAGAAATATTGAATAAGGTATTTAAGAAAAAAGTAATTGAAGCAGAAAGAATTAATCGTTTTCAAGTCTTAGCAATTAATAAATTTTCCATCGACTATAACGATAAACAATATGTTGTCGCTTATTCAACATTAACGCTGAATTTTAAAAATAAAACACTTATGATGTCAAAAAAGACATCGATTAATAAATCATTTTTATTAACTGAGGAAAAACGTATAACTCTTGGCATGTATTTAGATATTAATATGGACGAATTCGTGAATAACTACGATGAACATGAAAATGAATACATTCAAGCAATCGCGGATAATTTTCATAATGGGGAAAAGATTAATACTAGACCAACAATATTCTTTTTAGAAAGAAATTACTCAAAGGGAGTTGATGAGGCATTTGAAGCAATCCATTTTATGGATATTAATTCTAAACTGTCATTTCCATTAAAAGCATTTTTTGGAAGGAACAAATCTAGAAACAATATATCAAAGGATTTAAATGTTGTTGTGTTTGATAAAAATAAAATAAATATCGACCAAATGCGAGTGGTTTATAATTCGTTAGTCAACCACGTAACATATGTTAAAGGACCTCCTGGAACAGGAAAAACTGAAACGATATTTAATGTGATTTTATCTTCATATGTTAATAATAAAACGACTTTAATATGTTCAAACAATAACCATCCAGTGAATGATATTGTTAATAAAATGAACTCGTCTTTGTTTAGAGAAAATCCTTACACTAACGACAAAGAAAAAATAGTTTTCCCAATTATTCGTCTCGGAAATAATAAAGAGATGAAAGACACGATAATTAAGTTAAGAGAAATAGTTAAATATATTGTTGAAAAAAAGAAAATTAATCTTAGTGAAGACATTACAGAGAATAGCAAAAATAAATCGTTAAAGTCTTTTAGTGAAATTAAGGATTTGCTTTATTTGTACGAAGAAAGAGCAGATTTGAACGATAAAATAAATGCTCTTAATAAAATTAAAACATTAACGAATATTCCTAAAATTAGTGAAAAACTTAATGAACAAATTTCAAATTACGAAGATAGATTAAAAACCATTAAAGAAGTAAATAATAGCGATGTAACAAAATACGCGATATCCGCTTCAAACGATAGAAGTTTTCAAAATTATATTTATTATTCTTCTCTTGCGCGTTTTAAAAAGCTTTTAGGTGAAAAATACAAAGACTTAATTGATATTCTTAAAATTGAAGATCTCGATGAAGGCGTTGTTAAATTAAATAAATACTTTAAGGATGATAATAATTTAAAGAATTTTTTAAATATTTTTCCATGTGTGGTATGCACAAATTTGTCATGCAATAAATTAGGATCCGCTAAAAGTCACTTTGATTTAGTAATTATGGATGAAGCGGGACAATGCAATATTGCTTCTTCTCTCATCCCAATAGTTCGTGGAAATAATCTTCTTTTAGTTGGTGATACAAATCAACTTCAACCTGTAACCGTAATTGAAGAAAACGTTAATGATGATTTAAAAAATAAATATTCCATCAAAGATGAATACGATTACGTTCATAACTCGATTCTTTCATGCATGCTTAGGAAAGATAACAATTCTAAGAATATTCTTTTAAGTTATCATTATAGATGCGGCAAAAAAATTGCTAATTTTGTAAATCAAAGATTCTACGAAAAACAATTGAAGTTGTTAAATAATAAAACAGGTGATTTAGTGTATGTAAATGTTGAAAATACTTTCAATAAAGATGCTAGAAATTCATACAAAGAAGAAGCTATTGAGATAGTAAAATTACTTAAAAATAATGATTATAAAGATGTTGCTATAATAACGCCTTTTGTTAATCAAGCAGCGCTTATTAATGAATATTTACAAAGAAATAATATTTTTTCGATAAAAGCGGGAACTGTTCACACTCTTCAAGGATCAGAAAAATCAGTCATTATTATGTCTTCAGCGTTATCTTTAAAAACCGGAAAGAGAACAATGGAATGGCTTAAAGACAATCATGAACTTATCAATGTAGCGGTCACCAGAGCCAAAGATAAATTTGTTTTTGTTGGTGATAAAGACGCGATCGATATGTTAAGCAAGGATGAAACAACAGACATTAAGATTTTATCCGATTATATTTATAATAACGGTGAAGTGGTTGTTCCTAAAAGCGATGCAGTGATATCTTTTGATTTTTCAAATGATTCTAAGAATGAAAAAGATTTCTTTGACACAATAAAACCTTATTTTAATAGACGAGGAACAAAATTTAAAATCGAACGAAATGTTCCTGTTAAAACCGCTATTAAGGCGGTTCATGAAGATGATGAAAAAATATTTGGTAAAAAAGAGTTTGATATCGTTATTTATGGTTCACACGGCTTGTTTAATAAAAAATATTCGCCAATCGTTGTTTTTGAAGTTGATGGTGGAGAACATATTGGAAGCAAATTAACTATTAAACTCGATAGACAAAAAGAAAAGATATGTAAAAACTACGGAATTAAATTAATAAGAATTCCTAATTCTGCAGTTAAGGATTATGAATCTATTATTTCTCTTTTTGAATTTGCAACTAAAGACATAAAAACGAATGACGAATCATTTACTCAGATGAGTTTATTTGATGAGTAATTAATTTAACGTTAAAATTTCAAAAATAGTAAATGTACAAATTTAAACAAATTTTTTCGCATTTTGTTTGACAATATTTTTAGATTTGTCATAAGACCTAAAATATTATTAAAAATGAGGTAATGATTATGAAAAGAAAAATATTATTATTTAATTTAATGTTGGCAAGTTTAATAGGCATTGCTGGTTGTAATGATAATTCGTCTAGTTCTATTAATAACGACAATACTGATGACACAACAGATAATCAATTTGATTCAAACGGTAGTGAATCAACTAGCAAGAACGATTCTTCATTGAGTGAGTCATTTAATGAACTCCATTTTTCAACAGAATGGTTATTTGATCAATTTGAACATTGGCATGGTTGCGTCGATGAAGGACTAGAGAAAGTAAAAAAAGATAAAGAAAAACATAATCTTGTTGATGGAAAATGTACAATTTGCGATTATCGAATTGAGACTTACCAAGGCTATACATTCCAGTTAGAAAGAAAAACAGATTTTGAACTATTATCCTATTCTTTGGTTGATGTTGATGAAGACATTATAAATGCCATAATACCGAGTTATTATAATGCTTTGCCAGTTGAAAGAGTTTCAGGGTGCTTTAAAGATCACGTTAATCTAGTTTCTGTTACCATTCCTAATACAGTTAGATTTATTAGCAAATACGCGACTGGAACATTTTCAGGTTGTTCATCTTTAAAATCCGTATATATACCTGACAGTGTACATTATATAGGAGAAAATACGTTCGAAGGATGCACATCCTTAGAAAGCGTGCGCCTTCCAAATAGACTTGATTCAATTCGATATAACACATTTTATGGTTGTTCATCTTTAAAAGAAATTAATATTCCTGAAAGTGTAACTGAAATTGGTGATTATGCATTCTATGGTTGTTCCAACTTGATCAATGTTAGTATCCCTAACAGTATAGTTTCCTTGGGTAATGAAGTGTTTTCAAACTGTCAGTCTTTAAAGTCAATTTCATTTTTGAATGGCGTTCAAAAAATAGGTAAAGAATCTTTTAAAAATTGCATTAGTCTTGAAAATGTTTCTTTCAAAGAAGGTCTATTAACAATCGATGAATCAGCTTTTGAAAATTGCAGCATTTTAAAAAACATAAACATTCCAAATTCTGTTACAGTAATTGGTGATAACGCTTTTTATAATTGTGGCAACTTAAAATGCAATGAATTTGGAAATGGCTTATATTTAGGGAACGATTGCAACAAATTTGTTTATCTTCATAAAATTAAATCGCAAGACGTCGCTTCAATCGATATTTCCAAAGAAGTTCTTTTTATCAACAACAGTATTTTTAAAGGATTAAACAAATTAGAATTTTTATCATTACCAGAATGTATAAATGAGATAAGCAATTCTATGTTTGAAAATTGTATTTCACTAAAAGAAATAAAACTGTCAAATAATCTTAAATTAATTGGGTATAATGCTTTTGAAGGATGCGCTATGCTTGAAAACATTTCTATTCCTTCTACTGTCAGTGAAATAAATCCTTATGCATTTTCAGGTTGTTCATCTTTAAAATCCGTATATATACCTGACAGTGTAAATCATATACGAGAAAATACATTTTATGGTTGCTCATCTTTAAAAGAAATTAATATTCCTGAAAGTGTAACTATAATTGGTGATAATGCATTCTATGGTTGCTCATCTTTAAAAGAAATTAATATTCCTGAAAGTGTAACTAAAATTGGTAACAATGCATTCTATGGTTGCTCATCTTTAAAAGAGATCAATATTCCTCAAAATATAAAAGATATTGCTGGTGATGCTTTTTCCGAATGTTCAAGTTTGTCATCAATTGTTGGGCCGGGAAATATTTCGATATTATTTTATAATTTCAATTATCTTGTTTCCTTGAAACACGTTAAAATTCTTCAAGGCGTAGAAATTATCAGAGGATCATTTTGGCGATGTTACGAGCTTCAATATATCATATTGCCAAATTCAATCAAAATGATTGATGAGAGTTCATTCGAGGGATGTGATAAATTAGAAAATATTTTTATGGAAAGTTCAGTTGTTAATGAAAATATATATAATGGAAAATATAAAGACAAAATGCTTTTTTATTCTGAACTTGAACCAACAGATAAACAATTAGAAACGTATAAAAAGTATTGGCGTTATATTGATAACGTTCCAACTCCATGGTAATTCTTGCTTCTGAGATTGAGAAATCATTTGAAGAAAGATAAATATATTTTATATACTGCGCAAAATGATGTCCTTATTATTAGGGCATCATTTTTTATAAGATAAGTTTTTCGCATACAAATGCATTTGTTCTGAAAGCATATAATAGATAAACAAAGCGAATGATTGACAAATTTATAATAATTCTAAAGTCTTCTAAAAGAGGTATCTTCATTAAAAACAATATTTTACTGATGTTAATTATATTTTCGTGGATCAATAATGCACTAAAAAGTAATAGAAGAAAAACTTCTTATTGCTTATAATATTCCAAATTTTACAGAATTAGTTCATAATTTTTAAAATAGATGCGAATAT
>ERZ808274.1066-NODE-1066-length-10176-cov-7.194052_pt1 | contig 10176 bp, 10 predicted proteins | sample MGYA00521277_ERZ808274 | MGnify/ENA primary metagenome ERZ808274 (study PRJEB31516, sample SAMN03275597) | gut metagenome | biome: mammalia-associated habitat; material: feces | host: Papio cynocephalus | place: Kenya | collected 2012-07-28 ... | reverse complement strand
TCCTCTTTCGCCAGCATTTCGGCGCGTTCGCGGCGTTCCTGCTCCATCCGTTCGCGCGCCTCCATCCGGGCACGCGCCTGCGCTTCTTGCGCAGTCCGGTGGTTGTCGAAAAGCAACCACGCACCCAGACCGACACAACCCAATGCCAGAATAATCCAAAATGATTTCATTGACAGCTCCTTTTACTGTTGGCTCGGAAAAGGTAAAAAAGGCAAAGTATCCACCGCGGGGTTCCATCGGAAACCACGCTCTGCGTCACTTGGCAACCCTCTATGGCGTTGTCTACGTCAGTGTAGTGGGGGGGGGCAGGGATGTACGCACAGAAGCGCGTCCTCACGCGCTCTGCAAGGTCCGTCTTCAGATTATGAAATCTGTCGCGACCTCTCACGTTCTGTCCGTTTCCATATACCATTGTTTCGGTGCTCTCGATTGATTTCAAAAATAGTATAGCATTTCTACGGCGCAATGTAAACCCCTTTTGATAAGCTAAAGTGTATCCTCTGAATTTCCAAAGTAAATGCTCCTAGTGCAGGGACATTTACTCGGGCAAATATACGATAGGGCAAAAGTGACATTTGCTCGGACAATGGACGTTCTCCTCCAAGGCGGGCGGACCCCATGGGGAAACCCAAACGCGGCGGGATTTGTCTCCATCCATGTGGGAATCCGAACGAGGCCACTCCTCCTACCCCCGCAATTTGTCGGTTTCAGTCCTTTTTGCGCCGTTTTTGGCGCGCGGCGGTTCCGGCGCGACGGGGTGGCGGTTCCGGCGCAACGGTATCACCGTTCCGGCGCAACGGGGTGGCTGTTCCGGCGCAACGGGGTGGCCGTTCCGGCGCAACGGGGTGGCCGTTCCGGCGCAACGGTGATACCGTTCCGGCGCAACGGCATCCCCGTTCCGGCGAGACAGGGTAACCGTTCATATTCTCTCAATCTTAATAAACTCCGAGGGCGACAAAGGCTCCCCTAATGTTCTGCCACGCGCTTCGCACGCGCCCCCTTCCCAGGCCTCGAAGCTGTCTATCTAAAAAGCTGTTCGTCTTTTTCGTGAGCGGAACCCGCGGGAGCCCCCAACGAAACGTCAGCGAAGTCATTTTTGCTCCTCGGAGTTTCTTCTACCTCGGAGTTATTCCTCACGCCGAGAGGCGCCCTTCTCGATTTTCTGCCAATTCCAATCCCCTCTATTCGTTTCCCGTGGTGTTTTGTCTCCGTCCTCGTTGTGTTTCAGAAGTCTGCTTGATCTTCATCTTGACGGGGGTTGCCAGCGGAATGCCTCGATTATCAACAGTACTCCGTCCTCTCTCGCGTAGCCTTTCTACCGTCTTTCACTATGTTTTCATTCTTCTCTATCGACTTATCAACAAGAAATTGACACTTGTCGATAAATTACGGCGAGTTATCAACAAATCTATCAACATATGTCAGCATGTTGATAAGTCTGTTGATAGCGTTGATAACTTCCCCCTTGTCAAAACACCAAAAAAAGTCCATAATATATACCCGTGATCAACCTGAGTCCAGATATTTGTCGCAAGATCAAGTTGGCCCGGCGCGAAGCGGGGCTTTCGCAGAGTCTTGTCGCGAAAGAAGTCGGCTGTCTGCAGTCGGCTTTGTCGATGTTTGAACAGGGCGACGGCACGAAGTTGAACGACGAGGTCATCAAGAAGCTCTGCAAGAAGTTCGCCATCGAGCTTCCGAAAGAGGGCGAAGAACCCGTCCCCCAACCGGCCGCGCCTGTGTTGCCTTTCGTTTCTCCGGCCGCGCGGCGGGCGTTCTGCCCCAATCCGCACTGCCCCTCGAATCTCCCGTATACGGTTGAGGGACGCGCCCTGTTGCGTCCAGACTCCCGTTTGGCGGACCCGGTCGGGGGCAAGTTCTGCGCGCTGTGCGGGGAGATTCTGGAGCGGACCTGTCCAAATTGCGGCGCGCCCGTGCACGAGGGGGGTATCTGCTCGTTTTGCGGCGAGCCGTATGTCGTGGCGCTCAACTAGGCAAAGACCCGAAAACCGGTCGAAAAAGAAAGAAACACGCGGAAAACCGCGTGTTCTCTTTTTTTGACGTGCCGCGGACGCCTCAATAGGTCCGCAACAGGATTTCGGACGGGAGCAGGTATTCGGCGCCCTTTTTGTAGGAAATGCCGCACCGGTCGAGTTCCGCCTGAACGGGTCCGGTCATGACATTGTGGTTTTCGTTGAAGAACTTCTCGAGCGCGGCGCGTTTTTTGGCGAGATTGCCGTTCGGTTCGTTCGCGACAAGAACCCCTTCCAGAATCTGTGCGCGGCGGATGCGTCCCTCGGCTTCCGCCTTGTCCCGTGCCGCGGCGATGACTTCCAGCACATGATCGCGTGTTTCGCCCGGAAAACGGTCCGGCAAATCGACATCGCGGTCCAGAAGCGCCAGGGCGTTCGGGTTGCGTTCCTGCAAATCAAGCTCTTTTGCGAGCTGTGCGGCAAGTTCGGACTCCTTCTGCGTCAGCGTATTCTGTGTAGAAGAAAGCGCGCCACGGGTCTCCTGGAGGGTATTTTGCGCCTCTTCGAGCGTCTTGCGGGCTTCCGCGAGCTCCTTGCGCAATTTTTGGGCCTCTTCCTGGGCCGTCCGGACGGCGTTTTCGAGTTCTGCGGCGTGGGCGGACAGATTCTCGTAATCGGCGGCGAGTGCGGCTTTATCGGCCGCAAGTTCCTGCACGACGACTTGCTGGACCTCGAGTTCGGGGGCTTCCGCGGCGATTTCGGGCGGTTCCACCGCGACAGGTTCCTTTTTCGGCGCGGGTTTGCGCATAAACTCGTTGAAATTGAAGGGGGTGTCATTCATGTTGATTCTCACCTGCACTTTCCGCGGCGTTTTTCGCCTGGCACCCGTCGTAAATGAAAAGCCGACAATCAATGGGTCCATTGAAAAAGGGTACGCGTTTTTGATAAATCAGATCGATGCACTTGGCTAGTTCCGGGCTGCCCGTGATGACGCTTCCCTGCCAGCCGGCGCACTTTGCGCGCATGAATTCACCCATGCGCGCGTAAATCGGCGCCAATTCCTCGTAAGTTCCGAGGCGGATGCCGTATTCCGGATTGAAGAAGATCGTGCCTTTCGCGTCCGGAATGGGGGTTTGGGCGAAATCGCAGGGCACGAATTCTATCGCATCGAAAACGCCGGCGGCGTGTGCGTTGATCTGGGCGTTCCCGACCGCTTCAGGCGAAATATCCGTTGCGATGATCGCCGGGATCCCTTCGCGGCGTTCGGCAGTCTTGGCGTCGAGGAGCATTTCCTTCCAGATCTGCTCGGGCGTCGCGCCGGCTTTCTGCCGCGGCGCCACCCGTGGCGCTTTTTCGCCGGGCAGAATGCGGGTATAGCCCTTTATGGATTGGAAGGCGAAATGCGACTTGAGCGCGCCGGGGGCCTTGTTCATGGCGAGCATGGCCGCTTCAATGGCGGGGGTACCGCTACCGCACATGGGCGAGACGAAGGGACGGTCCCCTTTCCAATCCAGCGCCATGAGGCAGGCCGCCGCAAGCGTCTCCTGCATGGGCGCGGAACCCGGGATCTTGCGGTAGCCGCGTTTGGACAGGGGTTCGCCGGACGTATCGAGGTAGATGATGACCTCGTTGCGCTCCCAATAGACGAAAACCGCCGCGCCGATGTTCTCGCCTCCCGAATCGGGACGCCTCTGGCACTTCTCGCGCATGCGGTCGGCGATCGCGTCCTTCGTGTAGAGGGAAGGAATGCGGGTGTCGCGGATGGTGTGGTTGTGGACGATGGACGAAACGGAAAAGTAACCATCCGCCTCCAGCAAATTCTCCCAATCTATGGAATAGGCCAGTTCGTAGAGATCGCGGATATTGTAGCAGTCCGCCCGGAGGAGGGGCACAAGGACGCGGTGTGCCGTGCGCAACTGCAGATTCAGGCGCATGACATCCCGCATCGCTCCGCGCACGACAACCGTGTTTTCGGTCACCTCAACCGGTTCATACCCCAACGCGCGCACCTCTTTTTCGGTCCATTGCGACAATTCCTTGGCGCATGAGAGGATAATCGGATAGTTCTGGTCTGTCCAAAGTTTCATGGGTTTACCTTTTTACCTTTTTTTTCGGAATGCTTTTTTTCAGCTTACGCGCAATGGCATGAGCACGTACAGGAACGGAATCGAACACTTGATCACCGCAGGCGACTGGCCGTCCTTCAGTTCGATAGCGACTTCGTCGTCGTCAATCGCGCGCAAGGGATCCATGACATAGAGCGGATTGAGCAAAATATCGATTTTTTCGCCTTTGTACTTGATCGGCACCTCGTCCCGGGCGGAACCCTTTTCGCCTGCCGCGGAGGTCACCGTCAGAAGGTCCGACTCGAAAATGAACCGCGTGGAGTGCATTTCGTCCATGCTCATGATGCTGACGCGGTCCAGTACGTCGATGAGTTGCTGGCGGTCGACAAGCACACGTTCCTTGAGTTCGCGCGGCACGACCTGGTAGAAGTTTGGATATTTCTCGTCGATAAGCTTCGAATAGAGCTGGATTGCGCCGAACGAGAAGCCAATCTGCGTACCCTTGATTTCGATGGTCACGTTGCCTTCCAAGGCTGGCGCGCGCAGGATTTCCTGGACGCACTTGTAGGTCAGCACACACTCGGTTTCGGCCTCGACCGGGAACTCCACTTCGTATTCCACCATCGCAAGGCGCCGTCCGTCCGTCGCAACGGCCGTCAGTTTCTGGTCTTTGAAGCGCAGAAGAAGGCCCATGAGCACCCGGCGGGAGTCGTCCTGCGCCACGGCGTAGGAGGTTTTGCGGAAGATTTCCTTCAGCGTCAAGAGCGGCAGGGTGAAGCTGAGCGGCTCGTTTGTCTCTGGAAGCGAGGGGAAATCCCTCGCCGGGAGGCCGTTTATCGCGTATTTCGCCGAGCCGGCCGTGATGTCGACGCGGTCGTTTTCGTCCGCCGCGACTTCCACCAGCCCTTCTATCGCCTTGGCGACTGAATTGAAGAGGAGTTTGACGGGTACCGTCGTCGCCCCTTCTTCCTGGACCTCGCAATCCACCTCGGTGCAGATGGAAATCTCGATGCTCGTCGTGCGCAGTTTCAGCTTGTTTCCGGCCGCCTCGAGGAGGACATTCTGGATTATGGGCGTCGTGCTCTTGGCCGGTACGACATTTTGGACCGCCTTCAAACCTTCAAGCAACTGCGAACGCGCTATTGTGAACTTCATGACTCTCTCTTTCTCGAACAATTTACCTACACATAGTATACCAAATATAAGGTAATATATAAAGTATAGTTTATATCAGTAGGGATTTCAATATGTAGATAACGCGCTCCTGCCCGCGTTTTTATTGGGGTTGACCGCGTCCGAATTGTCGAGGGAACCCTTAAAACGTTTGTGGTTCATGTCGAAAAACCGCCTGATGTGTAGATACATGTCGATAAATACGGTAGTTGCAGACAGTGTTGTAGATAACTTTCAACAGCCCGGCGTGTCGGACGTGGAATAGCCGAATTCCGCCAAAATCTCCTCGAGCATCCCTTTGAGCGCCGGTTCGGTATCGAGCCGCTTGCCCATCGTCTTCACATTGTAGACGACCGTGGCGTGCTTTTTGTTGAATTCCTTCGATATTTCCATGAGCGTGTTGGAGGAGTACTTCCGCGCGATGTACATCGCCAACTGCCGCGGTGTGACATAGGTCGCGGACCGGTCGTTCGAGACAATCTGCGCCAGCGTCACATTGAACTTCTTCGCGACGCTTTCCTGAATCTCCCGTACCGTCAAACGGCGCAGATTCTTCTCTTTTTCGATGAAATCCTTCAAAAGAAGGGAAAGCGAGTCGTGCGTGAAGGTGATGGACGGGTTCATCTGCATCATGACGCTCACTTTCGCCAGCGCCCCTTCCATGGCTCGCACATGGCTGTTGATCTTTTCCGCCAGAAACTCCAGCACGTTTTCCGGCACGCGCGGGCGTTTGTATTCGGACTTCTTCTTCAAGATCGCCAGGCGCGTTTCGTAGCCAGGCGCCTCGATTTCCTGCACCATTCCCCCCATAAAGCGCGAAATAAGACGCGCGTCCAGAGCGGACAGGTTCTTGGGCGAGACGTCCGATGTCATGACAATCTGCTTGTGCTGGGTCGTCAGGTAGTTGAAGGTGTTGAAAAACTCTTCTTGGCACTGCTTGCCGCGCTGCAGAAATTGGATGTCGTCTATGAGCAAAACGTCGAAATAACGGTATCTTTGGCGCAATTTCTCGCCTTCGTTATTCGAAATCGCGTTGACGTACTCGTTCAGGAACGTTTCCGCCGTCAAATAGCAGACGGAAAGTTTCGGATTCGTGCGCAGAATCTCGTTGCCGATCGCCTGCATGAGATGCGTTTTGCCGAGTCCCGTGCCCCCGTGTATGAAAAGCGGGTTGAGCCCCTTTTCTCCCGGATGCGCCGCGACACCCTTCGCGGAGGCGAAAGCCCAGCTGTTGGAGGGACCTTCGACGAATTCCTGGAACGTGTAGCTGGGATCGAGCGGCAGCGTCGAAATCATGGACGGGTTTTCAGCCCCTGAAGTGCCGCGTTCGCGGCGGTCGGGGGAAGTTTCCTCGTATTTCGGCGCGATAATCTTCTGCTGGGCCGATGGATCGCAGGCAAATTCGATTTTGCAATCCTTCGGACCCCCGGCCAAAACGATGCAACTGGCGATCTTGTCGCTGAAATGGCTCCCCAGGTATTCCGCGGCATACGAATTGGACGTCAACACGGTGAACGTATCGTTTTCGGCCGAAACGCGCGTAATCATCTTGAAATAGCGCGAGGCCTGCTGCTTCTCCTCTTCGGAGGGCAGTGTTGAGATGTAAATCGCCAGCGCCCGCGTCCACAAGTCGCTCGATATACTCTGATTGTCGTCTATGCTCATTGTTCAGTGAATACGAATCTTCGTAGGCCTACAATATACCATATTTCGCCTGAAATTGCACGCGGAAAAAGTAAACAGCTATTGTCAACTTATCTACAGCGAATGTAGATAAGTCCATAAGTCCTCGTTTTTAATCAAATATGCCCTCTTTTGATGATGATCGCCAAAACCGCGATATCCGCCGGATTTACCCCGGGGATGCGTCCGGCCTGGGCGAGGGTTTCGGGCTGCACCTTCTTCAGTTTTTCACGGCTCTCGAAACGGACCGCCGTGCACTTGGAATAGTCCAACCAATTCGGAATTTTGATGTTTTCGTCCATTTTCGCACGGATGGCGGCCTTTTTCTCTTGTTCGATATACGGCGCATAATGTTGCCTGATGGAACGGATGCGCCCCAGTTCGTCGACCGAGAAGTAGCGCGCGACGAGCGCGGCGTTTTCGCCGAATGCCGCGGTGAATTCCGTCCCCGTCATCGGCCCGGCCGGAGTCTTGCCGTGCCGATCGGGCGTATCGAAAAACCGTAGATAACTTTCCGCGAGATCCACGGCGCGCAGGTAGTCTGCCGGGACGACCCCGACGCGCCGCGCGGCTTCTTTCAGGCGAAAACGCGCGTTGTCCTGGCGCAGCAAGAGGCGGCGCTCGGCGCGACTCGTGAACATGCGGTACGGCTCGTCCGTCCCCTTCGTCACCAGATCGTCCACCATCACGCCGATATAGGCGTCCTGCCGGCTGAGGACGAGCGGCTCCTCCCCTTTCGCCGCGGACGCGGCGTTGATTCCAGCGAGAATACCTTGCGCCGCGGCTTCCTCATAGCCGGTCGTACCGTTGATCTGTCCGGCGAAATACAAACCCGGTATCCGCTTCGCCTCGAGCGTATGCTTCAATTCCCGCGCGTCAATGCCGTCGTACTCGATCGCGTAGGCGTAGGCGAGAAATTCCGCCTTCTCGAGCCCCTTCACGGAATGCACCATCTCCTCCTGTACGGACCGCGGCAGACAGCAGCTGAGGCCGTTCGGATAAATCACCGTGCCGGCGGCGTCCTCCGGTTCGAGCATGACATGGTGGTGATCGGCCGTGAAGCGGACGATTTTATCCTCTATCGACGGACAATACCGCACGCCCGTGCCGGTGATGGCCCCGCCGTACAAGGCGGAGTCCGCCAAATGGTCGCGGATGATTCGGTGGGTTTCGGGATTGGTGAACGTGAGCCAGCACGGCAAATCGGGGAGTTTGCCAGTGTTCCACGTGGAACAATCCGTTCCATCCGCCCCGTTTTCCGTCCCGGATTCTCCTCCGGATGTGTTCCACGTGGAACAATTGGACGGGTCATGTTCCACGTGGAACACTGGACGCGGCATTTCGCCGTCCTGGCGCGTGCAGACGCTGAAATCGCAGGTGGACGCCTTGAGCCGCGGCGGTGTGCCGGTCTTGAGCCGGATAAGACGGAAACCGAGCCGGGCGAGCGAGGCGGACATTTCATTTACTGCGGGGCGTCCGTCGCCGCCGCTTTCGGTGCACTCTTTGCCGATCCAAGTCCGTCCCCGAAGGGTCGTGCCGGCGGTGATGACGACCGACCGGGCGAAAAAGGAGCCGTGATGCTCGGTTCGGATCCCGCGGCAGATGGCGTGGAGTTGGGATACCGTATCCGGATTTCCGTACCCCGTATCCGGATTTTCGACCCCCGCGGTCGGGTGGCTCGGGGAAGGGTCCGTCAGGATCTCGAGCGCGGCATCTTCCAATACGGTGAGGTTGGGGGTGGAAGCGACGACGCGCTGCATGCGCAGGGTGTATTCCTTCTTGGCGCACTGGGCGCGGGTCGCGTGCACGGCCGGTCCGCGGCTGAGGTTGAGGGTCTTCGCCTGCAGGGCGGTCGCGTCCGCATTGCGGCCCATTTCGCCGCCCAGGGCGTCCAGTTCGTAGACGAGGTGGCTTTTGGCGAGTCCGCCGATCGAGGGATTGCAGGGCATGCGCGCGAGGGCGTCCCGGCGCGCGGTGACGAGAAGGGTGGCGCACCCCATGCGCGCGGCGATAAGCGCCGCTTCGCTCCCGGCATGTCCGCCGCCCACTACGATTACATCATACTGTGTATTCATGGCTTGAATGGCTACTATTATAGCAAATTATCTACCGGTTTGTGAACAGTTTTAATTTTGTCGTTATGGGAAGCCATAAGTGAAGGAAAATCCCCTAAACAGGTTAAAAAGGCGGAATATAACATAAATCTAACAGGCGTCAAGGGAGAAGTTATCACTTCTTTTCAACATTTACTGACAAGTTATCTACAATGTAAACAAAAAGGGAGCGGTATCCCCATGCAAGTCGGGCGGAATCCAAAAGGGGGCTTGCCAAAGCGCGGCGGAAATGCTAAAATTATCCTCGTCTAACTTTTAGGAAGTTTCAGAAAGGAACAAAAGAATGGAAAAAGTCCATGTGGTATACGGCAGCACGACCGGTACGACCGAGACGATCGCGCTTCGGCTGGCGAACGATTTCGGTACGCGTGCGATCAACATAGCCGGGGCGGACGTTTCGGCGTTCGACGCGGAAGTCCTGCTTCTGGGGTCCTCGACGTGGGGATGCGGGGATTTGCAGGACGATTGGTACGGCGGGCTGGATCTGCTCGGCAACCTCGATTTGTCGGGCAAAAAGGTCGCCGTTTTCGGGTGCGGGGATTCCGTGGGGTTCCCGGATACGTTCTGCGACGCGCTGGCGATTCTGGCGGATAAAGCGGTGGAACGGGGCGCGGAACTCATTGGACGCCTGCCGGCTACGGCGTTCCCGGGCGTTTCCTCGCGCTGTCTGCAGGACGGCCGGCTTATCGGGCTGGCGCTGGACGAGCTGAACGAGCCCGGGGAAACGGACGGACGGATTGCCGCGTTTGAAGAGTCCGTAAGAAAGGACGCGGCGTTGTGAGGCGCAAGGCTTGTGTTTTGGCGACACAAGCCTTTTTCGTCCGTCTATTTTGGAAAACTCCATGGGGGATTTGGGAAAACCCCGTGGAGTTTTCTGTAAAAGCGTGCGGGTGACGCATTCGGGGGCCGTCGGCCGCAATTCAGTTTTGTGGAGTCCCCAAAATTTCAGCAGAACGTGCCGATCACGCTCTAAATACAGGGTTTGGGCGATTGGGCACATGTACTGGATGTCTCAGATCGTCCCGCGGGCCATCTAGCAGAAATCTCACCTTGTTTCGCCGGAACGGCCACCCCGTTGCGCCGGAACGGTGATGCCGTTGCGCCGGAACAGCGATGCCGTTGCGCCGGGACGGTGATGCCGTTGCGCCGGAACGGCCACCCCGTTGCGCC
>ERZ808274.1063-NODE-1063-length-10204-cov-2.821263_pt1 | contig 10204 bp, 8 predicted proteins | sample MGYA00521277_ERZ808274 | MGnify/ENA primary metagenome ERZ808274 (study PRJEB31516, sample SAMN03275597) | gut metagenome | biome: mammalia-associated habitat; material: feces | host: Papio cynocephalus | place: Kenya | collected 2012-07-28 ... | reverse complement strand
AGTCTGAAGTGAAATTCGAAGATGATTCGTTCATCTTTCAGGTTATCTATGCGTCTGTTAAAGAGACGCTGGGGAAAAATTCATTTTCAGGGGGAATTGATTTCTCTAATCCGGAGGCTAATGACATGCCGGTGCTCGGTTCTCATTTTGCTGAGTATCAGCCAGAGGTGATTCCTCAGGTGGAGGTGGATAGTGGGTATAATCCGTTTGAGGATGTAGCTTCGGCTAGCGATGTCACTTCGACAAGCTCAGTGACCGGGAAGCACGGTTCTGCGGCTTGGGGGTACGGTTCGTTGGCTGGTGGGTACGGTTCTGCGGCTAGAGAATTTGAGGCAGGGGGTAGAGAGTATGGCTCGGCAGAGGGTTTTGGGAAATATGTTGACCATCGGGAGGACTATGGCAAGCTTTTCGAAGAAAAGACTCTTCCGGTCTCTCAGACAATCATTCTTGATGGGAAGTATATTGTTTCACCAGTCAAGGGTGGTCTGATGGTGGTTAACGTACGAAGAGCACGGGAAAGGATCCTCTACGACAGAGCGCTGGCAGCCCTCACAAAGAACAGCCACGTAACGCAGGCGAACATGTTTCCTGTGAAAGTCGAGGTCGGTGCTGCTAACAGGACGGTGTTTGACGACAAGGCTGAAATGCTAGCCAAACTTGGATTCGACATTTCTCCATTCGGAACGGACACGATAGTGGTCAATGGGGTTCCAGAAGGATATTCTTGCGAGGCAGGAAAAATTCAGACTATGGTCTCCGATCTTTTGCTGATTCTTTCCGATGATAGCTCGTCACTTCCTGGAGTGATGGAGTCAGCGATGGCGGAGAAGGTTGCTCTCCTTGGGGCATCGACCTGCAATCCATTGGCATCTCCACTCGAAGCAAGACAGTTGTTGGACACGCTGCTCTCCAGCGGAAATGCTGAGCTTACAGCTAATGGGAAGAAGATCATAACTGTCATCGAGACGGCAAACATAGAAAAGTTATTTTAAATCTTTGAATATCATAACATGGCATACTACGGCTACGACAACGGACAATCAGGCATAGGAGGATTCTTCAGCAATATGCCACCTGTGACCAGAAACATCATCTTGATCAACATCGTGATGTTTGTCGCTACTTTGATCAACCAGAACTTCATGGTCAGCACCTTCGCGATGTTTTACCCTAAGTCTCCGCTCTTCCACATCTGGCAACCGGTCACTTACATGTTCATGCACGGAGGATTTTGGCATCTGTTCTTCAACATGTTCTGCCTGTGGATGTTCGGTTCCGCATTGGAAAGGACGATCGGGTCAAAGAAGTATCTTATCTTCTACTTCGTGGCAGGGCTGGGAGCTGTCTTGACTCACACACTTGTGGAATATTTCCAGATGGGGGCCATGGCTTCCGCTAATTCCGGAATACTTTCCACTGGTCAGATTAACCTTCTACGCACTCCGACTCTTGGCGCGTCAGGGGCTATTTACGGAATCCAGATCGGCTACGCAATGCTCTACCCTAACGATGTCTGGACTTTGATATTCCCGCCTATCTCTTTGAAAGCAAAATGGTTCGTATTGCTATTCGTTGCCATTGAACTGTTCACGGGTGTGACCGGGACATTGGATGGTGTAGCTCATTTCGCCCATTTGGGTGGCATGTTGTTCGGATTTCTACTACTCATCTACTGGAAGAAATCTGGGAAACTTTGGCGGAGATGAAGCGTTAAGTAAGCGTTGAACCGAACATGGGTAGAAATCGACATGAGACTTCTTTCGGAAGCATTCTCGCAAGAATGTTGATGCTTCTATCGGCATTCCTGCTCCTGCTCAGCTACGCATCCATGGTCGCGAACCCAGCTAAGGCGTGGTACATGACCATCTTCGGCTTGCTGTTCGTTCCCTTCGCTATTCTAAATGTAGTGTTTCTCGTTCTGGCTATCAAGAGGGGCTCCAGTTCATTTTTGATTCCACTGTTGGCTCTGATGCCGTCCGTGATATTCATTGGAAGGTATTTCCAGTTCTCCTCCGGGGCGGCAGAAAGAGGACAGGAGACAGTGAAAATCCTGACTTACAATGTCGGTCATTTCGCTTTGGGACGCTCAGCCGAATTTAAAGGGGAAGGTGGCAGAGCGGTGTGCGCGGATTCTGTCGTGAACTTCATTTTGGCTCAAAATGCTGACATCGTGTGCCTTCAGGAAGTCAATCTACCCGGAGAGTATGATGTGGCAAGGTTCTTCGAAAAACGATTCCCGGACTACCATTTCGGGTATTTCATGTACGTCACGGACAAAGGCAGCTACGGCAATGTGACGCTGAGCAAGTTCCCTATCGAGGGCAAAGGGAAATTGACGTTCGACAAAAGCTCTAATTTGGCGATATTCACCGATTTAAAAGTCGAAGAAGGCACCACTTTACGAGTCTATAATTGTCATTTCGAAAGCTACAATGTGTCTTTGGCTAGATTAAAGAAATCTGTAGTGGACAAAGATGGAGAGCTGATGTGGGAAACGGAAGAGAAGATGAAGAAGTCCATCAAACGGAGACCAGAGCAGGTGGACAAGGTGATGTCGGACATTGAGGACTGCTCGCTTGAAGCGATTGCTGTCGGGGATTTCAACGACAATCCTATGTCTTACACCTACAATAGGCTCAAAAAAGGAAGGAAAGATTCGTTTGTGGAGGCTGGGAAAGGGTTCGGGGCGACATATTCATTCCTTTGGCCGTTCATTCGGATTGATTATGTTCTTTATCCGTCGCATTTTGAGGCAGTTTCGCATTCTGTGCCCCACGTGCCTTACTCCGATCACTACCCCGTCATCGCGGAGATCAATCTGAAGTAGTCACTTCGACAAGCTCAGTGACCGAAAAAAAAATGCTACTGAACAGAATTAATGTCAATGAGGTTGTTGAGAATCGCATAGACGGTGAGGCCGGCCACAGTCTTGATGCCCGTCTTGCGGGTGATGTTCTTGCGGTGGGTGATGACAGTGTAGATTGATAGATTGAACTTGTCCGCAATCTCTTTGTTAAGCATCCCTTGAGCCACACAGACAAGAATTTCTTTCTCTCTGGAAGACAACTCATTACCTTCTGCCACAGGATCTTGCTGCCGGGCACCTATGGCCGCATGAAGTTTCTTGACTGTCATCGCGGCACTGTCGAACAAGGAGATCGAACCGTCATACTGCTTGACCACGTCATCCGTCACCGTGAGCCCTTCCAACGCAATCACAGAAGCATCACTAATCTCTGCAAGCATCGCCCGGCCATCTTTCCTACTCTTGAAATCAAAGACAGATGGGTCAATGATGATGACATCCGGAGCAAGGCACCTAAGTCTCGCTTCACTGGACTTGGAACAATCAAAAAGATTTTCAAGCACCTTAAACTCACCTTGTTCGGAGAGGATGCTTTCGAGCCCTCTGGCCACGATGTCAGAGGGAATGATCAATGCTACAGTCTTTCTATTTTCCATCACGCTCAAGTCTTCCTACAATCGGGACAAGAATGTTATTCTCTACATAGGTGTGACGACGAAGGTCATCGTGAAGATGGTAGATAGACAACAGCACCATGATCTTCAAGTCGTTGGAGCATTTTGCAGGGAGGTATTTCATCACAATGTTCTTCATGTCCTCCAACTTCTCTTCGACGTTCTCGTGATGCTCCTCGAACTGTTCGATTGAATATTCAGAAGTCCTCGCTCCATCACGTTGCAAGGCTTCAATGTACGGGAAGACGACCTCTTCTTCGTAGGAAAAATGCTTGTCAAGCTCTTCTTTGTAGTCGTTGAAAAATTTCAAGACCACCTTCTTCTGCTTTTCATCGAATGGAGCCACTAGTTTGTCGAAGGAGTTCTCAAGGACACGGATCGCCTGCCCCATGTAATAAAGGTGGGAACTGTGCAAGTAGTCTATGATGTTGCGGATGTTACCACCGGCCAATTCTTCAGGTGAGGGGACATGATCAGGAAATGAATACACATTGCAAATCAGGATGAACGTGTCAGGATCGATTCCACACTTGCGGCAGGCCTCGGACACCGGCAGAGAGGCATAACTGAGATCAAGCCCCATCCTTGAGATGACTTGGAGAAGACTAAAGTCAATGTCAATCAATTCTGACAAAGACATTTTTGTAGTTAATGCGTTTTTCATTTTCATTGTTGGCTCAAATCTTAGCCGAGAATATTCATTTAAAGAAACAGAGCGGTGAGGTGGTAGCCGATGAAAGCTGCAATCCATGCGACAACCATTGTGTAGGCACAGACAGCAATGGCCCAGCGCCATTTGCCGGTCTCATTCTTGATGGCCACGAAAGTCGCTATGCAAGGGAAGTACAAGAGAATGAACACCATGTAGGCGACAGCAGCAGGAAGAGACACCGAGCGAGCCAGAGTACCTTGAAGCTGGGTGTCCGCAGCTAGGGCATCGGTGTCAGAGGCCTCAACCGCCTCTGCGACCTCAGGTTCATCAGAAGCGTACATAACACCTAATGTGCTAACCACAAGCTCCTTAGCTACGATTCCAGTCAGGAGGCCGATGTCCATTTTCCAACTAAAGCCAAGCGGCTCTAGAGCCGGTGAGACAGCTTTTCCGAGTTGACCGATGTAGGAATGCTCCTGCTGGTACTCGGTGCCTTTTTCGGAGCGCGGGAAATAGCCCAAACACCAAATCACGACAGAGCCGATCAAGATTGTGGTCGCCATCTTTTCCAAATACTGTTTGCCTTTTTCCCAAGTGTGGCGCCAGATTGCCTTTCCAGTCGGTACCCTGTAAGGAGGCAACTCCATCACGAACGGAAGGTCATCTTCCTTGATGAAACGGCTGAGCACTACAGCTGACAGAATCGCCATCAAGACTCCGAGGAAGTATATTCCTAAAAGAGCAAGGGCTGAATTGTGAGGGAAGAAGGCTCCGGCAAGCAGGACGAAGATTGGCAGTCTGCCCGCGCAGGACATGAACGGAATGATGGCTATCGTGATGAGGCGGCTCTTGCGACTCTCAATGGCCCTGGTTGCCATTATCGCGGGCACGTTACAGCCGAAGCCCATCACCATCGGGATAAAAGACTTGCCGTGAAGGCCGATTCGATGCATCAGCTTGTCAACGATAAAGGCAGCGCGGGCCATGTACCCAGAGTCCTCCATTATTGACAGAAAGAAGTAGAGTATCAAGATGTTAGGCAAGAACACAAGGACACTTCCCACTCCGGCAATCACACCGTCAACGAGAAGGTCCTTGAGCCAGCCATCCTTCATAAAATTCGCAACAAAATCCCCTAACTGGCCAACCAACCAATCAATCCAATTCATCGGATAATTACCAAGGGTGAATGTGGACTGAAAAATGAGATAGAGCAGGAATATGAAGATGGGGAACGCAGCCCACTTGTTGGTCACAACCGCATCAATCTTGTCAGTGATGGTCTTTTTCGGCTTGGGATCCACATGGTGAGTGTAGGTCTCAGCTAGGGCCCCGTGGATGAATGAATATTTTGCATCAACAATGGCCGACTCAGGGTTGGTGTGAAGCAGATTCTCTATACGGGCCGACTCTTCCGAACATACTTTGGAAATCTCATCCGCATTGTGAAGAGAACCGATAACTTCCTCAATCTGTTTGTCATTCTCTAAGCACTTGATGGCCAAATAGCGTGTGGAGTACTTTCCACGGATGTCTTGATTCTTCTGGATCAAGGCCTTTATGCGGTCGATACTCTTTTCTAGCTCCGGGCCATGGTTGATGTGGATGTGGCGGGCAAGTCTCTCATCGTGTTTTTCGTAAATCTTGATGACGGTGTCCAAAAGTTCTGGGATTCCAGTGCCGTCACGACTTACGGTCGGGCAAATCGGCATGCCTAAAAGGTAGCCAAGTTGCTTGATGTCAAGCTTGTCTCCCTTTGCCCGAAGTTCATCATACATGTTCAGCGCCATCACGACACGAAGATTCATGTCAATGACCTGAGTCGTAAGGTAAAGGTTTCTTTCGATGTTGGAAGCATCGACAACGTTGACAACGACATCGGGAACGTTCTCTATCAAATTCTTACGAACATAGAGTTCCTCCGGACTATAAGCAGACAAAGAATAAGTTCCTGGGAGGTCAACAAGGACAAACTTGTAGCCCTTGTACTCGAAACGACCTTCCTTCGCATCAACTGTCACTCCACTGTAGTTGCCGACATGCTCATGGCTGCCGGATGCGATGTTGAAAAGCGAAGTCTTGCCACAATTCGGATTGCCGACCAAGGCTACTCGAATCACATGATGACGTTCTTTGGCTAGGCGTTCCATCTCAAGATTCAAAGCCGCTATCTCATCACTGTCATCATCGTAGATCGAAGAAAAATCCTGTTTGGAGTCAACAGAGGCCTTAGCCCCCTCTTCGCTGATGACATCAATAAGCGCAGCCTCTGAACGTCTCAGAGAAACTTTGTAGCCAAGTATTTCATACTCAATAGGATCTTTCAGCGGGGCATTGAGCACTACTGTTACCCTTTTCCCGGTAATGAAGCCCATCTCAATGAGCCTTTTCCGGAATCCTCCATGGCCGTTCACCTTGGCGATAACGCCAACTTCACCTGTCTTAAGTTCCGATAATTTCATTTTAACCCAAATTCGGTACAAAAATATTCATTTTGGAGGATTTACACAATCACTAATAGTTGGTAGCGGTGGAGGATAACTACCTACATGTCAGTAAAAAGGCTGTTTGTCTTTAGTGCAAATAGCCTAAAGACAAACAGTCAATTTTATGTAAATCAGAATGTTACACGACACCACCTCACTAACAGGCGGTTAACGCAGCGAGCGTTTTTACTTCATCGTAGGTGCAGTGCAAATCTCAAAGTCATTGGTGGAGTTGTTGGTGTCCACAATCTTTCCGTCCGCATCACGTTTGCGCAGGACTGACTTTCCGAAACGGTCAGGATCACGGTCTATGGTAGAGACATTGGTGTAGCCGGCATCAACTGAAGCGTTGAACGCAAGTGTGCCAAGTCCCTCGATGACAGCACAGTTAACGGCATCAAGCACCCAGTCGTTAGGAATGATGTACGCGCCCTCGATGTCACGTTCAAAATGATAGCCATTAAAATCCATGACGCGTTGTCCATTCCATGGATGTTCTTTCATGAAGGTTTCGGAAGTCATTCCCGCTGGAGCCAAAGCGATAGCATAGCTTTCATAGCCTCTGTTGTGCAGGCTTGTGAAACTCCATGAAGACTTGAACCAGTTGACAAGGTTCGGCACATCAGGGTTGTCGGTGTCAGGGTAGTCCTCGTTTCCTTCATCATAGAACTCGAAATTCGCCTTGCTCAAATCGGCACCCACTCCGTTCTCCGCATTGAAATTCTGAGCGGAAATCGCAAGCACAACAGATTTGCCAGCCTCAACGGGGACATCAGTCCCATTGCCAGGAATCTGATAGAGAGTGTTGACTCCGATTCCGTCAGGCAGCTCAGGATAAGCCCAATAAGCTCCTGTGGAGGACACCTGTGAGCTTGTCTCAGAAATTGCGAATATCACTCCATCGGCATAGAGCTTCTCACTAGTAGTGTTGGTGATCTTGATGTACTGGTCACCATCCATAGAGTCATTGTTGTCGGACTCTGGAATGGAGAAGCCGGAGAAAAATATCTCGTCAAGCACAAGCTCTCCAGACTCAACATTCCTCCAGCTCTGCCTAAACGTGGCGTTCTCAAGCTTGATGTCATCAGTGGTAAGCACAGTGACAGAAAAATCTCTGTTCTGGCCGGTTGTGTTGGCATCAAAATGAAGAATAATGTTCTCAGCATCAGAGGAAACCAGACTGAGGCCTTCTCCATTCAAGACAATTTTGTAAGTAAATCCCTTAGGAGCCGGGATGGTGTAGTCTTGGGCATAAGCTCTTATCGAGAAACTCAGCTCGGTCGGATCTTTCGGAGTCTCAGGACGGTTCTGCAAAATGGCGAGAGTCTCAACTAGCCCATCAGCCTCGAACTTGATCTGGGCGATCCTGACGCTGGCATCAGTATAATTGTTAAGTGTCACGGTGACTTCTGTGTCTCCGCTGCCTTCTGTTGGAGAAACAGTGTACCAGTCCGATCCATCTGTGGTGAGAGTCCAGTCGGTGTTGGTCTGAACTTTTACTGTCTTGCTCCCTCCCTCGGAAGAGAACTCAAGATCTGTCGGGGTTACAGAAAGAGTCGGTGTCGTCTTTTCTTGTTCACAGGCCACAATCACCGTTGTGGCAAGTAAAATAGCTAGATACTTTTTCATAATACTTTAAATATTAATAAGATATTCCTATTGAAATGGTCAATGCCAGCATTCGGGAGTCCTGTCCGTAAAACATTCCCCCAACGGACACACGCGAGAAAACAGCCACGGTTCCGCTGATTTCCTTATGCGCAAGGGCAGCAGCATAACCATGAATGTAGTTCTTTGTCCTACGCTCAAATTTGTCAAGGTAGGCTTCACGAATGCGCTCCTCTCCAGTCTGTAGCGTGCAATCATCGTAGAGACAACCTCCAAACTCAAAACCGCCTGTCAAGTCATACAACCACGAACCCCTGATGGCAGAAAAGCCTCCGGAGAACCGACCGGCCAGAACAGAATACTTCATCCATGAAGAAGGGTAACGATATTCCTCGGAAGACTGCCTCCAACGCACAGAAGGCATCAGATACCAGATTCCATAGCGTTTCTTCACGCGAAAGACTCCTAAGGCCGAGGCATTGACCAAGCCTTGAGAGTACATGTCTAGGGACAGGATGTCATCATAAATTCCTGACGCTGCGCAGTCGATGACATTCTCACAACCCGTGCGCTTTTCATAGTCCATCTTCGCCTCAACGGCAAAGGAATTAGAGACGCGGTAAGAGACGAAAGAGTTGATAGATTCGGTTTCTAGCGTGCTCAAAGGGGCATCGTTCTGGTTTGAAAGGTGACGTGTGACACCTAGCAAGCCATAAGAGAGGCCGCAGTGAAGTTTCCCTGACGCGCCAGAACCGACAATCCCGGCCTCAAGGCCATGGCCTTCATAACGTGTTGCTGCAAAGACGCCTGTACTTCTAAAGCGGTAATAGTCAGCCCCAAGACCTGTAGAATGAAAGAGTGTAGTGTTAGCTCCGGTGTTACTCATAAAGGTAACATCCTGACGTTGATGGTATTTCCTATAGCCGGCATAGCTGATAACACTTCCTTTTGGGAAAACATAACCTAACGAGGCATCGGCCTTGAAGTCGGATGAGATATTCCTAGGTCTTGGATCAACGCTACGATATTCATGCACAGCCTTATAGCCTCCGTAAACTGAGTACACCAACTTGTCCGAACGTTGCATCCAAGCCCCTTGAAAGCTATACTGCTCGTGCTGAAGATTTCCTCCGACTGTGTCAATGAGGACGTACGGGCGCAAGAGCTCGTAGTCACTGGTCTCGTTAAGGGCAACATCTTGCTTGACTGCGCGACGATAGCCGACTCTGCCGCTTACCGCAGAATTGCCTTTGAGCCTCAAAAATGACTCTGCATCAAATCTTCCCTGCCTCAAGGCATTACCCTCTTCGGGAATATAAGCTCCGCTCCCCTCTTCCCTCAAATCAAATGACGCGGCTGCTGATGAATATGAATAATACGGTGTCAGCAGAGTGGCGGTAGGTGTGTAAGCGGAAGAGGTTTTGTTGCCTACGGCCAGATAGGGATCGTTCCACTGCCTTGCTTTAAGGTTGGCTGTTCCCTGCCCTAGAAGGGACAAGGGCGCACTGACAAGAATGGCACAGGATATGACAGCAAAACTCTTTCTCATAGTTTCAACAATTCAAAAGTGAGATCCTCAGAATCATCCAAAATGTTCACTGAATCGTTCGGAGAGCGATGTTCATAACACCTTACACGGCATGTGGAACCATCAGGCAATGTGGCAATTCCGTCAAATGCAAAAATGTACACTCCTTTCAGAATCTTCAAAGTACAAGTGCCATTCACGAACATTGGGTAAGAATATTCCTCGCCTGTGTTCAGATTACGGAAAAAGTTACCTTTCTGCGTGTTGTCCACGCGGATAGACACCAAATTCATGTCTCCGCACACAGCGTTCAGTGTCACGGTAGAATATATCTCGTCAACGCCTCGTTCGCACGAAAGAACGAGCGGGAGCAGCAGTGATAGTATAATTAGACCTTTGTTCTTCATATTCTAAAATCAAGTTCCATCCCGAAATACGGAGTCACGCTTC
>ERZ808274.1059-NODE-1059-length-10266-cov-3.229263_pt1 | contig 10266 bp, 10 predicted proteins | sample MGYA00521277_ERZ808274 | MGnify/ENA primary metagenome ERZ808274 (study PRJEB31516, sample SAMN03275597) | gut metagenome | biome: mammalia-associated habitat; material: feces | host: Papio cynocephalus | place: Kenya | collected 2012-07-28 ... | reverse complement strand
CCTGCTCTTAACCTTCAAACAAACAAATCAAAATAGCTTCTATATTTCTCACTCTGGTGCAATCGCACCATTACAAAAATCTAAGTTTGGTGCATAATGTTCTCTGAAAATCCGTCTGTTTGGTGCAAGTATCATATTAAGTAACCATATCACAGTTGACCAACATAACACGTAAGCAGTTGCGGAACAATCTTATTACAGCAACATCTTTTTCATCGTCTGCAATCTCGCCGCCACTGAAATGAAGCCAGTTCCCCATTCACCATCACGTTCCTTTTTCATTGTCAGCAATCTCGCTGCCACTGGCATTGTTTGCGTGGACAATCATCTGCGACATAATGTCATCGCTGTCGTTCCCACTGGCGTTTATTTGTGAATACAGGTCGGCGGTAGCCGAATTCTGTGAATATGGCGGCACACAAAGCCGCTCTGGGTACGACGTGAAGCCTGTGGATATGCCACCTATGGTTTCCGGATCCATAGTCGGCATACGACCGTGCACCACACTGGCGTAGAAGCATGATTGTATGCCGCCATTTTGCAAGATGGCAATAAAGCGTCTTCTGAAAAGACAACCATGTTCGGGCCGATCGTCGAATGTCGCTGGTCTTTGACAGATAACCTCACTGGCCACCAACCTTGACTTGAATGTTGGCATGGAACGGCAACAGGCAGTCATATCTTTGGTCTCAATGATGACGGAGACTGCGCCGGGTGTTGCGGCTGGTGGAAACGTGTGGCAAATGCAATCAAGTTTCAATTAAAAACATACTAGACAATAATTCTGTCACGATGGAAACATACGGCAAATGCAATCAAGTTACAACGATGAAAAATCCTGCGCTTCTCGCACCTGGGAACCCATCCGACTGGCGGACAATGATTTGCCACTCCAGGTGCGAGCAGTCATGCGCACCTGGGAGCAGAATCACCCGCTGCAACGCGTTCTGTGGGCACCGTCCTCTCCTAAGTGTGAAAAACTCCGCGCACCTGGAGTGACATATGCTTGGTAACCACCGATTTACGGTTTTAGGTGTGTGGGTTATATCAAAAAAGAGACAATTATATAATGAGCCAGACCACGAAGTTATCATATTCACTCATCGGCAAGAGATTAGATGCCACAAGCCATCGCAAGGTCAGCGAGGACGATGGCGGCCACGGCCTCGACGATGACGGGGGTGCGGAGGGCGAAGCAGACATCGTGGCGGCCGGGGACGTTGAGGGTGGTCTGCTCTCCGGTCTTGACGTTGAGGGTGGTCTGGGATCTGGCGATGCTGGAGGTCGGCTTGAAGGCGACGCGGAAGACTATCGGGGAACCGTTCGTGACGCCACCGTTGACTCCTCCGGAACCATTCTTGGACGTGGTCACAACACCGTCTTTAAGTTCAAGAGGATCATTGTGTTCCGAGCCTTTCATCCGGGAAGAGGCGAAACCATCGCCAAACTCAATTCCACGAACTCCTGGAATTGAGAACACGGCGTGGGAGATCAGAGACTCGACCGAATCGAAGAACGGTTCGCCAAGACCGGCCGGCACACCTGTTACACGGCATTCTACTATGCCACCAAGCGAGTCGCCTTCCTTGGCTGTTCTGTCCAAAAGATTGTTCCACTTTGACTTGTCGGCCTCCCCTCCGATCTCTGCCAAATCAGCCTTACAACAAATCGCAGGGCACATTTTCTTGGCGATGGCTCCGGCTGCGACAAGCGGCAATGTTATCCTTCCGGAGAAGTGCCCGCCTCCGCGGGGGTCGTTGAATCCGTTCCACTTGACCGAAGCCACATAGTCGGCGTGGCCGGGACGCGGAACCGCCTTCAAGGCCTCGTAATCCGAAGAGCGGGTGTTGTTGTTTCTGAATATGATCGCGACCGGTGCTCCCGTCGTGTGCCCTTCAAACACTCCGCTGAGGATCTCCGGCTCGTCCGCCTCGATGCGTGGCGTGGTGCCTTTCGCCCCGCTCTTACGCCGAAGGATGTCCGGCATAAAGTCCTCAACACAAAGTTCAATCCCCGGCTTGACTCCATCCACAACCACTCCGATAGCCGCTCCATGCGACTCCCCGAAGATCTCCACCCTGAAATTCCGTCCGAATGCGTTCATATATTCAAAAAATTAGACAACATAATTTTTATGGCACATTGGAATATTTGCATATTACCCTCTATTGATTCTCTCTACCAATTCGTCAGGTGTCAGCAGTTCCATTTTTGAGAAACCAAACCATTTTTTGCCTAAGTCCTTAATGGATGCTCCAATATGATACACCGCATCATCTATGCAAAGGAAACGGTCATGTGACAAGAGGAATGTCTCAACAGAAATCGGAGCGTATTGGGCATTATGACGGTCAATGTCAAGTTGGAATTGGCGGCTTATCCGTTGCGTGTAAATGACAGAAGTCACTCCTTCTTTTCTTTTGTCAAGCAAAGTAAGCACAGTTTCGTCTACATAATTATCTATGAGTATTATGCGTCTACTCGCACACTTAATCAAGTCGGACACGAAAGTATAGGCATCGTAAATCTGACCATTGAAAAACACTCCCTGCTTCGGCTTTACATTACCTTCATCCAATCTGTGGAATACTTCATCCATACGCTTGTCTCTCTCTTGTTGATGCCGTTGCATTTCCAACTGATGATACTCCATTGTTGAGATACGGTGGAATACCGATGCATTATTTGCCATAAAGTGGCGCATAGAGACAAAGGCTCGCATTATTTGTATATTCACCTCAATGGCTGTTTGCGAACGAAGGACAGTACTGAGCATAGCCACACCTTGTTCTGTGAAAGCATACGGTTTCTTTCTTGCCCCCATTATTATTGAATTGGATATCACAGTCTGTGATTTCCAATTATCGAACTCTTCCTGGGATAGCTGGAACATGAAGTCAGAAGGAAATCTGCTTATATTACGCTTAACGGCCTGATTTAATACTCTTGTCTCTACACCATATAGCATAGCCAAGTTTTTGTCGAGCATAACTTGCTGCCCTCTGATAATCTCTATCAAAGGTTCTATTCTATTAACTTCCTCATGGTTATCACGGTTTGTGATTTCCATTTTTGGATTGTTGTCCTTCTCAATATGCTTGCTCGCGCCTTGATTACCTACATTCTTTGCCATTAATTTACAAAAATCAATAAGTCCGTCCATGCAAAAATACACTTTTCTTGTGGAATAAAATATGCTATCTTTGTAGTAAATCCTCAAAAGAGCCGTTTTGTGTTCTTACACGGTGAATTATGAGGATTAAACTACTTATTGGAATGGACATTAAGGAAGAAGATAAGATAATTCAGGAGGTCACGAGGCAGGAGTACAAGGAGGGCTTCGTCACGGAGGTCGGGCAGGATTTCATACCCAAGGGGCTGAATGAGGACATCATTCGCACCATCTCGCGGCTCAAGGAGGAGCCGGAATGGATGCTGGAGTTCCGGCTGGAGGCATTCAGGAAGTGGCAAGGAATGGAGATGCCCCAGTGGGGCCATCTGGACATGCCTAAAATTGATTTTCAAGACATTATCTACTATGCTGCCCCGAAGAAGAACTCGGAGCGACCTAAGGAGATCGACCCGAAACTGGAGGAGACATTCGAGAAACTGGGCATTCCAGTGAGGGAGCGCGAGGCTCTGGCCGGGGTCGTGGCCGTTGACGCAGTCTTCGACTCGGTCTCTGTGGCGACAACCTTCAGGGCATCGCTGGCGGAGAAGGGGATCATATTCTGCAGCTTCTCGGAGGCCGTCAAGGAGCATCCGGACCTTGTGCGGAAATATCTCGCCTCCGTGGTGCCGGTCGGAGACAATTTCTTCTCCGCGCTCAACTCAGCGGTGTTCAGCGACGGGAGTTTCTGCTATATTCCCAAAGGGGTCAAATGCCCGATGGAACTTTCCAGCTACTTCAGAATCAACGCGAAAGGCACTGGGCAGTTCGAGAGGACGCTCATCGTGGCGGACGAGGGGTCGCAGCTGAGCTACATGGAGGGCTGCACGGCGCCGATGCGAGACGAGAACCAGCTGCACGCAGCGGTGGTGGAGATCGTGGTGGAGAAGGACGCTGACGTGAAATATTCAACGGTGCAGAACTGGTACCCAGGAGACGCGCAGGGGCGCGGAGGGATCCTTAACCTCGTGACCAAGAGGGGAATATGCAAGGGCAGCGGCTCGCATCTCAGCTGGACTCAGGTCGAGACAGGCTCAGCGATCACATGGAAGTACCCTTCCACGATCCTCAAGGGCGACTACTCCTCATCGGAGTTCTATTCTGTCGCCGTGACCAACAACTACCAGCAGGCGGACACCGGCACGAAGATGATCCACATAGGCCGTGGCACCAAGAGTCGAATCGTAAGTAAAGGAATATCAGCGGGGCACAGCCAGAACAGTTACCGTGGTCTGGTCCGAATGAACGCCGGGGCGGCAGGGGCGCGCAACTATTCGCAGTGCGACAGCCTTCTGATTGGTTCGCAGTGCGGGGCGCACACGTTCCCGGACATCCAGAGCGCGAACCCTACGGCGATCGTTGAACACGAGGCCACAACCTCGAAGATCAGCGACGAGCAGCTGTTCTACTGCAACCAGCGAGGCCTTGGACCTGAGGATGCTGTCGGCCTGATTGTCAACGGCTACGCCCACGAGGTGCTTTCCCGTCTTCCGATGGAGTTCGCTGTCGAAGCCACCAAGCTGCTTCAGGTTTCCCTCGAAGGCTCGGTGGGTTAATAAATATACTCACGAATGATTATGAAGTTCTTTGATATAGAAAACATTGCGTTCACATTTGGGGGAACGGGAGTGAGCTTTCTGGAGCTGATCGGGGTCATCGCGGGGCTTACCTGCGTGGTGCTGGCCGGGCGCAACAGCAAGTACAACTTCTGGGTCGGCTACCTGTACAACATCCTGCTGTTCGCGCTTTTCTGGCAGAGGCACCTATACTCAGCGATGCTTCTCCAGCCGGTGGCATTCGGAATCAACGCATTCGGACACTGGAGATGGACTCATCCACGGCCTGAGGAGCAGAGCTCAAAAGATAATTCGGCCCTGAAAGTCACACGGCTTTCGATGCGGGATTGGTGCATGGCGTTCACGACCGTGGTTCTGGCAGGAACCGTCTGGGGCTTCGTCCTCAGCAAGTTGGGGACTAGCTGGTTCACGGACATATTCACACCTGATCCGACTCCATGGCTTGATTCATTCGGATTGATGCTGACGCTTCTAGCGCAGTTCCTTTCCGCCCAGAAGAAATGGGACTGCTGGATCGTGTGGCTGGTGGTGAACATCACTAACATCACCCTCTACATCAGCGCTGGCCTCGTCTTCATGCCGATCGTCAGCGCCCTGTACCTGCTCAACGGCATCTGGTCCCTCTGGACCTGGTACCGACTGTACAAGGAGGAGAGGTAGCCGTGGATGGCAACTAACTAAAGGAGAACGATTTACACATTTCACTTTAGTGGATTCCTACCAAAGGGAACAACGCAAAAGATTGACAACGAGGAGCATAGCCTCCACGCAAAACATAATGAACATGACAGACATATTACTGAAAATAACCGATCTGCACGCTAGCGTCGGAGACAAGGAGATCCTCAAGGGCATCAACCTTGAGATCCATCGCGGTGAGATTCACGCTGTGATGGGGCCGAACGGGGCCGGCAAAAGCACCCTGTCCTCGGTCCTGACCGGCAAACCGAACTATGAGGTCACCGCTGGCTCCATAGAGTTCGACGGCAAGGATCTTCTGGCGATGAAGCCAGAGGAAAGGGCCTGGGCAGGACTCTTCATGTCCTTCCAGTACCCGATTGAGATTCCGGGCGTGTCCATCACCAACTTCATGAAAACAGCCATCAACTCGAAACTGAAGGCACAGGGAAAAGAGCCGATGAAAGCCGGTGATTTTCTGAAGCTTATGAAGCAGAAGATGGCCTTTGTGCAGATGAAGCCGGAGTTCGCCAAGCGTGAGGTCAACGTCGGTTTCTCCGGTGGAGAGAAAAAGAGGAACGAAATCTTCCAGATGGCGATGCTCGATCCAACCCTAGCGATCCTCGACGAGACGGACAGCGGACTGGACGTGGACGCGCTCAAGATAGTGGCCGACGGTGTGAACGCTCTGCACACTCCAGAAAAGTCGGCAATCGTCATCACCCACTACCAGAAGCTTCTTGAATATGTCAGGCCGGATGTCGTGCATGTCCTGAAGGACGGCCGCATCGTGGCCACCGGAGGTTACGAACTGATAGACAAGATTGAAAAGGATGGCTTTGAACAGTTCTAAAAACATAGACCACGGCAATTATATTCCCTCACCCATCGTGCCGGGAATGAAAGTAGCTGACGGAGAGCATATTCGTAAAGTCTTTGTGCTTTCCACCGCTGACGTTGCCGTAGGAGCTAATCAAGATTACATTGGAGCGGTAGTTGGTTCGACAGGCTCACCAACCACAGAATCGGCCACCGAGACAACCTCTGATTTGGTCACTGAGCCTGTCGAAGTGACCAGCCTGTCCAGAATTCCGGCCAACATCGAGGTGGGGGCGGACGCGAAGCTGGATTTGACGGTGATAGTGCTGCCGGGGGTATCTGCGCGGATTCCGCTGACGATCGACCTGACCGGAGCGCATTCAGAAGTCCGGCTTTCGGGAATATACCTGTGTTCCGGCCACGACAACGTGACGTTCGACATCACGATGCATCACCGCACCGGAGACTGCCGTTCCTGGCAGACATTCAACGGGTTGGCGTCTGGAGAAGCCAAGTGCGGATTCTTCGGCAAGATTGTGATCGCTCCTGACGCCCAGAGGACCGAAGCGTTTCAGGAGAACCATAACATCCTGCTTTCGGACACGGCTAGAGTTAACACCAAGCCTCGGCTGGAAATCTACGCTGATGACGTGAAGTGTTCCCACGGTGCCACTGTCGGGAAACTAAACGAGGACGAGCAGTTCTACATGCGTTCCAGAGGCATTCCGGAGGAAGAGGCCAAGGTCTTGCAGATGATTTCGTTCGTGGCTCCCGTCCTTGAGACCATCCCGGAAGAGGCCACCTATGGAGACATCAGCCGCTCCACTGTCGCTGAGCTCGTTGAGAGTGCCATCCGCAGTTTCGCATAAGAATATGATAGTCAAGACGAATGTCAAACTGAATCTGGGACTGAGTGTCCTGCGGAAGCGTGCCGATGGGTTTCACGACATAGAGACGCTGTTTGTACCGTGTTTTGATTTCGGGGACACTCTTGAGATCGTCACCGGAGATGACTATAGCCGCACTTCAGCAGATATATTCGCGAAGTATGGTGGCAAGGACGGGCGCTTCGATAAGCTCAGCGACCAACAAGAAGCATTGGTTGGTGAGCCCGTCGAACCAACCGATCTCCATGAATCAGCCAAAGAAGGAGCGGTCCTCTCTGGAAATGTAACGGTATCAGATGATGGCAGATTGGTGCAGGGAATATCCGAGGATGGGAAACTGATGATCACTATCGCACGAGAGGAGGGTGTGGACTGGAATCCACTCAAAGATCTGTGCTCAAAGGCATACTACGTTCTGGCACAGGACTTTGACCTACCTCCCGTCAAGATATTCCTTGAAAAGAAGGCTCCTGTGGGTGCGGGACTCGGCGGAGGATCGGCTGACGCGGCATTCACCCTCAAAGCTCTGAATGAACTTTGCGGACTTGGACTATCAGATCAAAGACTTGCTGAATATGCCTCCAGACTCGGAAGCGACTGCGCGTTCTTTGTGTTCAACCGTCCGATGATTGGGTCTGGGCGTGGGGAAATCCTTGAGCCTTATGAGATTGACCTTTCTGAATATGAAGTCAAAGTGCTTATCCCGGAAGGGATTGCGGTCTCCACAGCGGAGGCATACAAGGGGATTGTTCCACGGGAGAGTCACTTCGACAAGCTCAGTGACCGATCAGGGGAATGTCACTTCGGCAGGCTCAGTGACCGGTCATGCCGCCAAGTATATTCCGCCATTGAATCATCCGCAGATTCCACAGGATTGGCTGATTTGAAAACCGTGCTGGAATTGCCGGTCACTGAATGGAAAAACAATCTGGCCAACGATTTCGAGGCCACTGTCTTCAAGGCTCATCCGGAACTGGCAGCCATCAAGCAGTCACTCTACGATTCCGGTGGTGTCTATGCCTCGATGTCTGGCTCCGGTTCCGCGCTCTTCGCTCTGTACAAGAAATAGCTGCTTGGGGGCAAGAGGCGAGATTCTGCACCCAGCAATGACTCAGGACAGTCATTCGGGGGCAGACTAGTTTGTTTCACACCCCCGATGAAACTCATGGAAGCAGTTCGGGGGCTAAAAAGTAGTTTCCGCACCCCGATAAGCAACGGAAAGCAATTCGGTGCTAAAAGGATAGGTTTCGCACCCGAAGAAGGATTCTGAAAGGCTGCCGTGAGTAAAAACAAGTAGCACCAATGAACACAATCGTGAGTGAAAAAGTTGTTCCCACGCACGGAAGAGCATTTAATAAACTCTCGTGCGTAGAAGGGACCTTTCCACGCACCGCAAAATCAACTTCAGGTAATCAGTGCCGTTGGGAAAACTCGCAGCCACAAAAGGTTTGATTGTACATTTCCCATTTCTTAATCAAGGCGTTACGGCGTTCCTGAAGGCCACCTCTGCGCCAGTTCTGGTTCCACCACCGGACATGGGACATTTGGACTTGAGTTGAAGATCTAGAATCAGAGGCTACTGGATCCGCGGTATGCCCGCATCGACAGCGAACATTTTCTCCTGACTTCTCCAAAAACTTGGCTGCTTGAATATTATCAAAAACAACATCTGGGCAAGGTGCTGACAACAGATCACCGCCAGACATGAGCAGAGACGAGTTGACGGTTTCGCAGGCCCAACGGCCGGCGACATCTACTTGACCAAGGTCCTTCCAACGAGAGGAGGCCAGTGTTGTGGTCAGGAGTGTGTAGCCATGAGTGGCAGCGTAACGGGCGGCTTGGAGGAGGCGGAACTTGAAGCACTCAAGGCATCGCGGGCCACGTTCCGGCATGTCTGCGATGCGGATAACCTGTCCCTGAGGGGCAGTCTCCGACCATAGATGTTCAGCCTCCGGTCCCTGAGCTTGTCGAAGAGACCCCTTTACCATAGAACAATCTATACCCAATCTCCTGGGCGATTCGATGATTGATGAGCCCTGTCGAACCAAGGCACTAGTCGCTTCGACAGGCTCAGCGACCGGTAAAGAACGCTCAGTGACCAGCGAGGGACGCTCAGCGACCGATGAAGAACACTCCGCGACCGGAAATGCCCGCTCGACTGACGAGAATGCTAGCCCGCCTGCTGGAGAGGCCTGCTTGGCAACAGGAAGAGTCTGGACTACGGCAGGAGAGGACTCAAGCCGACGGACAAAGGCCAACCAAGCTGCGTGATCATATTCATCATCAATGGTTTCCAGACCGTGAGCAGCGGCATAACGACAAAGTTCATCGCGACGGATGGAATATTCCCGGAAAGGGACGATGTTGGAGTTGCTAAAGAATATTCCCGGACGCAAACCCTCGCTGACCATCCATTCGATGATGGTTGTTGAGCAGGGGGCGCAACAGCAATGCAGGAGAATGCGGGCCTTTGAAAGGTCGCAGCCTTCTGGAGGCTCAGGGACGAATCCCTTTTTATGAATATTCCCGTTCGGCATTTCATTACAAACTTAACAATTATTCTTGAAAAACGGATTTTTCAGCGTGGCACTTAAAATGTTATTAATCAGAAAATTAAAAGAAGCATCCTCTCTCCAAAATACGAGGAGGACACCTGCTCAAATCACTCATAGACAACATCTTAGCCGCCACAAAGATTTGACGATCAAAAATTAGCCAGCCAAATACGATTTTGCCGAAAGAACATTTAATGCTAACTTTAGCGGAACGAAAACTAAGAAGCTGTTTTTGTTTGAAGATTCTTTCATCTCAAAGAACATTTCTAACAAATAAAAACGGCTTCTGAGCCGACTTTCGGCCCGTTTTACGTCCGGATGGCCATTGAGAAATAAACATTGGCTGGACAAACATTGACAAAAACAGAAAGGCAGGACGCTATGATCGAAAAGGACGAGAGATTCATTTTGGCGGAGAGATATGTGGAAGAGACGGGGGTCTCCGTGTTCCTGACCGGCAAAGCCGGCACGGGGAAGACAACATTCCTTAAAGAAATCGTGCGGCAGACTTCCAAGCGGTTCGCTGTTGTGGCTCCGACCGGAGTGGCAGCGATCAATGCGGGCGGAGTGACGATCCATTC
>ERZ808274.1057-NODE-1057-length-10293-cov-4.846552_pt1 | contig 10293 bp, 11 predicted proteins | sample MGYA00521277_ERZ808274 | MGnify/ENA primary metagenome ERZ808274 (study PRJEB31516, sample SAMN03275597) | gut metagenome | biome: mammalia-associated habitat; material: feces | host: Papio cynocephalus | place: Kenya | collected 2012-07-28 ... | reverse complement strand
CAGTTGACGTGATTCCGGAGAAGGTGGAGAAGCTGAACAAGCGTATTTCTCCCATACAGGACGACTATATCGAGAAGTATTTGGCGGAGAAGCCGCTCGACCTGGTGGCCACCCTCGACGGCAAGGCGGCCTACTCGGATGCCGACTTCGTGGTGATTGCCGCCCCGACCAACTACGACCCGGTGAAGAACTACTTCGACACGAGCCATGTGGAGGAGGTGATCGACCTGGTGCTGGAGGTGAACCCCGACGCCGTGATGGTCATTAAGTCCACCATCCCCGTGGGGTACACGCGCAGTCTCTACCTGAAGTATGCGCGGAAAGGAGTCAAGAAGCTCAACCTGCTTTTCTCCCCGGAGTTCCTCCGCGAGAGCAAGGCGCTATACGACAACCTCTATCCCAGCCGCATCATCGTGGGATACCCCAAGATGATCGACCTTCCCGACCACGAGGAGGAGAACAAGGCCATCCAGTCAGTCTCCGACGTGGAACGGTTGAAAGAGGCGGCCAAGACCTTCGCGGCCCTCTTGCAGGAGGGAGCGATCAAGGAGAACATCGACACGCTCTTCATGGGGATGAAGGAGGCCGAGGCGGTGAAGCTCTTTGCCAATACCTACCTTGCCCTGCGCGTAAGCTACTTCAACGAACTGGACACCTACGCCGAGGTGAAAGGCCTCGACTCCCGGGCCATCATCGAGGGCGTGGGTCTCGATCCCCGCATCGGCACCCACTACAACAACCCGTCCTTCGGCTACGGCGGCTACTGCCTGCCCAAGGACACGAAGCAGCTGTTGGCCAACTATCAGGACGTGCCCCAGAACATGATGTCCGCCATCGTGGAGTCCAACCGCACCCGCAAGGACTACATCGCCGACGCGGTGCTGCGCAAGGCGGGCTATTACACGGAGAACGGACAGTGGGATGAGAGCAAGGAGCGTGCCTGTGTGATAGGCGTTTACCGCCTGACGATGAAGTCCAACTCGGACAACTTCCGCCAGTCGGCCATCCAGGGGGTCATGAAGCGCATCAAGGCCAAGGGCGCGGAGGTGATTATCTACGAGCCAACATTAGAGGACGGCACGACATTCTTCGGCTCGCTGGTCGTGAACGACCTGGCGAAGTTCAAGGCACAGAGCCACGCCATCATCGCGAACCGCTACGACTCCTGCCTTGACGACGTGAAGAGTAAGGTATATACACGAGATATTTTTAGGAGGGATTAGCGCTTTGATATATCTTTTAATTTCGAACAGGAATTAAAGTTTCAAAACATTAGTTCATAGTGTATAAGATGTCAGGTGTAAGTCTTATGGTCTTGATGGATGCGATGAATTGAAATGTCTACTTATGAACCAAATAAAAGCAGGAGCGGCACTTAATTATGTGTCGATATGTATCAACATGGTGGTAGGACTAATATACACACCTTATATGTTGAGAATGTTAGGACAATCAGAATATGGCCTGTATTCCTTGGCTGCGTCAATTATTGCCTATCTTACAATTTTGGATTTGGGGTTTGGCAATGCCATTGTCCGCTATACGGCAAAATTTCGTGCGGAGAGAAAAGAACGGGAACAGGAAGAAATGTTTGGAATGTTCTTTATCTTGTACATCGGTATAGGAATCATTGCAATGATAGCGGGAAGTGTCCTTTCATTGAATGTTGAGAATTTGTTCTCACGCTCGATGACGGAAACGGAAGTTGAACGCACGCGGATAATGTTATGGCTGATGACTTTCAACCTTGCCTTTACTTTCCCAATGAGCATTTGGGGAAGCATAATGACGGCTTACGAGCGATTTGTGTTTCAACGCTTAGTGAGCATAGTTCGTTCCATTCTCAATCCAGTGGTGATGGTGTTGCTGTTGGTTATTGGTTACAAGGCGGTAGCTATGGTTGTGGTCACAACAATCTTTAATGTAGTTACACTCCTTATAAATTATTGGTATTGCAAGCGTCGCCTTTTTATAAAAGTGCGTTTTGCTCGTTTCAAATGGGACTTTTTAAAGGAAGTGTCTATTTATAGCTTTTGGATATTCCTTCAAGTCATTATGGATCGTATCTATTGGAGCACAGGACAATTTGTCCTTGGCATTTACAAAGGTGCAGTGGCAATAGCTATATATGCTGTAGCTGTGCAACTACTAAATATGTACATGATGTTTTCCACGGCTATCTCAGGAGTATTCTTACCTAAAATAACGGCAATGGTGACAAAGGAAAATAATGAAAAGGAAATATCAGATCTTTTCATTAAGGTGGGACGTATTCAATACATTGTGGTTTCCTTTATATTAGTTGCTTTCATTGTATTGGGCAAGCCTTTCATTCAATTATGGGCTGGAAGCAGCTACATTCCATCCTACTATATTTGTTTATTTTTCTTTATCCCATTTACAATTGATTTGATTCAAAATTTAGGTATTTCTATATTACAAGCACGTAATCAATTAAAATTTAGATCAATTCTTTTATTGTCTGTCGCTATCGTTAGCTTACTTTTATCCTTGTTTCTGGTTGGTAGATACGGATACTATGGCTGTGCTTTTTCAACAGGTTTGGGGCTGCTTTTAGGGCAAGGCTTAATATTGAATATATATTATTTCTACAAACAACACATAGATGTAATTGATTTTTGGAAGCAAATATCAAAAATGAGTTTTGCTCCAATTGTTATGATATGTATTGGACTGTTTTGTGTGGAATGTTTAGGTATTGAGCACATTACATATATTGTTTTTTTATTTTTGGCTATTACATTTTTCGTTTGTTATGGCGTTTCTTTCTGGGCTTTCAGTATGAATAGTTTTGAACGAGAACTGGTACGAAAACCAATTCGTGCTTTGTTCCATTGTGGTTAAGAATATTATCTAAGAAATAAGAATGAGCAATATATGCCAAAAGTAAGTATTATTGTCCCTGTATATAAGGCGGAGAAGTATATACACAGATGTGTGGACAGCATTCTTGCCCAGACTTTCACAGACTGGGAGTTGCTTTTGATTGATGACGGCTCGCCTGATAGGAGTGGTGAGATTTGCGATGAGTATGCACGAAAAGACAACCGAATTAGAGTATTTCATAAGAAGAATGGAGGCGTAAGTTCGGCACGGCAGAGAGGGCAGGATCTGGCTTGTGGTGAATATACAATTCATGTTGACCCTGATGACTGGGCTGAGTCGTCTATGCTAGAGGAATTGTATCATAGAGCTAAAGATGACAATGCCGATTTGGTAATTTGTGATTATTATACAAATGATGAGATTCAACAAAAGTACATACAGCAAGAGCCAACTGCACTTGATTGGCATGTTGTATTGCTTGATTTGTTTACACACCTGCATGGGAGCTGTGTTAATAAACTTGTGAAGCAAGCATGTTACAAGGGAAAAGCAAATTTTCCGAAAGGAATAAATTGCTGTGAAGATTTGATATGGTGTGTACAAGTTTTGAAATGTAGGCCAAAAATAAGTTATCTTGCTAAAGCCTTTTATCATTATGATTTGATGACATCTGCTAACAGTCAGTCAAAGGCTATTTCAGCAATGCGATCTATAGAAGATTTAAAAATGTTACATTCCTTGGAGTCCTTATTAGTCGATGACCCAATAGTACAGAATGCAATGTACCGAAGAATTGTAATTTTCGTGATGAAACGAGCCATGAGAACTAATGCATTTGATTCAGAATACTTCAAGAAAAATTTTAAAAGTTATGTCAAGTATATTGCCTTTTCTCGTAACAGCAGTTTTGTTTTACGATTAACTTGTTTCATCTCAGCGATGGGAGGTTATAAATTTTGCTTACCGTTAGTTAAACAGATGAAATAATTTCAGATGGGTATTTGGGACAATAACTTTAATTACAACGGACAAGCGATATTATTTGACTTGTTACTTTTCTTGGTTGCCATATGGAAATATAGGGCGTTATATTTAGGGCAAGTAAAGACAACAGGAAATTATTTGTTTGTATATTTGTTACTTGCACTTTTTGCAACTTATGCGTATGCAGAGGCAGACTTCTATCACTATCAGTATCATTATGATATGATGAAACATTATAATTTAGAATCGTTGGCAGAACCAATATATTTTTGGATTACAAAAAAACTTCCAGATAATTATTTCCTTTGGAGATTTTCTATATGGGGAACAGCTGCGTTGTTTATGCTTCTGTCTTTGAAAAAATTAGGTATATACGCTTCTTATGCAGGATTCTTAATGCCAATTTTCTTTTGGCGTCAATTCTCGATAACCCGTGGTGGGTTAGGTTTTTGTTTGATAGTGTTTTCATTAGTTTACATATTTAATGATCAGGAGAAATATTTCAAGAGATTTATTGCCATATTTGCAGCTTTGATTTCTTTTTTCTTTCATGAAAGTATTACTGCTTTTTTGCTAATGTTGCTACTGGCTTTTGTTATTCCATTAAATTCTAAGATGTTAAAACTTTCTATCATATTATTTCCATTTCTTTACGGAGTAACTATGAGTATAACAGATGATTTGATGGCCTTTAATATTCTAGCTGTAGGGACGGAAGATTTGGCAGAGAAATATATTGATAGTCAGCAAACAGAGGAGAATTTTCTTGGTATTGCATTTGATTTGTTGAATTTCTCTGGACAATTATTAATGTTGTATCTTGCCATGACATTCGTTATAAAGCACAAAAGATGCATAAACCGTTCTGTGATATTCATTGCAAAATATGGATATCTTTTGCTATATGTAAGTTTTATGTTTTATGGGCAGGACGTTTCTTCATTTATATCTTCCCGATTTCTTCATGCATCTACATTTCCTCTTTTTATTGTTTATTCTTATTATATGCAGCATCATGAAATCGGTAAGAAAGATAGAATAGCTATGGTCCTGCTCGGGTTGTATTCTATTTATGAATTAGTTTATCATATGTATAAGTGGTGGTAAAAATAACTTAATATGAGAATCATTCAAGTAATTCCTCATCTTGGCTCTGGTGGTGCTGAGAGGTTTGTAGTAGATTTGTCCAATAGACTAGTAAGGATGGGGCATGATGTTATATTGTTGACTTTTTATGATTTATATGGTAAATATGGTTTCTATAAAAATGATATAGATAACCGGGTTAAGCTCATGTCTATTCATAAGAAAGTCGGTTTTTCAGTCAAATGTTTTTGGCAAGTATTTGATATTGTCAGAAAGTTAAAACCCGATATTGTGCATTCTCACATAAATTCATTGCAATATACCTTAATGTCGCAGCTTTTTATAGCAAAAGGCGTACATACAGTTCATAACGAGGCACAACTGGAGGCAAGTGGAAAATTTGAGGTTGGATTAAGAAAATTAGCATTTAAGTTTGGACTTGTACAGCCGGTGACTATATCACCAGAATCACATGACAGTTTTGTGAGGTTCTATGGCAAGGAGGCTCCGCTTATAAACAATGGTAGGGCAGTGAATGAAAAAATTGTGGTTTCTGAAACTGTTAGGGATGAAATTAATAACTTCAAAAAATCAAGTCAGACTAGAGTGATTATTCAGTTGGCACGCTTCCAATTGCAGAAGAATATACCGATGATGGCTCGTGTTGCTTCACGCTTGTATCGTGAAGGCTATGATTTTACGTTGCTTTTCATTGGTTCTACAGAAAATACAGAGATTGTGAATGAAGTTAGAAAGCTGATGCCGCCTTGTGCCTACATATTAGGTGAACGTCATAATCCGTTGGAATATCTGAAAGTAGCTGATGCATTTGCATTGTCTTCATCATTTGAGGGCATGCCAATTTCTCTATTAGAGTCTTTAGCTGTTGGAACAATTCCTGTATGTACGCCTGTTGGGGGGATACCTAATGCAGTAATTGATAGCGACAATGGCTATCTAAGCACTGATGCTACAGAAGACTCATACTATGAGGCAATGATACGCTTCTTGGACTCTGACGAAGATAAGCTAAGACTGATGAGCAAAAAAGCTAAAGAGTCTTTCTTGCCTTATAGTATGAAAGTATGTGCCGAAAGTTATGTACAATTATATAAATCGATATTAATGTGATAGAGAATCTGTAGCTTATGAGCAGTTTCAAAGAACTATATCATGCAGACATGACCCGCTATGGCGGGGGTGCGGAGGTCTATCTTAAGGTGTTTCATTATTTGTTTCGCAGCGCCGCAACGGCAGTCTTTCCCCCTGCAAGGCTTCTATACAGGGTGCTCTTCCGCTTTTGGGCCAGCCGAAGAGGGTTGGAGATAACGGCCAACGAGCAGATCGGGGGGGGTATTTATTTAGGCCATGCCTATAACATCACCATCAACAGCAGGGCGAGGATAGGGCGCAACTGCAACATCCACAAAGGTGTAGTGGTCGGTCAGGCGAACCGTGGTGTGCGCAAGGGCTGCCCCATTATTGGCGACAGAGTGTGGATAGGCATCAACGCAGCCATTGTGGGTAAGGTCACCATCGGCGACGACGTGCTCATCGCCCCTAACAGTTTTGTAAATATCGATGTGCCCCCACACTCCGTGGTGTTCGGCAATCCGTGTGCCATCAAGCATAGGGACTGTGCCACGGAGGGGTATGTGAATCATATTGTAGAAGAAAGCAAATGAAAATCAGTAAACTTTTATGCTTGGTCGCTTATTACGGGTTTGCAAAGTATCTCCCAGCTTCAACAAGTCCTATGACACATTGGGCAAGGAAAATTCGGCGTGCAGTATGCCGCCCCGTGTTTGACGCTTGTGGAGATAATGTGAATGTGGAGCAAGGCGCGCGATTTGCAACGGGGGGGGTATTTCGATAGGCTCGGGGAGTGGGCTGGGTGTGAACTGCTCTGTGCATGGACCACTAAAAATAGGCGACAATGTCATGATGGGACCAGACGTGACGATTCTATCCCAGACACATATTATAGAACGCACAGATATTCCAATGGGGAAACAAGGAATGCGTGAGGCTATAGTAATTATTGGCAATGATGTATGGATAGGAATGCGTTCCATCATCATGCCAGGTGTGAAGATAGGCAATGGCGCAGTAATTGGAGCGGGAGCAGTTGTGACGAAGGACGTTCCTGATTACGCAATCGTCGGAGGTGTTCCTGCGAGGATAATAAAGTATAGAAGATGAAGAAGCTATTGGTCTTGGGCTATTTTGGCTACGAGACAAACCAACTGGACGGGCAGACGGTAAAGACGAGGGATGTCTGCCGTTTGGCAGAGGAGCAATTGGGGGAGGATAACGTCGATTATTTCGACACACAAATTCTCCATGGCGACAAACTAAAGATATTCAGTATGTTGTGGAAATTGATGCGATGTAAGATGTTGTTTTATCTTCCAGCGCATAACAATCTGAGGGCGTTTTTCCCATTCATATTTATTCTCTCAAAGGCTTTTGGATTCAAGATCCATTATTTTGTGGTGGGAGGATGGCTTCGGGAATTTCTGTCCAATCTTCTCTTGCATCGCTATATGCTTGGACGCATAGCTGGCATTCATACTGAGACAAAGAGGCTAAAAAGTGAGTTGGAGACGCATTATCATTTTCGGAATGTGGATATATTCCCCAATTTCCGTTTCTTCGAGTTCAATCCACATCCCTCCGTTTCGGAAAAGCTAAAGATTGTCTTTATGGCACGTATTATCAAACAAAAAGGGCTTGACTGGATTTTTGGCTTGGCTGATTATATAGAAAAGAATGGACTAAGCGAGAAATTCTCAATTACCTTTTTTGGTCCAGAATCTGATGAGGACAAATCTTATTTTGAAAAAAATGTGGCCAACTATGGTTTTGTAGAATATGGAGGTTTGCTACAACCAGCGGAAATATATGAGACTCTTAGTCATTATGACGTAATGCTCCTGCCAACTCATTATTATACAGAGGGGCTTCCCGGTTCAGTGGTGGATGCCTATATCTCGGGTATTCCTGTAATTGTGACGGAGTGGAAGCATTCCCATGAGTTTGTAGATGATGGGCAAACTGGCTACATAGTCCCTTTTGAAAATGGTTTGCAGCAGATGATAGACAAGGTTGTGGAACTCGGGGAGAACAGGGAACTCTTGTGGAAAATGAAAGCCAAAGCACTATCTAAACGCATGGAGTTTGCTCCACCAAGTTTGGAAAACCTTATTCGGGGGGGGTAAAATTCTAAGGCTTTGTTTCGTTTCTCGTGTTGAGCAGTCAAAAGGTTTGGACACTTTGGAAAAGATATCGAGACTCCTTGGCGAAGAAGGCCTCGACAAGTATGTGCAGTTGGATTTCTATGGACAGAAGACCGACAATTACTTTGATACCCAGTTAAGAGCTATTGAGATGTTTGAATATAAGGGTGTTTTACAACCGGACGAGGTAATTGGTACATTGAAGCGGTACAATGCTCTTATATTTCCGTCTCATTACGAAGGAGAAGGTTGTCCAGGCATTCTGGTCGAAGCGCTTTCCGCCTCATTACCTATCATCGCTTCGGACTGGAAATATAACAATGAGTTTGTTTCAGATGGCGACAACGGGTTTCTTTGCGGTACATTTGATGCGATTGCATACGTTGATGCAATCAAAGTGCTATTGACTAATAAGACACTTCGTTCTCGCATGGCTTGCAGAGCGCATGATAGGAGTAGGGATTATTCCGTGAGTAAGGCAAGGGCATTGGTAAAAGGTTATCTGCATTTGGATTGAAAAATAAAGTTATATATGAGTAAATTATTTATCGGGGGGGGTATTTTAACAAACCTCTACCATTGGACACATCCCAATGTTCCGGAAGACAGGATCCCTTATTGGTACAAGCGTTCCGTCTTAGGCGAGTTATGGCATCTCATACGTAAAGGCATTTGTCAGAATATCGCACCCAACTGCGTGCTTAATCCTGTTAGAATTGGGCTTTATCGTTTATGTGGTTTCAAAATAGGTAAAGGCTGTTTCATTGGGATGAAGTGTTATTTGGACGACTTGTGCGTGGATAAATTATTGATTGGCAACAATGTGACCATTTCGTATGGAGTTTATTTTGCATGCCATGGCGCGAAGCAAGGACACAACAAGGTCGTGATAAGGGATGGGGCGTATGTAGGAATGCGCACTTCCATCACGGCACGCCATGATATTGAAATAGGTGAAGATGCCGTAATTGGTGCCATGGCACTGGTGAACAAATCGATACCAGCCGGCGAGACGGTTGTGGGTGTGCCGTGCAGGGTGGTGAATAAAAGCAGACAGACAACATGTAATACAGGCAATAATGCAAGATTATAAATTGTATAAGGGCGCATGGATTTATGCGGGCAACCTCTCGGAAGCAAAAAAGTTGACAGAGAAGCAGCTCCACTCGCTACTGAATAGGGGGGTAAATTCGTAAGGGAAACTTATGATTTTGACTGCAAGGAGAAAACTTCATTTTGGTTTGTGATTAAAGACTCGTTCGGTGGCATGGACGAACTATCGGCAAAGATGCGCAACCAAGTGAGGAAATGCTTCAAAACGATGCGAGTGGAGAGAATTTCGGCGGCGTATCTTTTGGCGAATGGCTATGAAGTGATGGTTGCGGCTTGTGCCAACTATCACGTCAAGGCTGTGCCTCCAACAAGGGATCAGTTTGAAGCGCGCATCAAAAATGCAGAGGAAAATGAGTTTTGGGGCGTGATAGACATTGCTACGGACAAGCTGGTGGCATTCAGTATGAATGCTGTCACGGCAGAGTGCAGTGAGTATCGCACCATGAAGGCCATACCAAAGTATCAGAAGTTGTATGCTTACTATGGGCTTATCTACGAGATGAACCGTTATTATTTGGAGGAAAGAAAGTTGAAATATGTCAATGATGGGGCACGCTCCATCACCAACCATTCGAATATCCAACCGTTTCTGATAGACAAGTTCAAGTTTCGCAAGGCGTATTGCCGCCTTGACCTGACATACAAATGGTGGCTGGGCATTGCAGTGCGCGTGCTGTATCCGTTCAGAAGCATGATTCATGAGCGTCGGGTGAGGGCCATGCTGGACATGGAGGCCATGGCGAGAGCGGAAATATGACATTTTTAAAAGACAGAAAATGTTCACTTTGTGTTAATTCTTGCCATACATTTGCGGGAGATAAATAATAGTTGTACATTTACACACCTTTTCTAAATGACGGCAAAACGATGGCAAGGAGATTATACCCCATAGGAATACAGACATTTGAGGAGATCCGCAAGCACGATTATGTCTATGTCGACAAGACGGAGTATGTCTACCGTATGACGCATACGGATGGCAAATACTTTTTTTTGAGTCGTCCGCGTCGCTTCGGCAAGTCGT
>ERZ808274.1055-NODE-1055-length-10317-cov-2.629507_pt1 | contig 10317 bp, 7 predicted proteins | sample MGYA00521277_ERZ808274 | MGnify/ENA primary metagenome ERZ808274 (study PRJEB31516, sample SAMN03275597) | gut metagenome | biome: mammalia-associated habitat; material: feces | host: Papio cynocephalus | place: Kenya | collected 2012-07-28 ... | reverse complement strand
ATCAGGTGAGCGAGGTTGATGTCGTGCGCCACTACACGAATCTCTCCCAGATGAACTTCGGTGTCGATACCGGATTCTATCCTTTGGGAAGCTGCACGATGAAGTACAACCCTAAGATCAACGAGGAGATCGCCGGGATGAAGGGCTTCCTTGGACTGCATCCTTTGCAGCCGGCATCCACGGTACAGGGTGCTTTGGAGGTTTACTATAATATGGACAAGGCTTTGGCCGCGATCACGGGAATGGCTCACTTCACGTTCAACCCATGTGCAGGAGCGCACGGTGAGCTGACCGGTCTGATGATAATGCGTCAGTACCACATCCTGAACGGGGACCTCAAGAGAACTAAGGTGATCGTACCTGACAGCGCCCACGGAACAAATCCAGCAAGCGCTGCGGTCTGCGGCCTGGAGGTGGTTGTCGTGAAGTCTAAGGCTGACGGCCTGGTGGACGTGAACGACCTCAAGCCTCTGCTAGGTGACGACATCGCCGGCATCATGATGACGAACCCTAACACTCTCGGTCTTTTCGAGAAGGACATCGAGGAGATCGCCGCCCTCATCCACGGATGCGGAGGCCTTCTCTACTACGATGGAGCGAACATGAATCCGCTCATCGGTGTCGCACGTCCCGGTGACATGGGATTCGACATCCTTCACCTGAACCTGCACAAGTCTTTCTCGACTCCTCACGGCGGCGGCGGTCCTGGCTCAGGCCCTGTCGGTGTGTGCGAGAAACTGGCCCCTTATCTGCCTGTTCCTAAGGTGGTTAAAGATGAGGATGGCCAGTATAAGGTACGTGGACGTGCTGGAGTCGGCAAGAGCGATGCACAAAAGAATGCTGTCGGCTGTGAGAAGACAGCCGGTGAAGTGTCTGGCTTCTTGGGCAACTTCGGAGTTATCCTAAGGGCCTACGCCTACATCCTGTCTCTAGGCCGCGAGAATGTGAAGTTCGTTGGAAGGTATGCCACCCTTGGTGCCAACTACATCAAGGAGAGTCTCAAGGAGTTCTACAAACTTCCGATCCCGACTGTCTGCAAGCACGAGTTCGTCTATGACGGTCTTGTGAACGACGGCTCGAAGAAGGCCGAGGACGGAACGGTCGAGAGAGAAGGCGCGACCACACTGGATGTGGCCAAGAGGCTTCTTGACTTCGGCTTCCACGCCCCAACGATCTACTTCCCTCTGCTCTTCCATCAGGCCATCATGATAGAACCGACTGAGACAGAGTCAATCGAGACACTGGACGCTTTCATCGAGGTGATGAAGAAGATTGCCATTGAGGCCGCTGAGGATCCGGCTCTTCTTAAGAGCGCTCCTCACAACGCCCCTATCACACGTCCGGATGAGACCACTGCTGCCCGCCAGCCAGTTCTCAAGTTCCAGGACGAGAAGTAGAATTTTCATTTTACGCTTCGACAAGCTCAGCGACCACTTCTTAAGGAGTCGCTGGGCTTTTTCGGTCACTGAGCTTTTTTTCGGTCACTGAGCTTGTGGTTCGACAGGGCTCACCAACCATCGAAGTGACCGGATTTTTAACTATTATTCCAAATTAATTTGCAACTTAAAACTTTTTCCCTATCTTTGCATTCCCAATGGGGTATTAGCTCAGTTGGTAGAGCGTTTGAATGGCATTCAAAAGGTCAGGAGTTCGATTCTCCTATGCTCCACTTCCCGTTGAATAGTCTATTAAGTATCTTCTTTCATTCATGAACCAGAAGCGAAGCACCATATTCAAGGCTCTTGAGAGTTTTCCAAGAGTCGAGTTGGAGGACATCCGCCAGTATTTTGGAGCGGACGTCCCTACTAAAGTCCGCAAGAACGAATTTGTGGACAGACTTGGCGCGTACATCATCGAAAGGCCTGTCGAGTGGTTAGGCAGGATGCTGGAGAGGGATCTTAGATTGCTGAAGAAACTTGTCAATGCTGGCCCTGGTGTCCCTCTCTATTTAGATTATCCTGATTTCCCATCTGTTCTGGAGACTATCAAACTGTTAGGTTCAGACACCTCTGATGAGAATTTCAGAGAAGTTTGGATCCCGAAAGATTTCTATGACGTAGTTGCTCCACACATTGATGAAGTTCTTCATGAAGGGGAGATTAGCGGTGCGTTTGAGACCGACCGTGCTGCTCTTGGCTACCTTTGCCTCTACGGAATGATGACAGTTGAGGAGTTCTTTGACAAGATGCTTGACTACTGGGAGTTTTCCGGAAAGCATAGCATTGAGTATTTTACGAACATGGTCTATGAGAGTCCTGTAATGAAATTATGCCGGGTTGACGTGGACGGGGTTCGATACATGAGTGCACCTAACATATTCGATCCAGAGGAAATTCTGAAAGGACGTCAGGAATATTCCGCCATTGAGTCGCTTCGCCATTTCACTCCGCAGGAGGCTTTGAAGGCTGGCTTCGGCTCTCCTTATTTTGTCTATGGCCTTGATTCGAAGGAAGGACGCATGTTGGTCGAGATGCTGGAAAATTTGGGCTATGCCGGTGAGGAACTTATCCATGAGGAGCATGACATCTGGATGAATGCCCAGATGATTGGTAAGAATGACACTACTGAAGCCATCTTTGCCAGTGTTTCCCGTAAGCAGGACGAGATTGAGGCTTTTGATGACTATAATGATTGCATGGAAATTGTGGCTGCCTATGCTAACTCTCTTCCAAAGTGGCTCCTGAAAGGTTATTCTTCCAACGAGAAGAACTGCCTGAAAGTTGTCCTCCAGACGGAAGATGATCCGATCCAGTCCATGATTAAGAAGAACCCAATCCTCGGTCTCTTCGTTCCCGCAACCCCTCCGGACGCCCCATGCCCCTGCGGCAGCCGTCTTTCTTACCGAAACTGCCACGGCAAGAATATGAGTTAGAAAGAGAATCCGACACCGAGCTCAGGATAAAAATAATTGAATGAGATTGAGTTAACACCGAGATAGGCGGAGAAACGACCGAAATGTAGAATCGCACCGAGATCTGCAGCGATGCCTTGCGCAGAAGCCTCATCGACCTTTGCCTGATTCCCTTTAGAATCTTCCCAAAGAAGTATCCTTCTACCGTAGCCGATTCCGCTGCTGACGCTCAGCCAATCAGAGTATTTGAATATCCCTCCGGTGGTTATCGTCATTCTTGAGACATGGCTTTTGCCATTAGTCCAAATGAAGCCATTATCCGCTGTTCCGTCTTCGTGGCAGATGTAGTCGAAGCCGGATGTCTTGAGATTACCTACAGCCTTGACATAGGCTCCGAAACGTTGTGGATTCCAAACGACCATAAATCCGAAAGATTGATCTGGGACACTGCCTACCGCAACAAAGCTTGCTCCAATCCGCTTCCGCTCGTGTGGACCTTCTGAGTTGACAGGAGCGGGAACATAGACAATTGAATCCTTTATTATTACGGTATTAATTGGCTTCGGAGGCACATGAAGCCTCATTTCATAGACTGACGCAGATTCGATAGGGCAGCCGAACTCGTAGTCCCTAATGATGCCGTAGGTCTGATGCCTGATTGTGATCTTACGCACTCCTTCCGGAACGTACACCCAGACCTCTCCGACTTCCTGCTTTACATCAACCACTCCCATTACCCCGACATCGAAATCAAATCCGACTTCTGGAATCACGACCTTGATCAGTGCTGCCTTGCGGTTATTTTGATCCAGTACCGGATAGTTGCTACGAGCATCTAGATCCCACTCCAACTTCTTGAAAGATTGGACGAAAAATCCAGAGGAATCCGTCTGCGCCAATGCGGAAACAGCGGCTGAAAGCAGAATGAATATGGCAGCGAACCGTCTCATATTCTAAAAATTATAAGGTCCGATTACTCCGAAATCCTTGTCCGGAGCTTCCTGCCAAGTCCTGACGTGGATGACAGGTTTCAGGTAGTCACGAAGATCCACGAGGATGAACAGATAGCCGCTGTCCGAATATGTCGTTGAGAAATATTCCTGCCTTATCTTTATGCCGAACAACTGCTCTCCCTTGCCGAGCTTCATCACCTCGCAGTCAGAGAATTGCAGGTTGATATATTCCTGACTGGCGAAGACTCTGCTGAGGTTCTTGATGTAGTTCGCCTTGCTCTGGCGGGTCAGGGTGACGTAGCGGTTGTTGCTGTATTCGTTCGGTCCTTTGACATTCTTCAGCACCCGCCCGGTGATGATCAGGGCATCGTCATCGAAGATGGAACTGATGTAGTCCAGACGCTTGAGGGCGTACGCCGTCTTGTAGTTTTCGAGGAAGCTGATGAGGATTATCCTTGCCTCCTCGCTCCAGCCTGTCTGGCCGACAATGCCTTGCACAGTCTCTTTCCCCAGAGAGAACGAGAGGTCGCAGATCTTTTTGTCCCTGTTGAAAGTGAACACGATGTTCTCCACGAACTGCCTTTGGTTGCCCTTGAATGAGAACACCATCGGGACGCTTCTCGCATAGACCTCGTCTCCGAGTCCGTAGAAATTCAACTCGCCGAAGTTGAGCACCCGGGCGTTGCCGTAGCGGATGAGGCTGTTGAATATCTCATAGCCCTCCGGGGTGAAATATTCAGAGATGGATTCATCTGACCCGCCGGTGATCCCTTTGCACACCTTTGAGACAATGTCTTCATATTCAGAGGAAAAGACAACTGGTGTCAACTCGCCTCGGGTGGAGTCAGGCTCCCTCTGGAACTCCTCTCTCGCCACAACGTCCAACACTTTCCTTTTGACGGCGGTGAAGTCGATTTTCCGGGTGGAGGATTCGTGTGCGGTTTCAGTTGTTCCGGCAGGTCCGGCTTTAGACTTTGTTTCGCCGCCATTGTCCTTCGTCCCGGAAGCCAATGCCTTTTCCACCATGCTTACCTCTCTGAACAAATGCTGGAGATGTGCCGGAGTGATCTCGTACTTGATCCGGTATTGGTCGATCTTGGAGCCGGGCCTCACCTCCACGAACCCCTTTCCGTCCTTGGCGGACAGGACTTTGCTCCAAGTCTTTCCGTCAAAGAATTTATAGTCAATGTTTTTGACAGGCCTGCCATCGAAAGTGAACGTCAGTTCCACGATGCCCTTGTCGTAGATGTCCTGCCGGTCGAACTCCACATTCAGTCCTTTTAGGATCGCCTCACGCCTGCTTTTCGCCTCGGCAATCGCCACGACATCTGGGGAGGGGAGACTCCGCATCAGTGTCTCCGCCCAGGAATAGTAACGCAGCGCCACGTCCATCTGGCATTTCCTGTCAGCTGTTGATGCTATTGAAAGCATCTCCTTGACCTTGCTCCTCCTTCCATCGTAGATCCGTCCCATATCGCTTCTTTTAATATACCTCATCACTCTTGCGGATTTCCTGCCAGCCGAGGTAATCATCCCGCACTCCCTTTTGATGTCTCCCAAATAGGTGGACATCAGCCGCTTCCTGATTTCCAATGAATATGGCAGATTCACTGTCAGCGCAAGTTTTCCGACCAACGCGTCAAGCGCCACGCTGTCAGCCGCAGTTGTTGTGGCCTCCATGGCTTCCGCGAAGATGTACGAATTGTCTTTCCTTATGCTTGCGGCGTTCTGAGCGAACACCGGAGCGCAAAGCAGTGTGATCAGTATTGTAATCAGCAACTTTCTCATCGTCCTAACGTCTGTATGCTGAACATTCGGCCTCAAACCGGGCTTTCTGGTCTTTTTCCATCGGCCCTCCGACCTTTTGAAGAGCGGTGTGGATATCATCAGCCATAAGAGCGGCAGTCCCGGCTGAGGCACTGTCGGACTGGCAGTACCTCCTCAACTTCTCGTAATTTGCCAATATGCTGTCCCACTGCTCCCTGCGAGCCCTCTCAATCTCTGAATATGCTTCCAGAAGATCTTCAAAAGTCGCTTCGTTCTCAGTCGCGGTCTCTCCCAGCCTATTTCCGTTCCGGTCAAAAAAATCAGCGTTCCGGCCGGAGAACGCCACCGCAACCTCATCGGAAATGTAATAGACATCATCATAGACCGGAGCCAGAATTTCCCTTCCGGAAGTGTCCGCCAGCCCATATTTTCCGTCCAGAGACACGATCATCGTCCCGTTGAGGCAATTGGTTTCCGTGTCGTAGGCGGGTTTGGCATCTTGAGACTCGGTTCTCGAAGCACAAGCCACAGCGATTAGAGTCAGAAGAAGGAATATTATTGGTTCTCTGTGCATATTCAACAGGTTCTCTATATATGTTCACATACAATTAACAAATTTACCAATATTTTTGGTAAAATACGTGTGGAAAAGCTTATATTTGGCTTGCAATTAACGCGATTATGGAAGAGACATCAGCTTTTTTCGGATCTTACGAAGAATTGTCTGACGGCGGGGCCGGGGGTATTCAGATAATCCACGAATCGCCTGGGAGTTATTCCATACTCAGCCGTATGACGCTTGACGGTAAGTTGGTGGCTCTTAAATCCTTGAAACCTGAATATGTCGGGAATCCCTTTTATGAAGGACTGCTCCGAAAGGAGTACGAGATCGGCCGTTCTTTGGATCATCCGTACATTTGCCCTATCCTTGATTTTATGAATATTCCCGCTCTGGGCAACTGCATTGTCATGCAATGGATTGACGGAGACAGTCTTGATGCCCTGTTGTCTAGTCTCTCCCATCGGTCACTACGGAAAGTCATTATGGAGCTTTGCGACGCTCTTGATTACCTGCACCGCTATCAGATTGTCCACCGTGACCTAAAGCCCTCCAACATATTGATTACCAGAAACGGGCAGAATGTCAAGCTGATAGACTTCGGTCTTGCGGACGCGGACTGGTATGCCACTTTCAAGAACCCGGCCGGGACGAAAGAATTCATCTCTCCGGAACAGATGGCAGGGGAGAGCGTGGACTGCCGCACGGACATATATTCATTGGGCAAGATAATGCAGGCGATGGGAATATATTCCCGAATTGCCTCTGTCTGTGCTGCTTATGACCGTGACAAGCGCTATGCTTCGGTTGCCGAAGTTCGCGCGGCCATACTCGGCCGAGAGAGGCGCAGACGTTGGGTTGCTGTTGCCGCCATTGTGTCTGTTTTATTCATCGCCCTGTCATTCGGTATGCTGCTTCCTGACATCCGAGCTTGGAGAGAACACCGCACCGTGGATTCAGTCTTCGAACAGATCTCCTCGGACATCAGGGAAGCCGGCTATTGATCGTCACCCTCGCTGATGACTTCGACCCTGTTCAGACCGACTTTTATGCCAGCGATGTAGGGGAGTGTGTACTCTCCGTTTCGAAGAATCCTTGGAATGTACAACGGGTAGCCTTCCATGAACGATTCGGCCTGGAACCGGTCTCCTTCAATCAGTTTTGAATTAACGGACTCTATGACTGTGAAAGTTCCGTCGCCCTCGTGGCGGACGGACACGAGTCTGTTCGGATTCCAACCGATGAGGACCTCAGCCCCCTTCTTCAGTTCTGACGCATAGATTGCCTTTGTCGAGAAAAAACAAGAAACACCATCCTTGCTGTCCAGAAGGCTCTGACGGAAAGAGAGAAAGTCTCGTTTGCCGATGTATTTGGCCAGTACGTCAAGCGTGGAGAGCCTTGGTGTCGGCTTAAGGGACACATAGCCCCACAGCCTCTTCAAAGTGGAGGCGGAGACAAGCTCGCTGGACTCATGCTCGATCACGATTGACAATGCCTCATAGTCAGCGGAAGATGAGAGTCTTCTTCCGAAGCGTTTCTCAACTTCTTTGAGCAGATATTTCAGTTCCGGAACAGCCTTGTTCATCTCTCGAATAATTTTGTCAATGCAAAGATATTAATTCCTCATTTTATGTTCAAGTTCATTCCAGTTCATTGATCGGAAATATTCCTAAAATCGCTATATTTACAGATTATGTCAGTCTCAAGGTCGCTTTTTTCGCTCATGCTGCTTTGTGTCGGAGTCGTTTCGTGTGTGAATGACCCTGATCCATCGCTCCATGCTGCTCCTGAGATTCAAAGTCCATCTGTTGAGATTGTAGGGACGACAGTAAAATTAAAATCCATCGTTTCGAGGTACGACAACATCAGAAGTTGCGGATTCTACCTAGGTTCGACTGAGGAACAGATGGAGAGGTACGGTTCGGAACTCCCATCTAAGGAAGAGTTGTCTTTTTCAGTCAGTCTTCAAGATTTGACCTATGATGTACGCTATTGTTTCCGTTCCTTTATCTCCAGTGGATATGATGAGAAATTATCTGATGTTCAAAGATTTGAGATAGAACGTCAAACTCCTTTCCCCTCGCTTTTATCCTTGAGGGTAAAAGACCGTACCACCGTGACTTGTGAATATTCCGTTGCGGATGTTTTCAGTGGCGATATGATCATCTGCGGTCTTTGCTGGAATGAGACAGGCACTCCGACAATCCAATCACCTGACAAGACATTGGATGGCTCGGAATATGGCTCTCGCACAGTGGATGTGACTTATGCTTTCGACTTCGGCAAGACTTATCATTTCCGCGTGTATGCTGTCAACGGAAAAGGAACAGCCTACAGCGAGGAAATGACGATTGATTTTCCGATCTTGTTCGATGACAAGGTGTTGTCTGATTGGATGGTTTCCAATTGGGACACGAATAGTGATGGGATGATTACAGCGGGCGAGGCCGCGCGCGTAACAAAGATAGACATCCTCTCTGATAAAGTCACTTCATTGGTTGGAATTGAATATTTGCCCAACCTTGACACTCTCCGGTGTCGCGGATTGTCTTGTGGGGTTGATGGAGGCAGCGGAGCGCTGACTGAAGTCGATTTGAGATCCAATGTTAGTTTGACTTGCCTTGATTTGTCCAACAATCGGATAACGTCGGTGGACCTGTCACCGTTGAAGTCTCTTAAGTCTCTTGTCTTGGCCGGCAATGTTTCAATGGATTCCGGAGTTCTTGATGAATCATTGCCTTTTATAAAGGAACTTAAGTCGTTGGACATCTCCAGTTGTCCGAATGTATGTCAGGATTTGTCATTGTTCCCCTCTCTTGAGGAATTTCATTATGATTCCCGCACGGGTATCAAGGATGTGGAGACCTTGTTTCGCCAAAAACGTGATCTTCGAAGGCTTTACGTTTCTGATGCATTGAAAGATGAAGACAAGATTTATCTGCTTTCGGACTTGGAAGTTTTGGATTGCGTGGGAAGTTCAGTCCGTAAATTGGACATGCGCTACAATTCCAACTTGAGATCTCTCAACATAGACAATTGCAATCAGATAACATTCTTGGATCTGAACACGAATCCTAAAGTAACGGAACTTCATTGTATGTCAAAAAGCCTTTCTCGGCTAGAACTTCTTGAAGGACATGAGATTGACGGTGTAAATGTGAATCTTGATCGTCATCGTCATATTCCAGAATCAGTAAAGATTGTTTATACCCCTCGGATTGAGGATGAGGCATTCAGACGCTTCTTGCTCGACAACTATGATTTTGACAATGATTCATTTGTGTCTTTGGCAGAGGCCGCGAGGTTCGACTCTATGATCATTCCATCTGAGAAATATCCCGGAATCGCCTCGCTCCACGGATTAGAGATGTTTACATCGCTTATAAGCCTGAATGTCTCAGGGCAGCGCATGCTGCCGGTGCTGGACCTTTCAAGGAACCGTTCCCTTACCTCCCTTGTCTGTGACAACACGTCTCTAAAATTTCTCGATCTCAGCCATTGTCCCGCTCTTGTGTCTCTCTATGCACAAAACACCATGCTTGAATCTCTTGACCTCTCCGCCAATCCGAATCTGAAAGAGGCTTACCTTTCCCATTCTCCGATCAAGACACTCTACATCACCTCCGCCCAGAAAGCAAGCCTAAATCTGATCTGCGACCCCGACACCGAAATCATTGTCGTTGAATAGTAAAGGGCTTCATGTTTTTTTCTTATGACGCTTGGTAATATTAACGACATATTTCGGGAATACTGTCCTTGTCTTTTAAATTTTCAGATGACATATAGAACAATCCTTTCATATTGATTATTGGTGAGAAATAGTCTGGAGCATCGTTCCTTTCATACAAATGATACTTTCGACTAGTTACAATTGTATAAGGTGATTCTCCTTTTTTAGGAGGTGCAAGACGAAAAAACGCTATGGATATCTCTCAAATTCCGATTATTATCAAATATGCTTACAGGCACCGTAGATAAATTATAGCAGTCTTCGAAAATACAACCATTATATTTGAGATTTGGACAATGAGAGAATAACGCTTCAGGAAGAGCCGTTAAAGACAGGCATTTATTAAAGCCGTTGCTTATGTCATTAATATTAGTACAATTACTGAAAATATCTTCTGGAATTGTTGAAAGTGATAAGCAATTACTGAACACAGAGCTGAATTGAGTGGCACTATTAC
>ERZ808274.1046-NODE-1046-length-10411-cov-3.870510_pt1 | contig 10411 bp, 11 predicted proteins | sample MGYA00521277_ERZ808274 | MGnify/ENA primary metagenome ERZ808274 (study PRJEB31516, sample SAMN03275597) | gut metagenome | biome: mammalia-associated habitat; material: feces | host: Papio cynocephalus | place: Kenya | collected 2012-07-28 ... | reverse complement strand
CTATCTTGAGGTCGGTGATAAACCCGCCTGCCATCGACAACGCCGTGCAGACCACACCGCCAATAACCATAGCACCTACCATACCGCTGGCACCTTTCATGCCCACCGCTACGAAGATGACAGAGGCAATAATCAGCGTCATGAGCGTCATGCCGCTCACGGGGTTGCTGCCCACAATGGCAATGGCATTAGCCGCTACCGTGGTGAACAGGAAAGCGATAACCGCTACCACAAGGAACGCCACCACAGCCTGCCAGAAATTGTGCAGCACACCCACCCAGAAGAACACGAAAGTGATTGCCAAGGCTACGGCAATGGCAAGGACAACGAATTTCATACTCAAGTCTTTCTCTGTGCGGAGTGAGGCTTGCGCTACGGCTTTGCCTTTGCCGCCCAGTTCTTTGCCAGCCAGTCCGACCGCTGACTTGATGACACCCCAACTCTTGACAATACCAATCATTCCTGCCATGGCGATGGCACCGATGCCAATGTTGCGCCCGTACTGTGTGAACATCAGTTGCGGATCCATGCTCTCCATACCCGGCAGCGAACCCATCAGAGGCAGCAGCACCCACCATACGAAGAACGAGCCCGCGCAGATGACAGCCGCGTATTTGAGTCCGATGATATAGCCGAGACCCAATACCGCAGCACTCGTATTGATAGAGAATACCAGTTTGAACTTTGCCGCCAAGGCTTCGCCCCAGCCCGTCATGCGTGTGCTCAGGCTCTCGGTCCACAGACCGAAAGTGGAGACTGCGAAGTCGTACAGACCGCCGATGCCTGCCGCCCAGATAAGGGGTTTGGCTTGGCTGCCGCCTTGTTCGCCGGACACAAGCACTTGTGTCGTTGCCGTTGCTTCGGGGAACGGGTATTCGCCGTGCTTCTCCTGCACAAAGTATTTGCGGAAGGGTATCAGGAACAGGATACCCAGACAGCCGCCCAACAGCGACGACAGGAAGACCTGCATGAAGTTGACCGTGATGTCCGGATACTTGGCTTGAAGAATATATAGTGCGGGCAGGGTGAAGATAGCCCCTGCCACAATCACGCCACTGGACGCGCCAATGGATTGGATGATAACGTTTTCGCCAAGGGCGTTTTTGCGCCTTAACGCCGACGAGAGCCCCACTGCGATAATGGCAATCGGGATAGCGGCCTCGAATACCTGACCGACTTTCAAGCCGAGATAAGCCGCTGCAGCAGAGAAGATTATCGCCATCACGACACCCATAATGACGCTGTAGGGCGTTACCTCGGGGTAGTTGTTCTGCGGTTTCAAAATAGGTTCGTACTTCTCGCCCGGTTTGAGTGGGCGCGCCGCATTGTCGGGCAGTTGAATCTTCTCTTTCTGTTCCATGATAGGGTACTTATTGTTAGTTTCAGCCTGCAAAGTTACATATTTTCAGGTATGTATGCAACAATGGAGTTTGTAAAGTTTGATTTTGCAAAGTGCACTTTCAATTTGGGAGTTTTTATATCAACAACTACCAACAAAAACTTACAAACTTACAAAACTTACAAACTTACACGGGTGTGTGTTTTTAGATATATAGGCAGAAAAGAAGATGGATCGGAAATTTTATTATATTACTAATAATATAATAACGTATATGTTTTTTCTATGATGAAATATCATATTATGTATTGTATAGATGTGGAGATGATGTCGGTAAGGTATCGGTAAGGTCTCGGCGATGGCAGAAGAATTAAAAGAATGAAGAATTGCATGTATTGAATGTTATGAAAAAAAAGACACCCGTGTAAGTTTGTAAGTTTTGTAAGTTTGTAAGTTTTTGTTAGTTGTGTTGGTGGATGCATGTTTTGTGGAAGTGGTTTGTGTAATCCGTAGAAATTGTGTAATTTTGCGGTCGCTATTATGCGATTGAAGAGCGACGTAAATATCAAGAACCGCCGTGCCACTTTCGACTATGAGATACTGGATCGCTATACAGCGGGTATCCAGTTGTTCGGCACGGAAATCAAATCCATCCGCGAGAGCAAAGCCTCGCTGGCGGACACGTATTGCATGTTCGTCGGCAACGAGTTGTGGGTCAAGCAGATGCATATTGCCGAATACCGCTTTGGCAGTTACGCCAACCATGATGCCAAACGCGATCGCAAACTGCTTCTCACCAAGAAGGAACTGCGCAAACTGGAACGTCAGACCAAGGAATCGGGCAAGACCATTATCCCGTTGCGCCTGTATATCAATGAGAAAGGTCTCGCCAAGATGGAGATAGCCCTCTGCCAAGGCAAGCACGAATACGACAAGCGCCAGTCGCTCCGCGAACAGGACGACAAACGCGAGTTGCAACGCGCTATGCGGGAGAGTAGAAAACAATTAATAGTTAATAATTAATAGTTAATAATTAATAGTTAATAGCAATAACTGCCCAAAAAATCCTTTGCGCACAGACTATGCACAAGGGATTGTAAGTTGAATTCCAATTCAAGACGGATTTCGCGCCCATCGCGTGCCATGACGGCAAACTTGTCGTTGATTTGCGTGAAGAAAGCATCTTGAATATTTTGGATAGCCTCTTTCAGTTGATTGACTTTCTGTGCATTGCCCGAAACGGGAGTACCTTGCGCCACATTACCGAAGAGGTTCTTATTGGACGCTGCGTCATAGACATTGATGTTGAAGCGGATAAACTATTTGCCTGCTCTGTACTCCACACTATAGTCGAACTCAATACGCATATCGGCTTTGACAGCGGCACCGAGGAGGTCCTTCATGGTAGCGGCTTTCTCGTTGCCGTATTCTTCTGCAGCATCCATAGCGCGGTTGGTGCCATAGTTGTTGAGTTCCGGCCCGAGGTTGTTGATTTCGTAGCCCTGCCTGCTCATGAATCCTTCAAACGTGGTCACGAGGTCCACCAGGTCTCTGTCGTTTAGTGCCTTATAGTAGTCCACATTGCCATTGGCATCCACATAGCCGGCATCCTTGCACCAACGGTCGGACGGGAAGATGATCATCTTGGGCTTGGCTGTCCCCTTCAGGTCTTCGGCAAAAGCCTTGATCTTGCCCTGGTCGATGAGGTACTGCTTGAGGGCATCGTAGTTCACCTGCACCTTGAGAGTGACACGATAGTAGCCACGCCCCATATCCAACACGTCCTTGGACTCAGGCTTTGCGGTTTTGTTGGCTATGAAACTGAAATACATGCCGTCAGGCGCAAAAAACTCGTCAAAGAAAGCCTCGTCTTCGGGCTTGGGTTGCGGTGCATCATAGAGTGCAGGCACAGCCTCCGCCTGCGAGGTGCCAGCACCCCTTTGAAAATGCAGGCATGCACAGCATTCATCTGTGCTTGGAAGACGGCTCCGTCCACCTTCTTGCCATACCCCGACACGCGGAAATACTTGGTGCCCATGGTGCCTACGGCAATGACAGTGGCTTCGTAGTTCTGAGGATTTGTAAAGATAGCAGCGCGCGTACTCGGCTTGACTGCAAAAGCGGATACAGCACAAAGCGCAACCGCCGTCATGAATAGAAATTTCTTCATGGTTCTCATTATGAATTAGTTAGTTATATACTTATTTTAGAATGTCCATTTGATGCCGGCAGAAAGCCCAAGACCGTAAGAATGCCCGAAACCGTAGGTTCTCAGTTCCTCGTTATGGAATTTGTACTCCTCTTTCTTGCCCGAGTAACTGATATGCACGGCATAGTCTGCCTGCACGAATACTTGGGAAGGATAGCCGCAGTTGATGGCATTCCAGTCGAACTTCTTGCCGGCATCGAAGTTATCCACGGCAATATCCACGATTTCGTCGTATTTGTCACCGTAGAGGATATTGATAAACGATACACTGCAGCGATCATAATCCGCGAAACCTGCCTGTGTATCCACCTGCACCTGCGCTATGGCAGGCACGAAAAGAAAGACTCCTGCGAAAAAAGAGAAGATGGTTTTCTTCATAAGCGAAGAGATTGAAAGTTAATTGGTTAATTAATTATAGTAATTTTGTTTCAGGAAACGGTCGGTCTATCTGACGTAAACTTTCTCCGAGATGTTTTTCCCCTGAACGGAGAATGAGATATTCAGGTAGTTTTGCTCGTCGTCGTAACACCCCGCGTCGTAGTTGTACGTTATCCGTCCGCCCTGTCCGTTATCGAAAGGCACATACCGGAGTTCTGTCAGGCAATTGCTTTTGAGTCGCGGCCTGCTGAGGCAGACAACGGGTCTGGTGCCATAGCAGAGTTGCACATCCGTCTGATTGCGCGACACCTGCAGCACATGGATCCGCAGATTGCCCAGCATAGTCCGATAGCGGTCCTGTATGGCTTCGCAGGTGCGGGTCCGTGCGTCTTCTGCAGGAAGCGACCGGGTGAAAGCCCTCAAGTCGGAACACCGGTTGAGCATCTGTTCCACAGAAGTGAACGTAGTGAAATCCGTCTCCGAGAAAGCCTGCACCTGTGCGTCCAAATCCGCCTCATGCTGCTTGAACTCGGCGATGATATGCCTGATTTGCCCGATGAAAATGGGTACTTGATGTTGTAGCGGTAGTAGAAGGTGTTCTTGTCCTTTTGGATTTTCTCCCAATAATAGTCCTCGGCGTGCGCTTCGGACACATCGTTGAGGAAGGGGATATAAGCACTATGCGATGCTATCTGCTTGGAGAATATGGTCAGCGTCTCTATATCACCATTGTGCGTGGTCTCTGTGAGTGATGTTTGGGCTTCACTCTCCACATGCTCCGCCACCGCTGTGAGTATGCGTTCCTTCACCGACTGCATCGCCAAATCACGCGCAATATCAATGGTGGAACCTTCCGACGTGGTGATGATGTAGTTCTTCTGCATGCCATACAGCCAGTCGGGTGCATGACGCGCAGAACGATCCACCACCTTCTCGTTTGCGCCCAACAACGCAAACGAGAAGGTGCAGAGGATATATACGATTAGCAATCGCTTCATAGGTTTAGTCCATGGTGGTCATCAACGCCTCTTCTTCCGCGTCGAAAGCCTCCTGAATCCACTTGGCGGTCTTCTCGGAGAGTTTGTGCATAGCCTTCTGCTCCTGCATCATTTCCTGCATGGCGCGCATACGTGCTTTGTGTGCAGCCTCCTGATTGATCAGGGAATAGCCCTCGAACTCCCAACAGTCTTTGCCACTGGCGGTCTTGGCAGGACGAATCAACATATAACTGGGCTTCAACTCACCGTTGATTTCGGCTTTCACCTTGCTCTCAAAGCCCTGCAGGAATTGATCCATCTCCATGATGTCCTCTTCGGTCTGCTCGGAACCGTGCTCGGTAACGGTGCGTCCTTTGAGTGCCTGCCCCATCTGCGAAGCATACTTCTCCGAGGCGTCCTGCATCAGTTTCGCAGTACCGATATTCTTCATCGTAGAGGTAGCGGCAGCCGACAACTCCTCGGTACCCTCAACAGCCAGTTTATCGTAGTGGGTCAGAAGTGCCACCTCCAATGTGTGGGACGTGCCATAGACCTGCCAACCCTCTTTGTTGAGTTTTTTCACCTTGGCTTTGTACTCTTTTTTTACGTTGTTTCTGCAATTGTTTGCTGTAGGCGGATTGTGCTTCCACCATGGTCGGTGCAGCCAGAATGAGTGCTGCTACGAGTAAAGAAAAAATCTTTTTCATCTTGTTGTTATTTACGCCTACTCTTCTTTGGATTTTCGGCAAACTCCTATTAATTGTTAGTTATTTTTAGCGTTAATGAGCACAATGCGCAGTGAATTGGTTATTAAATATCAAAGACGCAATTGGTCAAGAAGTGCAACAACAGAGACAACCCACGCTGTTCAGCACATTTCCATCTCCATTGACGCTGCAAAATTACTATATTTTTGCATACACGCAACAGAAATAGTGATTTTTATGTCAACTACGCCAAAAATCATAATAAATAAAATAAACGGACGGCTACGCCGTATTATCACACATTCACCATAAATTCCATGTTCCGAAAAATCGAACTTACATTTTTCTCCATTAATGACCATTAAAAAATCATCAAAATACTAATAATATAATTCTCCGTTAATCTCCGTGTAATCAACCGTTAATTCATTTACGATTTGCAGTATCAACAACAACTCCCCAAAATGGCAGATTAACATGTAATTCCCGTGTAATTAACCATTAATTTCCGATAGGGCAAATATAAAAACCATACATACTTCTTTCTCCACGCTACCCCATTTTTGTTAAATACAGAAGCCATGCACCTTGACTTCCGAAAGATGGTGCAAAGATCATACAGAAACGGGCGTTTTGCAAGGACTGTTGTCCATAAAATTCCGAAAAAATTATGGACAAATGTCCAATTTTAACGGCTAATGCTTTGTTCTTGGAGCAACGCGCTTGGATGCGGTTGCCCTGCACTGACATATATTATTTTTTGCATATATCGAATGTTTATCGTAACTTTGCAGCGATAAAGTGGATATTATTTCAGTGTCAAGTTTAGACAAAAACATATTGGATTTCTTGGTGGCATTGGTGGCAGAGTTCGCTGCCCGTTTTGACATACCGCAAAGCGCGGCATACAACTATATCCGCCAATACAAAGGGCTGGACTATTATTTCCGGCACTACAATATCCTGCACACATTATCTTTTGACGACAATGTGGACAATCTGATTCAAGTGTGTGCGAATCACGGAGGAACATTCGGAAAGCGATAAAGCACTCCAAACACTGACGTTTATATGCTGACAGAAGGTCAAATACAATGTATGAAAGAGGATATGACAGTGGCTTTGGCGCAAATCCTCATAGAGGAACAGCATTGTTCTATGGAGCAAGCCTTGGATATGGTGTACAATTCTGCCACTTTCCGTAATCTACAGAACACGGATTCCGGTTTGTATTACCAGAGTGTCGGCTATGTTTACGATGACCTTCAACGCGAATAGAATAGCGCGCATAAGAAACCAAATGAAGTATCTATTTTTTGATAATTATAAATAGAAATACTCGTCTTGCTGACGGACGATAAAAACAGTCAGCAAATGCAAAACCCACGCGGTGGCTTTCGTTGACGGACACAGCGGTGTCCCGAGAAAGCGGTTGGGTGGGCTTTGTGCACATAACAGCGTTTGGCTGCTTACGTGGTTCTCCACAGAAGTGCGCTGAACGCAAAAGCGTTTACTAACGCTTGCAGTTCGATGTTCTGAAACCTGAGAAATTTCAAACGACTCTTCGATAGCAAGAATTAGTAGATGCTCATGGGTATATTCTATACACACACCTTATGTTCTGTAGGGTAGTGTGTGGTTGAATATATGCGCGTGGGTTTCTGCAAGTTTTTTTCGAGAGTTTAGGTTTTCTCAGGACCACAGAACACGGATTTACTGAACAGAAGTCCGCGTTTTTGTGTGCCTATATGTGAACAAAAACAAACTGATTGGACATAGATAATGAATAAAAACTATGCAAAATAGTAAGGGAGGATGCCGAAAATCCCATTCTAGAGTAGGCAACAATAAAATATCACTATTATGGCAGATATTAAACTAAACTTATGCAGAACATTCCACCCCGTAGGACAGGGATTGTTTTGCTCCGAACGGTTGAACATTGAAGGTCAACCTAATCCAATTAATGTGGTCTATGACTGTGGCTGTTTTGAGCCGAGCCGTGAAGTGCGAAAACAGTACTATTTGCAGAAGACATTGTCAGACAAAATTTCAGATGCTTTTCTTGACAATGCCCCTATTTATTGTGTTTTCATTTCACATTTACACTATGATCATATTAGCGGGCTACGTGAATTGTTGAAACATTCTGTAAAGTACCTCTTTTTGCCACAGTTGTCTCCAGCGTTAATGCTTGAAAGTGTGCTATATAGTAGGTGCTATGCGTCGGTAGACGGATTTAATGAAACTTTGTCGTTGATGCAATCGCTGTCTGAAAATAGCGAACATATAGGTGATGCAAGAATTATTCAAGTTATTCCCAATAGAAATATTGATAGCGAAGCAGAGACAACGGCAGTAGATCTCCTCCGTGTTGCAGCCCATGCAAATGATTCATTAGGGCATGAAATATGCAATTATCGAATAAGAATAGGCAAGTATTGGGAGTATGTGCCTTTTAATTATGCATCTTCTCCCCAACATGAACAATTGGTTGAGAGACTACAATCGGTAAAGGAACTCAGTCATTGCTTTGCTAATGGAGAAGTGAATTTCAATGCTCTCGCTAGCGCCTTCGCAAATCAAAACATTGTGAATATGTGCAAAGAAATTTACAAGAGTGTTTTCTCTTCGGAAAATGAGTATTCCATGCCGGTTTATTCGGGACCTGTGAGTTTAAAGAAAATAAAATGCTGTTGTAATGATCACAGATATTGTAGGTGGTGTGATGATTGTTACCGTAGGCACTGCTACTGTTATGGCGCATGTCTATATACAGGAGATTTCCCTGCTTCAAATCCTACATTATATGGGATGATGAAAAACTTTTATACCCGCTTAGGTGCGTGGAAAAGAATATCTCTTGTGCAGGTACCACATCATGGTTCGTATTATAGTCATAATGCAGATTTATTATATGTCAGAGCGTTCTGCTGTTATGTCTGTTGGAATAAGAAATCAATATCATCATCCCGATTATGAGGTAATTCGGGATTTAAAGGAGAAATTAAATTTCTGTCCCTACATAATGACAGAGGCAGACAAACAATACGAAGAAGAAATACAATATACAGAATACTAAAATGTTGATATGAAAACAAGATTATTTTCTCTATGGCTGCTGTTATCGGTAGCCGTAGGGCTTTCCGCCTACGATTTTATGGTGGACGGATTGTGCTACAACATCACAAGTTCGACAGCCCCATATACTGTGGAGGTTACGTATGAATATGAACAATATCCCAATGGAGCCATATACAGAAGTATGACCACTGCTAATATCCCGGAGTCGGTCACTTGTAACAATAGAGTGTATCGTGTAACGAGTATTGGAGATAGTGCTTTCTATTATTGCACCAAACTTGCCTCTATCACTATTCCCAATAGTGTAACAAGCATTGGAATTAGTGCTTTCTTGGGTTGCATGGGTCTTACCTCTATTACCATTCCAAATGGTGTAACAAGTATCGGAAAAAGTGCTTTTAGTGAGTGTACAGGTCTTACCTCTATTACTATTCCCAATGGTGTAACCAGTATAGGAGAAAGTGCTTTTTATGAGTGTAGGGGGCTTACCTCTATTACTATAGGAAATAGTGTCACAAGTATTGGAGAGTTTGCTTTCAAAAGATGTAGTCGTCTAACCTCTATTATTTGGAACGCTAAAGCCTGCTCTGATTTTATAAGTAATAATACTCCTTTCTATCGTAATAGTAATTTTGACTTACGTTCACAAATAACTTCCTTTGTATTTGGCGATAGTGTGCAATACATCCCTACTTCTTTATGTAATGGCTTGAGAAACCTTACTTCGATTACTATCCCTAATAGTGTAACAAGTATTGGAGAGTCTGCTTTCGATGGTTGCACAGGTCTTACCACTATCACTATTGGCAATAGTGTGACATATTTAAGTGGTTTCTCTGGTTGCACCAGTCTTACCTCTGTTACAATTCCCAATAGCGTAACAAGTATTGGAAACTATGCTTTCTCTGGTTGCACAGGTCTTACCTCTGTCACAATTGGTAATAGCGTAAAGAGTATAGGAAAGCAAGTTTTCAGAGGATGCAGTAGCCTCACATCCATTATTTGGAACGCAAAGAACTGCAATGATTTTTCCTCAGAAAATACTCCATTTTATAATGGTCACTACGCATCTGACAATTTTGACATACGTCCACAAATTACCTCTTTTGTATTTGGTGATAGTGTACAGCATATTCCTAATGGTTTATGTAGTGGTATGAGCAACCTAACGTCTATCACGATTCCAAGTAGTGTAACGAGTATTGGAGATTATGCTTTCAAAGATTGCACTGGTCTTACTTCCATTACTATTCCTAATAGAGTGACATATTTAAGTGGTTTCTCTGGTTGCATTGGTCTTACTTCTGTCACTATTCCAAGTAGCGTAACGAGTATTGGAGATTATGCTTTCAAAGATTGCACTGGTCTTACTTCCATTACTATTCCTAATAGAGTGACATATTTAAGTGGTTTCTCTGGTTGCATTGGTCTTACTTCTGTCACTATTCCAAGTAGCGTAACGAGTATTGGAAAGTCTGCTTTCTCTCATTGTACAGGTCTTACATATGTCACTATCCCTAATAGTGTAACGAGTATTGGAGGCAGTGCTTTCTATGGTTGCACGGGACTCACCTCGGTCACCATTGGTAATAGTGTAACGAGTATTGGAGATTATGCTTTCGAAGATTGCAGTAGTCTTACCTCTATCGCTATTCCTGATAGCGTAACAAGTATTGGAAAGTCTGCTTTCTCTCATTGTACAGGTCTTACATATGTC
>ERZ808274.1041-NODE-1041-length-10440-cov-7.305922_pt1 | contig 10440 bp, 9 predicted proteins | sample MGYA00521277_ERZ808274 | MGnify/ENA primary metagenome ERZ808274 (study PRJEB31516, sample SAMN03275597) | gut metagenome | biome: mammalia-associated habitat; material: feces | host: Papio cynocephalus | place: Kenya | collected 2012-07-28 ... | reverse complement strand
GTGATGTGCCTATGAAAAGGATTTCGTTTAACCCGAAGAATAACGAAATCAGCATAATCTCTGCAAACAAGAACTATCCAGTAAAGGTAGCTGATGCCAATGATGTCCTTGCTCTTGGCAAGCTCATTGGGAACTTCCACATGGTGGATTACTGAATACTAAGGAGATAGAAAAATGGAAAACATAAAAAACAAAAGCGAAATCATAATCTATCAGACAGAAGATGGTCTGACTAAAATTGATACAAAGTTTGATGGTGATACCGTTTGGCTAACAAAAGGGCAAATGGCGGAACTTTTCCAAAGAGACAGATCAGTAATTTCAAGACACATAAAGAACATATTCGAAGAGGGAGAGCTTTCACAGGAAAGTACTGTGCAAAATTTGCACATTGCTAATTCTGATAGACCTGTTGAATTTTACAACTTAGATATCATTATCTCTGTTGGCTATCGTGTAAAATCTCTAAGAGGCACACAGTTTAGAATTTGGGCTACCCAACGCTTAAAAGAATATATGACCAAAGGTTTCACCCTTGATGATGAAAGATTGAAAAACCTTGGAGGAGGCAACTACTGGAAAGAGCTTCTGGATCGCATCAGAGATATTCGCTCTTCAGAAAAGGTTCTGTATCGACAGGTCTTGGATTTGTATGCAACAAGCATGGACTATGATCCTAAAAGTCCAGAAAGCATTACATTCTTCAAGATGGTTCAAAATAAATTGCATTATGCAACACATGGAAACACTGCAGCAGAAGTAATTTACAATCGAGCAGATTCGAAAAAGGATTTTATGGGGTTAACATCTTTTTCTGGGGATTTCCCAATAAGAAAGGATGTCGTGATTGCCAAGAATTATCCAACAGAGAAAGAATTGAAAATCCTAAACAATCTAGTTTCAGCCTACTTTGATTTGGCAGAGCTCAATGCCATAGAACATATAGAAATGCATATGAGCGACTATGTGAAGCAACTTGATACTATGATTGCTGGAACAGGAAAGCCTCTTCTTGATGATTCAGGAAAAATCAGCCACAAGCAAGCAATAACGAAAGCTGAGTCAGAATACAAAAAATATATTCAGAACAATCTGTCTCCAGTGGAAGAAGAATACTTGAAAGCAATAAAAGGAATAGAAGAAGAAGCAAAGAGGAAAGTAAAGCAATAAGTCTGGATATGAATACTTAGAACAAACACATCAGGAAGAAGGCAAAGAAAGGAGAACAGCATGGAAGTCTTGGATGAGATACTAAAAGCGATGAGATTATTGCTTCCGCCTACGCATTGGCAATGATCTACGGAGCATAATCCATATCAGGAATGCATCATTAATGGAAGACAAGCTTGAGGAGTGGTACGGACAGCCAGGAGTCAAATATCAGGCACTTGTCGCTCTTTTACGAAGACCATATTAAGCATTTGGGATGGCATCAATATAGCCTTTCTTCTGGGATCCTAGAAAGAACAAATGGGCTACACAAAGAACATGATGCGAAGTGCCTTTGGCTACTCGGACAATGAAGAACAAAAAAAATGCCTCTAAACAGACCATTTATATAATGTAGAAGGACAAAAAATGGTCAGCTTCTTGTCTCATAAAACCACATTAAATGATTTTCGCATTCTTATCATTTGGTAGAGATCAATCATATGCAAAGCACTCCTGCCGTTAAAACCAAAGCACATATAATTGCCACAATCATTGGCGCCTTGAAATAAGAAACAAGAAAAGAGACAATAACACCAACAAGCCCTGCATACCACTGATTGGAAAAATCCGTAAGAGCAAGAGGAAAGATCAAGGCACCCAATGCAGCAACAGGTAGCAAAATCATGCATTTCTGGATCTTCTTTGGCAATTTTGCAAGAAATGGCATAAAGTAAGGCGCCATTCTTGGAACAAGCGTCACGATCGAGCAAACAACAATCATTAACCATATGTTCATAGACCAACCTCCTCATCTGTATAAATGAAGAATCCAAATAATGTCGCTAGAATCATAGAAACCAGAAAAGACAATCCTGTAGAGATGCCAAAAAACATAATCAAAATGGAATTTACGCCTCCAGATACTATCAAAACAAGTAAAGCTTTTGCATTTTTTCGCGTCTCGGATCCCAACAATGATGCAAACATTGCATAGACAGTTATAACAGCTGCTTTTTGAACAACAGGTGGCAAGAATGTGCCAGAGACAAAACCTACAGCTGTACCACTTACCCACCCTGCATAGCTTGTGAATATGATTGCACTCATATATGGATATCCAATCTTGCTTCCCTTCAATGCAGCAACAGCAAAAACCTCATCAGTTGTACCAAAGCCACAAAGAATCCTCCCAGCAATACTCTTTTTTTCATCAAGCTTTGTATATAGCGATGATGCCATGAAGATATAGCGAGAGTTCAAAAAGAAAACAGATATTGCAATTTCCAGCAAGAAAGAACCTGCATTGTATAAATTCATCATCAAGAACTGCCCAGAGCCTGAATAATTTGTCATGCTTATTGCAAGCGACTGGACAAAAGAAAGCCCACTTGTACGAGTCAAAAGACCAAAAGCCAAAGCTGTGGTGAAATAGCCAAAGAATATTGGAATCCCATCTGCTATCCCAGCCTTTACTTGATTAAGACGACTACTAGCCATAAAGACCTCGCTTTATGTCGTTTGCCACATTGATTGCTACCTCTGTTCCATCTATTGCCGCAGACACAATCCCACCAGCATAGCCAGCACCCTCTCCCGCAGGATAAAGCCCTAAGCATTGCCTCATTCCATCATCCCTTAAGATCCTGACTGGGCTGGATGTCCTTGTTTCAGTTGCAACAAGCAATGCATCGTTTGTCAGAAAAAGCCCATGTGATAGCTTTCCGAATCTTTTGAAAGCTTCCCGAAGAGAGCTTGATACAATTTGAGGAAGGACATTGTCCATCTCGACAGACTCGACTCCTGGCTTGTATGTATTTTCAATAATCGTTTGAGAGAATCTTCCTTCTACAAAATCGACCATTCGCTGTCCAGGAGCCTTGAAGCCTGGAATATAGCACATCTTTTCTATACCCTCGATGTACCTCAACATAGAAAGCGGTCCATCTTCACTCAAGTCATTTCTTTTGATCTCTACAACAAAAGCAGCATTTGCTTTTTTTCCTAGTCTCGATGAGGAGCTCATTCCATTAACAACTTGGTATCCATATTCTGTTGAAGCTGGTATTATCGCCCCTCCAGGACACATACAAAATGAGTAGACTCCCCTATTCTCGACTTGCGTCACAAATGAATATGAAGCTGGAGGAAGATAGTTTCCTCTGCCTTCCTTGCTGTGGTATTGCATTCTGTCGATCAGTGCTTGTGGATGCTCAAGTCGAACTCCTACAGCAACATCCTTAGCCTCAAGCCTGAACGCACCAGCATCCAAGAAAGAATAAACATCCTTTGCGCTATGGCCGGTTGCAAGAATAACCGGTGCGAAAAACTCCTCTCCATTCTCGCACCTTACACCAATGACTCTATCGTCCTTTTTTATAAGAGAGATGACTTTAGTATTGAAATGGACCTCAGCTCCGGCTGATAGAAGCGTATTTCTAATATTCTCAATCACATTCGGAAGCTTATCGCTTCCAATATGCGGATGGGATTGGTATAGAATCTCATCATTTGCACCATGTTGTACAAAAAGCGACAAGACTTTCTTCACATCGCCTCTTTTTACAGAGCGCGTATAAAGCTTTCCGTCCGAAAAGGCGCCTGCACCACCTTCGCCAAATGCATAATTGGAATCCTCTGAAAGAATTCCTGATGTCGATAGCTTTGCACAGTCCTTTGCTCTTTCATGTACATTCTTGCCTCGCTCGATAACAATTGGTTTTAAGCCATTTTCAACCAATGTCAATGATGCAAAAAGGCCAGCGGGACCTGAGCCTACAACTATTACTTGCTTTTTATTCGACACATCAGGGAAAACGACTTTTTCAAAAAAATCCCTTGGCTCCTCGTCTACAAATAGTCTCAAGGAGAGATTTATCTTAATGTCCTTTCGTCTTGCATCAATGCTTTCTCTAACAATCCTATAGCCTGTAATGCTCTCTCTTGCGATATTGGCTTTTTTTGATGCAAGAGAAAGAATGTGGCTTTCAATTTGGCTGTCCATCGGGGACACAACCAGGTTTATATCTTTAATCACAGAAAGGATTTTAGCAAAGAAGCAATAGCTATTGAAGATAGCCAAGACAACTTCTAGAATGCAAATATGAATATTTTGTCAGTAGAGAATATATCAAAGACAGTAAAGGACGAGCCACTTTTCGAGAATGTCACATTAGGACTGGAAGAAGGTGAAAAAGTCGGAATCGTAGGAAAAAACGGTGCTGGGAAATCAACATTTCTGAAAGTGATTGCGTCAGAAACTCCCGCCGATGAAGGAACAATAGCCTTAAGGAGCAATACAAACATAGTCTTTCTAGAGCAATTTGCATCATATGAGGAGAATACGACACTATCAAGTTTTTTGTATCTTGCAAACAACAAAAAACTGAAAATCCTCGAGCAATACCAAAAAGCCTTGGAGGAGAACAATCAAAAAAGATATACAGAGCTGTCAGCCACAATAGACAAGGAAAACCTTTGGGATATAGAAAGATCATATTTCGCATTTCTTACCGATATGGGAGAAACTCTGGAACATGATAGGCTTTTCTCAACTCTCTCTGGTGGCCAGATGAAAAAAGCAATGATTGCTAGAGCATTGGCATTAAAACCTGATTTGCTTCTTTTAGATGAACCAACAAACCATCTGGATATAAAGACAATAGAATATCTAGAAAACTGGATAAAAGCCTCAAAGGCGTCAATCATCATCGTTACGCATGATAGGCACATTCTAAACGAATGCTGCTCAACCATATGGGAACTTGATCGAAAACACTTCTATAGACATCCTGGATCTTTCTCTGCATATCTTGAAAGAAAAGAAGAAAGGATACAAATGGATGAGAAAGAGCAAGCAAGGCTAAAATCCATACTCAGGCGTGAACTTGAATGGCTCAAAAGAGGACCAAAGGCTAGAACAGGGAAAGATAAGAATCGAAAAGACAGAATAGAGAATATGCAAGGACAAATAAGGAAAGTAAGAGATGACAAGCAAACAGAATTTCTATCGCTAGAGAGGCGCCTTGGAAAGAAAATACTCGATATAGAGGATATTTCCAAAAGCTATAATGGCAATACACTCTTCTCTGATTTCACATATTCATTCACAAAAGGGCAAAAAATCGGTCTTATAGGAGACAATGGAACAGGGAAATCGACACTCTTGGATATCATAGTCAAAAGGATAGAGCCCGACAGTGGCTATGTTGATGTCGGACAGAATACTGTATTTGGCTATTATGATCAAAACGGACGGGACTTAGATACGAAAAAAAGCGTAATAGAATATGCATTGAGCTTTGGAAGTCGCGTCCAATATTCATCGGAGGATGTAACAGTTGCAAGATTCCTTGAGTTATTCGGATTTCCTCAATCAATGCATAGGACACCAATTTCGATGCTCTCAGGAGGAGAAAGACGCAGGCTCTATTTGATAACGAGGTTGATCAAGAACCCAAATTTCTTGATCTTCGATGAGCCGACAAACGATCTTGATATAGAAACAATGGAAAACCTTGAAGAGTACATCTCATCATTTCCTGGCTGTGCGATAATCTCATCACATGACAGGACATTCCTTGATATTACTGTAGATATGCTCTTTGTAATTGAAGGTAAGAGAATCACTTTGTATCCAGGCTCGTACTCAGAGTGGAAGGAAACGAGGGATATAGAGGCAGAAAACAGCGTAAAGCAAGAGCAAAGAGAGAACAAAAAAGCACCAAGACAAAGAGAAAGCAAAGGTCTTTCATTTAAGGAAAAGAAAGAACTTGATGCTCTTGAATGCGAGATCACGGAGCTCGAGAGCCTGATATCAAAGCTGGAGGCTTCATTCTCAACAGCAGAAACTACAGAACTTGGGACACTAAAGGAAAGGACTCAAAAATACAATGAGGCAAAATCAACGCTCGACTCAAAAACCGAACGATGGATTGAACTAGAGGAAAAACAATAAAGACTATTGATTCTCATCATCCAACAATTGAGCATCAGTTTTAGATGGGATATGCTTTCTTATAAATGGTATAACACCACTAAGCATTTTTTGCATCTCTGATTCAGACTCTTGTAGTGCAGCTTGCCAAGCAGGTCCAAAACCTGGGCTGTTTATTGTAAGTCGATCAACAGCTGTTTGGTATGTCTGTAGCCTTTGCAGCTCCCGTCTTCCCGGTTTTTGCGAAAGAATAGATACAGTTGTCCTGAGATTCTCGTTTTGTTTCTTTAGCTCCTCATTCTCTTTCTTGAGCTTCAAAATGCCTTCGCTTTCAATTTCCATTCTATCTGATAGCATATTCTTGTATTTTGCGACTTCTGCCATAGAAGCTTTCTTGATTGCGCTTCTCTTTATAGCCATGAAAATATAAACAACGATTGCTGTTACGAAAGAACATGCAACTATAAGCAATATCCATTTCCAAGTTTCCATACTCACCTCACAAATAAATTACAACAAATGAAACTAATGAACAATCTCTACTTTATTTTTGTCTTCCTTTTTACTATTATATCAAAAGGACCCCCAGGTGGTGGAATGGTAGACACAAGGGACTTAAAATCCCTTGTCCGTTAGGACGTACGAGTTCGAGTCTCGTTCTGGGGATTTTCATATACTCTTCAAGAAAAGCAAGAACTCTTTGCCATTCTGATGAGGATTCGAAACCAAATGATTGAGAACGGCTTTAATCCACTTGTTGTCCATCTTGTATGCATGTTTTTTCTCAACATGAACAATGCTTTTGTTCAAATCGCCAAAAGCAGGAACGAACTCATTCACATCGACATATTTCATCAGAACAAATGATGAATCGATGTTCTTTATGAAATAGATATCAAATAGATGCCTTATAATCAAAATTGAATGTATATACTTTTTCACATCATCTGAATTCTTGAAAAGCTTCAATTGTTCAAAAGCTTGCACTATATCAATGCCCTTCGGAAGCTTGATATCATATATAATCTCAGTCGAAATCAAGATGAATTGCTCAAAGTCTATCAGCGAACGATGCTTTACATCCATTCCTATCTTTGCTTTTGGTCTTATATAGCTTTCAACGTTGGAGCAAATGGCCTCATCAAGCCCGCCATAGAAAACATCATCATCACCCTCTACATGTGATACTATCATCTTCCACCAAAGCGCAAAATCAACATCCACCAGTGGCGCCCATCCATCGCCATAGAGCATTCTGTTCCAAAGTCTCTGGGCGATTTTCTGCTCCAAAAAACCATCAAAAGAAGAAATACCTTCCCAAGCTACATCCAAGACATCTCTTTCCTTCTTGTCCAAAAGGAAATTCTTCAAATATGACTTGACGACATCAGACATCTCACACTGCCTCGCTCTTGAGTTCATCAATTCAAAGTAATGATTAAGGTCGATTGTTTTGTCCAATTCAACACGAATAAGAAAGACATTCTTCTTCAAATAATTAAAGAATCCATCCTTGTTATCGATTTGCTCCAAATAACATTGCATTCTCCTGTATGATATGCAAAAAACATGATCTCCTTTTCCATTAAGATGAGAAAGCGCCTTTTCAGATTTTTTCCGTGCTTCAAAATGCAAGTTAATATTTCTGTCATCATTAAGTGCAAGAAGAATGCAAAGCGCTGTTAGACGTTGCTGACCATCAACCACTTCATAGCTTCCATCCTCTTTTGCAAATACCACAAGCGAACCTATGTAATATTCTTCTCTTCCATTTTTTCTTGCATTTTCTATATCAAATATAAAGCGATATAGCTCAAAATCTGTCCAAGAGAAGTCCCTTTGGTATATTGGAATCACATATTTGTCTAAAGCTGTAAGCCTTTCGATATTCATAATATTGTTCATTTTCTTTCTCCTGTCAGCCATCTGTTATAGTCAACTTCGAAATCAATAGGCATTCCAGCACCCTTTTTGCAAACAAGATTGCGAATACTGCTCAGTTCTTTTCCTAAGTCATATGAATAGATTTCATATGGATCCAGTGCATATTGTACCTTCTTGAAGAGAGAGGTTTCAGAAATGACATATTTATTCACTCTCTCTAAAGAAACAGAAGAGTTCTCAAGAAGCAATACAAAAGAGAATTTAAAAAGAATTGGCAACGCCTTTTCAAGCGGCTCTTGTCCAAAACGTTCAAACATGAGAAGCGAAAATGCCATAAAAAGCTGGAAACATAGTTTTTCAGAAATGTCATCAAGATTCAAATTGTCCATCAGCGATGGGAAAACCTTCTTGATAATGCCCTCTAGTTCCCTTTTTTTCTCTACATAATAGAAACATCGAAAAAAGAAGTTGCTTCCATTAACGATAAAAGTATCCAATGAAAAAACATTCGTATCAACCTTCTTTGCAAAAGGATATTCCAAGTCTTCTTCTATACCTTTGAAAGAGTTTATCGAGTCAATTCCAAAATGAGCAGCATCATTCCCCTTGGACCATCGTATAATCATATACCAGATATCAAAAAGCGATAATAGATCGCTCTTTGGTATCGATTCCCATCTTGATACTACACTAAGCTTATCCATCTCGCATTCATCTCGCATTGAGCAAAGATGATATGATTTCAAGATATCTGTCGGCTCTAGCGCTTTCCCTCTTTGATCGCCTTTCTCGAAGAATGAAAAACAGTCCAAAATGTCTTCGCATTCAATCAAGAGCACATAGCACTTATCCATAAAAAAAGAGAAGAACAATTCCTTGTCTACGAAAGACAATGCTTTTCTTATTCTTTCGTAATTTTTTCTCAAGCGCTCAATCTCATCGACATTCCAAAACCTGACAAGATCCGGATAAGGCTTCTCTAGTGCCTTTAAAACAAGTGCTATCGAAACAAGTCGAGAAAGACCATCGACAAGATTCCCAGATGAGTATACAAAAGAACCAAGCATATAACTTCCTTTGTCAAGCGCTTGGAAAACATCCTTTACAAGAGTAACACTTTCATTATCATTCCAAGTGTATTGACTCTTATACAACGGCAACATTTTATCTTTTTGAAAAACAACAAATTCTCTTATTGAAACAGTTTTTTGCAATATCTTTCCCATGAAGAGAAAAAATAACAGAAAGCTGTGATTTTATAAAGAGCAAGGATGATAAACATCATTGAATGGAAAAGCCAAATTGATGTATTTTACACTCATGAAGCTTTTAATCATAAATCCAGGTTCTACATCCACTAAGATAAGTGTATTCGAAGACGATTCTGCCATTTTCACAGAAAGCGTATTTCATGATGCTCCTCTATTGCTTTCATTCAATACCACAAACGACCAATTGCCTTTTAGACGAAGTGTCATAATCGATATTCTCAAAAAGCATGACCTTGGACTTGAGGACATTGACGTTTTTGTTGGTCGAGGAGGATGTGCCTATTCTCAGAAAGAAGGGGTGATGATTATAGACAAAAAACTCTATGAAGATACCAAAAATGATGTAGGTGGAAGCGATCATCCAGCTAAACTGGGAGTTATGCTCGCTTATGATTTTGGCACAAAGTACAATAAACCAATGTACACTGTGGATCCAACAAATGTAGATGAGTTATGTCCATATGCACGGATAACTGGGATAAAAGGTATATACAAAAGAGCTCAATCACATGTCTTAAACCAAAAAGGAATTGCTAGGCTTCACGCAAAGAAGATAGGGAAAAAATATGAAGAGTGCTTATTCATTATTTGCCATATAGATGGTGGAATAACAGTAAATGCACATAAATATGGCAAGATGATCGATGGCACTGAAGGTGCTGGAGGTGATGGTGCATTTACACCAACAAGGCTTGGAAGCATTCCAATCATGGAAGTTGCAAAATACCTTGAAACACATTCTACAGATGAAATGGAAGCAATGTGCTCAAGATCTGGAGGCTTTGTAAGCCACTTTGGCACATCGAACTCTGATACTATCCACAAGATGAAGGAAGATGGCGACGAGCATGCAATTCTTGTATGGGATACTATGATTTACCAGATTTCGAAATCAATAGGTGCTATGGCTACTGTCTTGGAAGGAAATGTCGATGCAATCTTGCTAACAGGTGGCCTTGTACGTTTTGATGACATCATAGAAGGAATAAAGAAAAAGTGCGAATGGATTGCTCCAATTTACACATACAAAGGCGAAGTTGAACAGGAGGCATTGGCTGAATCGGTTCTTAAAGTACTAAGAGGTGAAGAAAAAGCAAACCGCTATACAGGTAAGCCTGTATTCAATGGCTTCGATTGGGACAGATAATCAAACAATCTCTTCCTTGTACTCCACTACCTTCGCCTCCTCAAGAGAGAACC
>ERZ808274.1039-NODE-1039-length-10470-cov-2.448200_pt1 | contig 10470 bp, 8 predicted proteins | sample MGYA00521277_ERZ808274 | MGnify/ENA primary metagenome ERZ808274 (study PRJEB31516, sample SAMN03275597) | gut metagenome | biome: mammalia-associated habitat; material: feces | host: Papio cynocephalus | place: Kenya | collected 2012-07-28 ... | reverse complement strand
CTCCGAAAAGCTGTCTACCATGCTTATGGTTTCCTCTTTCTTTGCCATAATGTCTTAAAACTGGATTACGTATTTTGTATATTTTATTTCGTTATAACCGAAGCGGAGGTCTTCCTCCTGCTCCACCGGACGCTTGGCGCCTTCGGGTTTCACTTTCTTGACCACCGTAAGCACGAAGCCGTCGGCGTCGGCACTCTTGAGGATGCCTTTGAGCTTGCGACCGTCGGCGGTAAGCACTTCAACCTCGTTGCCTTCGTTCTTGTGGTACTGGCGCTCAACGCGCAGTGGCGATGTCAGTCCGGCTGAGCCGATTTCAAGTTCATAATCTTCTTCGTCGCGGTCAAACTCGCTCTCAACAAGTCGGTTAAGGCGGATACACTCATCTATGTCCACACTTGTGTCGCTGTCGATTTCCACCACGATGTTGTTGTCCTTGCTGATTCTGACGTCGACGAGAAAAAGGTCGGTGCCTTCCATTCCTCGCTCCAAGACTGCTGTCAGCGCACTTTTGTCAATCATTCTTCAATTGTTGATGTATTAATAAAACAATGGAGAAGACTTCCGCCCCCTCCATTTCCGTCTGCAAATATACTTATTAATAGACAAACGCACAAACATTTGGTTTCAACGGCTCAAAAACTGTCTTATAATTAGCGAAATTTAACAGTGCCAGCCAAATTATACGTTTTTTTAGCACCCTCAACGCGCTTTTTCTGACGTTCGCCCGGGATGTCTGCCCCCGTTGCCACGGCGGTTGCCTCTCATTCTGTGTTGGTTAAATAAGTTAAAAACTTGTTTCTGATGCTTGTTTATCAAAGAAATTTCATACCTTTACGCAGATTAGTAATAACCTAACCGAAAAAGAACAAAGAAAAATACAGAATACACATCATTTATTAACTTAAAAATCTTTTTTATGAGAAAGTCTTTTAAACACATTCTATTGGCTGGCTTGACCATTGCATCGACAGCCATGGCTATGAATGCACAGACTTTGACGCAGGACTGGAAGGTGACCGAGGGTCTGCCTGCAGCCGCCAATGCCCGTTGGGGCATTGGTTTCGACGGAAAAGTCTACACCAACGACAAAAGCGTGCCTCAAATCATCGCTATTAATGCCGAGGGGCAAACCACTGTAGCAACGAGCGCTGCAGGTACAGCAATCACTGTCGATGGAGCAGGAAACTTCATCGTAAACGATGGCTTTCCTAACGCCGCTTCTTCAACAACGTTCAAGATTCTCCCTGCTGGAACAACGGAGATGATTGATTTGACAGTCACTCTTCCTGAAGGCGTGACAGCCGGTCGTATGGACTTCTTGGGTCGCGCTGTCGGCAATGTTATGTCGGAAACAGGCGGTGCTTTCTACATCACTCCTGCCAACTCTGGAAAAATTGCAAAAATCTTTGTTGCAAAGGGTGTTCAGGTCACTGAAAAGTCAAAAGCTATCGCTGCTGGCATCGCTTGCGCTTCCGACGGACATGTTCAACCTGCCGACAACAATCCTGAAACCGACAACATCTTTGTGCGTCCGGCGCGCACGCAAGCCTTCTTTGACGGCTTGACAAAGGTCGGAACGGCAAACACTACCGCTGGTGGCGACGCTGTCACTCTCGACGGAACTTTGTTCACATTCGAGCCTTGCGGAACAAACTACGTTGACGGTTTCCAGGTTGTGAACCGCACAACAAACGAGGTGGTTGCAACTCACGAAAACGAATTCTCGAAATCTGCCGCCGCTCCTAACCAGAACGCGATTTCTGTAGAGAAGGTAGACGAATACACTGCTGCAATCTACCAATACGTTCCTGGTCAGATAGCTGCAAAGTACACTTTCTCTATTCCTAAGCCGCTTCCTGCTCTTGAGGCCCGCAACGCTTACGCTTACGACATCAAGGTGGAACCTGCCGCTGAAAACTACACTGTTTCTTATCGCTTGAACGCTCCTGCTGAATCTGTAAAGGTTCAGATGTTTGTCGACGGCGAAATGACAAAGGAATACGAAGGTACTACTGTCGCTACTTACGGAGACTATGAAATGACAACCCTCAAAAACCTCAACTCTGTTGAAGTTCCGGGTGCCGACGTTCCTAAAGACGCGTTGGTGCAATTCAAGGTTGCCGTTACAAGCGCCACTGTTGCCGAGCCTACTGTAAGCACTAAGAAATACAGTTTCTACCACCCGTCAAGCGTGGAGGTGGACAACAACACCGACAGCCCTAACTTCGGACGAATCCTTGTTGCCGAGGCTATGGCGGCGAAACCTACCGGCTACCACTCTTCTGGCGAAGACAATGGTCTGTATGCTTTCGACCCGACTATGAACCCTATCAAGAACGCTGAAGGCAAATATGCTTTCAAGGGCGGTCAGACTTTCCAGACTACATTCCCTAACGGAAAAACTTCCTACGATCCTCGAAAAGTGCGTATCGCTGCCGACGGACGTATCTTCCTGAGCGGTCAGAACTCTAATGGTATCGCGCTCTGGCAGGTTGACCCAACCGACCTCAACGCTGCGTTCAAGCCGGTGATTAAGGGCACTGCAAACCCTGACACTTACGAAATCACAAACGAGGCTGGCGAATTTATCGCTGCGCCTAACGTAAGTATGGACCTCGCGGGCTTTGGCTCTGGTCTCAAGATTCTGATGCTTTCTACAAACGCAAGCGGCACCAGCTTCTCTTACTCTGGCTACCGCACCGACGAGTACTACATCGGCAAAGCCACTACTTGGGACGCTGCTCCTACACAGGCTATCGACGCTTTGACTGGTCAATACACCATCACTCACTCCAACTCTACTGCAATCTACGACAACGAGGGTGGCATCTGGTATGCAAACTCGCGCTCCACTGCTACTGCAACGGAACCTACTTTGGTTCACATCAACGCTGAGGGCGTAGAGGACTACAAGGTTGACTCTAACGACAAGGGTGGCTTCTACGGTGGTGGCGGTATCCGCTTCAACGCCGACTTCACTCTCCTCGCTATCGGTACTTCTGACAAGACTCTCACAGTATTCGAGGTTTCTAAGGACGACAATGGCGCTCCTGTTTTGACTGAGAAATACAAATTCGCTACGACTATCGGACGCAACCTCAACGACATCGCTTGGGACTGCGCAAACAACCTCTACATTGTCAGCAACAGCGGTGAGTTGTTCAAGTCGGTTGCACTTCCTCGCGAAAGCGGTGAAGTGGTTGTTGCCGCTCCAAGCAGCTACGACATCAACATCTCAAGCGACGAGTATCCTGCTTCTGTCTACGTAATCGGACAGGCAACTGGATGGGATCCTGAGAATGGCGTGAAATTGACTAAGGGTGAGAACGGTGTCTACACTGGCACTTTAACAGGTCCTTGCAACTTCGGTATCACTACAGTGCTTAACGCTGACTGGGATGTTGTCAATGCAAACCGCTACGGTTTTGAGACCGACAACGCTGCCGTAACTCTCAACCAGGCTATGCCTATCGTGAAGGCTGCCGGCGCTATCCGCGTGGCTGAGGAAGGCGAATTCGAACTCACTGTCGACCTCAAGAATATGACTGTCCTCGTTGCTGGCGAAGCTCCGGTGGTTTATCCTGAGAAGCTTTACCTCCTTGGTTCTGTAGAGCCTAACGCCTGGGATCCTGCCGACGAGACTCACGTTGCCAACCAGATATCTGAGGGCATCTATCAGATTGATAACATCTCGATTCTCGCTGCCGATGAAAACGACTATGGCTACTTCGCATTCACTTCAACTCCTGGCACTTGGGACGAAGTCAACGCTCATCGCTACGGTCCGGCTGAAAAGGATACTGAGCTTGCCGACAAGACTATGTCTGCCATCGGCTTGAACGGCGACACTTCTTACAAGATCAAGAGCGGTGCATACAGCATCACTGTCGACCTCGGACTCAACACTATCTATGCTGTCCGTCTGGGCGACAACGTTAACGACGCTGCCGTTGAAGCGGCTAAGGTTGTTGCTGGTATCGGCGAAATCCGCATCGTCGGTGAGGCTAACGCTGTTTCTATCTTCAACGCTGCCGGACAGGCTGTCGCTGTAAACAGCAAGGACGCTCAGTTCTTCGTTGCAAGCGGTGTATATGTAGTTGTTGTCGACGGCAAGGCTACTAAGGTTCTTGTGAAATAACATTTCACTTCAATAAATCAGAAAAGGCGAGTCTCTTTCGGGACCCGCCTTTCTTTTTCGCCGCCCTCGCCGGGACGGCTTGAAAAGACACTTCGTTAATTCTTTCATCCGGCGCACTGCGCCATAGCGTCGGCACGCTTCTTGCGCGTGCAAAACCGCTCGCACTGCAGGCAGATGTCGTAGCCAAGCAGTGCCCCGAGGATGAAATCCTCCTCGGGCGACAGCTGATGGAGCGGGCGCACGATAAACTGCCTTACCGCCGCGATGCATTCCGCCTTGCCGAAATACAGATTGACGTTGTTCTCGTTGGCCGACTGCTCGAAGTGGCAGATGCCCTGATCGTCGAGTCGTGCCACGGCTGCCGCCAGATAGCGACGGTTCAGCGTGCATAGCACCATGTTGCGCACGCCTTTCTTGTATTCGTACACATAGTTGAGAAACACCTGAAGCTCGCTCGACAGCATCGTGTTGGCTATTTCCATCATTGCCGTTGGTCGTTTTTATTTTGTTATTGACGTTTGTTTCTGTCTCTCGGTTATTCCACGCCCTCGCTCTTCAGCTGTGCGGCCCAGGCGTCGATGCGTCCGTCGGTCTTGTCGTCTTCGTTGACTTCGTCGAGTGCCAGACCGACAAACTTGCCGCCGCTCACTGCCGCCGAATCATCGTAGGTATAGCCGGAAGCGTCGACCTGTCCGACAAACGTGCAGCCGGTGGCTGCCAGACCGTCGTGGATTTCGCCCATGGCGCTGCAAAACGTGTCGCTGAACGACGAGGAGTCGCCGCAGCCGAACAATGCCACTTTCTTGCCTGTCAAGTCCTGACATTTCAGCTGGTCGAGAAAGTCGTACCAGTCGTCTTGCAGCTCGCCGGCGCCCCATGTGGAGGTGCCGAGCAGCAACGCGTCGTAGCCCGCGGCATCGGCGGTTGTGGCCGAACCTACATTGTGCACGTCGGCGGAGGCTACGCCGAGTTTCTTCGCTATTCGCTCTGCAACAGCCTCGGTAACGCCTGTTGTTGAGCCATAAAAAATACCAATTTTCATCTTCGTATAGTTTAATTGTTCATTGTTGTTTTTTCTGGTCGTAAAATTACGTCGGCGCATTGCCTTCCGCAATACCTAAATCAGCGTAATTTGACCGCTGCGGCATACCTATCATTTTGTGAAAATTTGATAACAGGGCAGTCTATCAACGCTTTACAGCCAACAATCGACCCTGTCGGAGAGCGTGGCGGCAAGACGCAGACCGGATAGCGTCCGGGCGGCTTTGTCGCGGAATTGCATGGCAAGGTTCTCGCGGGCGGCATAGCAGCTGGCAAGCACCGACTGCGCGACGTAGCGCTCTGCATAGCGGCGCAGGCTCTGGGCGGTGCCGACGCCATCAACGGTCAGCGACAGCGTGTAGGTGGTGTCGCTGTCGGAGGGAATCGAAAATGACTGATTGTCTACGATGCTCGCGAGTTCACCGGCAAGACACAGCCAGGCATTGAAGCAATAAATGCCGAGCAATCGGCGGTTGTCGGATGTGATTACTGCCGGACGGCTGTCGCGGCCGCTCATCAGGGCGAGGCACGCGCTCTCGGCATAAACGGTTTTCAGCACTTGCTCAATGTCGATTGAAATTGTGATTTTTCGTGTGTTGTTCATTGTCTTTTTTTAATTGTAAAGGTTATCAAGATTAGTGTTGTTGCAGCCGCAAGCAATGCGGCAAGCGAAAGTCGGTAGCGCGTAGGCAGCCGGCGCGTCGATGTGGTCTGCTCTGTCGTCCCGCTGCTCGAGCCTGTGGCTGCCACCGTCACTGTGTCGGTGCGCACCTCGGTTGCAAGCCGGCGGCGACGGCTTATGCATCTCACGGCTTGACGACCTGTCGAGTCGGGGGCAAAGAAGTTTATCTCAACGGTTTCCGACGCCTCTTTCGCCGATGCCGTGGTGCGGCGTGTGGCAGCGACGCTATCGGCCGTTTCCGTGTGTGCCTGCAATCCCGCAGTGCTCTCCACTGCCCTATGGCTGCGGCACGAGGATAGGCTAAACAGTGAGGCTACGATGATTGCTGCGGTTGTGTATTTCATGGTAGATGATTTTTGAAGCTTGTTTTTTCGACAGGAAGTAGCGCGATGCTTTTTGCTCGGCAAGCACTGTCGCCACGGCTTCGGCAATCGTGCATTTGCGCCTGTGCATGACGCGCCTGACGTGGAGGCTTATCTCCTCCCACATCTGACGCTTCAGCTTACTCCGGCGGGAGCATGGCTTGCCGTCGCGCACCATCTGATACATCATCCGCAACGCGTAGTCGTAACTCACGTCGTAGCGCGGTGTGCCGCCGCAGAGCGCACGGTCTATCACGTTGTAACGGCTGTCGTAGCGGTTGGTTTCGATGGCTTTCTTCAGGCTGCGTTGCCAGTTTGCCATCAGTTCTTGGTTTCTCATGATTTTGTGCTCAAACATAATTCTCGGTTTTGATTTGTGTGTTTTTCTTGGAAATATAATGCGAAGATAATAAATCAAATGGCGATTTGCAAATATTTTATTGGTTTTTTACCAATAAATTTCCCAACTACCTTATTTTAAGCACACAACAACGCCAACAAATTTGCGCCAGCGGCGCATTACTCCATCATAACCCCATCCGCACGACGCGTCAGCGGAGGGCGCATGGGGGACAGACGCACCACGCAGCCCACGCGCTTCGGAGATGCGCTACTAGCCCACACCAACGCATTTTCCTCGCAGTGGAGCGTGCCGGAGGCACGCCACTACTAGCGGCGAGGCACAAAAAAACGGGAGGCATACCGCCTCCCGCCACTATTTTTTTGTCTTATTTTTTCTTTTTAAGCTTGTTCAAGCCGCTTTTTAATCCTGACTTAACCTTTTTTGTGGCTTTGTCCACAGGATTGTCCGATGTCGACGTCGATCCGCCGTCGCCGCCGTCGCCGCCGTTTTTGGCTCTATACTCTTCCCAGTATTTATCATATTCAGCCTCGGTTCCACAAACGATTTTCCGTCCGTTTGTTTTACCTTTTTCGTAAGAAATCTGCACCACAGTCTGTCCCTTGTCGTTCTTCCTCATTATCACACTGTGCATAAAAGACGAAGAGTCATAGCAGTCAAACGTTTCCGTATTTCCCGATTTCTTATAGTTTTTCACTGTCAGCTCATCATCTCCACAAGAGTCGGGGATGTATTTTTTAGCCTCACGGTCAAGAATAAACCAACTGGTTTCAGGCTGATCCTCATGTCCCTCCTCATAAAGGAAATAATACTTTTGTTGAGCGGCATACGCTCCAACTGCCGACAACAACAAAGCGGCAGCACTCATTAGAATTTTCTTCATAGTTCTTTTTTTTAAGTTATTTCATTACTTTCATCACCTTGTAGCCCACCTTCACTACGTAGACACCCGAAGGCAGGACAACCATCTGCTTCTCCGCTCCGTCGCGGCTTGCATAGACCACTCTTCCGCCGGCATCGTAGACCGCCACATCGGCGCCTTCAGGATTTTCAACCGCCACGCCGTCGGCTGTGGCATAAGCGCGCGCCGCAGAGGCCTTCAATGCGCACACTGCGCCTTCCTGCTTCACCTCCACGAGGTCGCTGTAGTTGGAATCATCGAGTTCCGACCCTGACGACAACCGCTTCAGCGAGGCTACCTGATACCAATACACGTCGCCTGCCACCTTGTCGGCTGTCGCGACGTCGTGGCTCGACACGTCGCCTGTTTCCACAAAGTCGTAGACGAGCATTGCCTCGTCGCCTGCCTTCATAGGCTGGCTGATTGTCATATTGTCAAAATATGCGTTGCTGTCGCCGCCAACCATATCCAGCTCCACATAGCAGCCCTGGACTCCGCCGTCGAGCTCAAGCGTATAGTCTGCCCACTCCTTGGTCAGCTCCACCTTGCCCACCTTGCCGAGTGCGTATGAGGGTCCTGCCATCAGATATTCGGTGGCGAAGACGGCTACAGTGGCTGTGCCGGTGGTCTTCGCGCGGAACGTCACCGTAAACTTGCCGCCGTTGTTCTGCAGGCTGTACATCGGCGACATGAGCATTCCGTTCTGCTCTGCCGACTTTTTGTTGTAGAGTCCAAAAACGCCGTGGCACGAATATGCGCCATAGACATACCAGTTGCTGCGGTTGGTGTAGCCGTCGAGCCATCCCCAACCTATGTCGAAAGGACTCTCGATGGAGCCGTATTTGAATCCGCTGAAATCATCGTTGTAGAAATAGTAGGTTTCATCAGCCGGTGCCTTGTGGCGGATATATGTGTAGACGGTGTAGCAGTTGGCTCCTGACGCCTTTTCCCAATTGGCGGTAAACCCGGCATCGCTGACGTTGGTTGCCGGCTTGACAACAGGCACTGGCAATCCATGCGCCAGCTTCTGAGGTCCACGCTGGGGCGCGGGCACTCCTGCCATCGCAGCCGCGGCAACGAGAAGCATCGCTGTCAACAAGTAAATTTTATTCATAAAGCGGTTTTCGTTATGTTGTCTAACATATTTTTCCTATTACAATTACAAAATTACACAAAACATTGACATTCCAATACTTTTTTTCAAAAAAAAGTGTGCCGGAACAATCCGTCCGGCACACTTGTCAAATATGCAATTCTTTTTTTTCTATCTTACAATGGTCTTTACCACCTTGTCGCCTACGCGGACAATTACAAATCCTTGGCAATCAACAGCGTTCTCGCCCTGATGTGCCTCAAACGCAGCGATTACACGGCCGTATGCGTCAACAACGGTGACTGGGGCTGCCTCTGCGGCATCGACAACGAGACGTCCGTTGCGTGCAAACACTTTGAATCCTGCGGCTGCAACGTCGGCAACGCCGTCTGCCTCACCAACCACAATTTCGTTGGATGCGCCTGAATAAACCACATCGTCCATACCAACGGCTGTGATTGTGTTCACGCTTGCAAATACTTTGTAAGAATATTCCGTGTTGGCTGCCGGCTCATAAGTGAATTTCGCCGACAGTCCGGTTGTCTCAACCTGCTTGACTACGGTGCGCACCTTGTCGCCTGCCTTGGTCTTCTGAGTAATCACTACATCGTCAAAATGCACCTCGCTGGTACCTCCGTAAGAGAAGCGGATAAACGAGCCTTTAACGCCTTTGGTAAACATTGTGCCGTAGTTCTTGAACGCGCCCTCGTCAAGTTCGATTTCCGCGCTCTCAAGCACCGTGGTCTCGTTGTTTGCCTGAGTCAGAAGGTCTACTGTAACTTTTTCTCCGGTTTTGTATTTTCCGCTGTCGCCTGCGGCTGCGGTAAAGTCTACAAACACCACTCCGCCATTGCCGCTGAGGTCAAGAGACGGCGTTACAAAGAACGCACTTCCAAACATCGGCCAAAGCACAAGGCTTCCGCCACCGAAAGCGTATGTCGATGCATACCAGCCTGGCGTGTGGGTGTAGGCGTCGAGGTTGTCTGGGTCTTTTGATGGAAGAGCAATCAAATCAAACGATCCTTTCTTGATGCCTGCGAAATCCTCGTTGAGAATCTCTGTGTCGCTGTCCTCCGTAAGGGTTATGGTCTTATAAAGAGTTGCTGTGTAGGTGTCGGCGTCGGGAACGGCTGTCCAGTTGGCAGTGAAGCTGTTGGTGGTCACGTCGGTTGCCGCGAGTGCGGTCGGAGCTTCCAGACTTTCAACGTGCTTGATAACTTCCGACTCGTTCGACTCTGTAGAAACATTTGTGCCTCTTTTGGCAACAACCACAAAGTAATATTTCAACGTGTTGTCGTCCACTGTGACAATCACGCGGTTGCCCGATGTGTCGCCTTCCGGAAGCGGCTCGGCATCGTAGGTCTTGACGTTGATTCGGTTGCCTTTGGCATCCTTGTTGTAGACCGACACGGTGTAGCCCGTTGCGTTTGGCACAGAAAGCCAGCGTGCCGAGAATGTTGTGCCGTCATAGTCTGTCGGACGCAGGGATGTTGGTGAAGGCACCACTTCATCACCCTGCTCAATCTTCAGATAATCAATAAAGAACGGGGTTGAATAAAGGCTCGCTGAAGAAATCGACAATGCTCCGGGAAGTCCCTTGTCTGTTACAATAACAAAATCATGCCATTCTCCATCCTCGAAATAAGGGGAACTCAATTTCGTGTCGCCGGCCTTGATGTTGATCATGTTGCCGTACTCTGTCCACGATTTCACACGCAATGTGATGCGGATATTACCATCTTTTGCATCCAGGTTCAAATCGGGAGTAGAAATCGAATGCGGATCGAAATCAAGCACATCGGTTGTGCCGACAAACAGTGAGCCGCCCGCTTCGTAGATTGCATCACCCGTCCATCCAAGCAACTCGTCGCCGAGCTTTCCGCTCGCTGCGC
>ERZ808274.1037-NODE-1037-length-10478-cov-4.020340_pt1 | contig 10478 bp, 10 predicted proteins | sample MGYA00521277_ERZ808274 | MGnify/ENA primary metagenome ERZ808274 (study PRJEB31516, sample SAMN03275597) | gut metagenome | biome: mammalia-associated habitat; material: feces | host: Papio cynocephalus | place: Kenya | collected 2012-07-28 ... | reverse complement strand
TTAGATATTCTAGCTTTATCTATATGATTAGTCATAATATAATCCTTTCTGAAAAATAATTATATGAAAGTTGAAGTGGTAATACAGTAAGGAGTAATCCTTACTGTATATTTTATTAAGCTACTCTCCTCCATTTATACACTGTAAACCCATCAGCTTCATCATATGTAGCTCTAATCGCTTTTGATCTTAATGCTGTTGTTGATACGTTATCCTGATCGACATATAAATACTCAACATCCTGTGACTGGTTGGTAACTGTATACTCCAATGTAGAGTCACTATCCATACTAGATTGATTTACCATTGTGTATTCTAATATATTTGTACCTTCTCCGATTTCAGATTGATTCGTTATTGTGTATTTAGCATACTCAATACTTTCATATTCTTCCCATGTACCACCAAGAAATGTAGATGGAGATACATTATTTGTACTTTCATATATAGTACCAATGGGATAAGCAAAGTCTAATAAGTATGCTTTGAATTGTTCTTCCGTCATTCCACCTTGGGCAGATTCTAAAGTACCAACTCTTGTAATCAGATCCAAGACATTATTCCATATATATCTAATATTACTAATCATAGTAGTAATTTTACTAAATATACTACTATTAGTCTCTGTAGTAGTAATTGGATCTACATTACTATATTCTGTAGTATTAGATTTATCATTAGATACATATTTAGTATTATCTAATATACCATCTGGAGATGGAGATATTTCATATAGAGTATTAGATATATTTAACCGACAAATGGAACTCATTATCTATTCACCTACAAAAAAATAATTTATCTGTGTGTTGAATAAAAAAAGCAAGGTAAGGTGGTATTCCCTTACCTTGCTTCTTGTTACTCATCCGATCGTTCATCGACCGCATGAGCCCAATATATTATACCACAAGATATCGTAAGTATCAGTTGAAATACCCACCAATATGTCTCATGAAGATACCAATGAACAGTTTCAATGATACTAAAATCGTGATTGTAGGCATAAACAGAACTAACAATACCTCCTATTCCAGATCCGATAAAGGATCCAAAGAACAAAACGAATACTAGAGCTGCTATTGATTTAATAACAATATCAACCATAATTACACCTGTTCTATAGTCTATCTATTTGGATAGGGTTTGTATCGAAATACCTAGAGACTACATCTTTTAATCCAGAAATGTCTTCTAAATCTATTAATCTAACAGATTTTTTATATTCTGGCTTTTCGGATGGTAACATATATTGAGATTGAAATTTTGGACAGATTGCTCTATATCTTAATTCCAGATTTCCAATATTTGGAACTTCTAAGATAGATAGAGCAGTGTTTAATCCAAATTGAGTAACAGTAGTATCTGGCTGAATATATTTATTCTGTATAGCCAGATTTATTAATTCCATCGCTTTTTTGACACGGTAGACTGTATACATACATCTTTCAGGAACGGATGTCATACACATTATATTAGATAAATATTTTGTGCTTACACACTCCTCTGGAATTTTACAGTTACGATACACGGTACAATATTTATCCCAAAGATTATCTATTGTAACTATATCTGACAAATCAGCTCCAGATACTTTATGTGGTTTTAGAATCGCATCCACATAACCTTCACTCAATAATTGTAATGGTAGTATATCTTTAGTGATTACAATCTTAGTACAGTCAGGAATACTTGGAATTGTTGTTACTAATTTATATATCATAGATGATACTTCAGCTTTTCCAATATCAAAGAAATAGATTCCTGGTAAATATTGACAAATAAGATCAACAATGTTTAGATTGTTTTCGATACTGTTAGTTACCGTCGGTTTCATCCGATAATTTTGGACGAATTTACCGTTGTAATTCTCTACGAAAACTTTATTAGCATCGGGACAATTTAATCCGTAGATTAAAAATATCCTAGTATTCTTAATCTGGCGCTTCTTAAAGAAAGTCCTATAATGAGCACACATGTTTATGATTGTCGAAGCAATATCTAATCCATTTGTACTCTTATACGTCCATATATTTCCAGAATATAAATTCTTCAATACAGAATACAGATCGATGTATAGATCGACATTATGATACCGTATGCTATTACTGTACGCGGCATTAATCAACTCAGTCAACCTATTATATTTTATATAGAATCCGGTTATGAGTTGTTCTACCGTATATCTATTCTCTTCCATTATTCCTCCATAAGGGATAGACAGTTAATTGTCTATCCCCCTATCATAAACTATCCAATCATATCTTTCAAATTAACAAAATCGTTGTTAGTTTCAATAGACGATTTAAAATCTGGACGATTTTTAATAATATTTAAAACTTTATCGGTTTTTCCGAATCCTTCTTCCAAAAGAACATACACTAATTCCTGAGGACCATCTTTGGTTAAAAAAGATACACCTTTAAGCATCTTTTCATTACCATCTGCATCTGTAATGTATTTACGTAAATCGTATTTGATCTTCTCAGGAGGAACATCTTCATCAGCTCCAGCCCAAGCGATTTGGGCAAATCTGATAAACTGATTTCCACGTTCTTCTACAATACGGTCTATTCCACGAATAGAGTATTTAAATTCCGAGTTTTTAGAAAAAGCCATTTCAATATCTCCGATGCTAAAAAAAATAGGTCTAGGGTAAAATACCCTAGACCTACAAATTATTACTTATTGGTTGTGGTTATGATGTTGACACCATATTGAATATTGGTGCAACCCAGCAACCTAGCCACCTCTTTATTTGTCTCTTCGTATACACGAGTGACTCTCAAAGCCCATTCGTCATTTTTTCGATACGGAGATTGTATAATACCAATCGGGAAAATGCTATAATTATATCTCCCTCCACCATTCTTATCCTTTTTACCGAAGATGGCTTTAAGGATTTTTATTGAGTCGAGATTGAAGAGTTCGACAAATAAGCCGGTGTTGTTAGATGTGATACGGTAATGATTTTCCCACCGTACTTCATCGTTGTTTCCGATAGCAGTAGACACGAGAAAAGGTTTTAATAACCCTTTCGCATCTTTAGTAATTTCTACTTGACTATTACCACCACCCATAGAATTACACTTAAAGACACGCTTGACCTTATCGATCAAAACATTGTCAGTGGCATTTGCCGCTTTGATGGTTTTGAACCCATACAAAGAATTAGGTTCATATTTCGATAAGACTTTAAAATATATCGACGGTGAGACAGAATAATACTGTCCCTGTTCATTGAAGGATACATTGATATTGCATCCCTCATAATCAACAAAGACGTTATTAAAAACGTCATTAATGTACGATGCCAATTCAGTTGAACTAAACACCTTTATATCGAGAATGGGCGAAAAATCCACGGGCTCGATATCTAAAGAAGGACATTTATTGCCACTCATCATTTTCTCCTGGCCGTTAAAATAAAGTACAAATAAACAATGGGCCAGATTGTTTATTCATATATATAATATCCAATCAAATTTTATTTTAATTGGCTTAAACTATTGTTTACCATAATATGCTTTTACACACTTACACAATCTCTCATGTAATTGAGATGTTACATCATTAGTAACCTTATATATTTCGGCAGCAGATATTTCATCTGGGTATTTAGTATAAGGGACAATCCATAAAATATCTTTAGAATCTAATACTAAAAAGTACGGCATTTTAATACTATCTAAATCAATATCATACCCAAAACGCAAAGGTAAAGCCTTACATATACGTACACCACCATGCAGTAAAGACAATAATCGAATATCATCTATATCTAAAGATGTCTGATCTTTAATTTCAAAATCGACTCTAGTAATACCAATAGTATTATATACATCATCAATAAACCCAGTGTTTAACAGAAATTCTTTTATTGTCCAATTGTATCCATCTAAAGGAGACAATTCGGATTTCTTTTTATACTTAGTTTCGTCAATAAAAGTTCGCTCTGTATTTGAACGATATTGGTATCTTTTATCAAATAGATCTTTTAAAATTTTATCAGATTCATTGTTGTATAGAAGTTGTGACAATGAATTAATATTATCGGTCTTATATACATGACATAATCTAGAAGATAACACAGATTCATTTACTAAAAAATGAGATATGCTATATCCAGCAGGTAAACTGTTTATATTAACAGACAAGCCAACTTTTCTAGTTTCACTATAAAGATTATCAAAAGCTTGTCTTGCTATAACATATGGTTTTTCTAAATTAGGATAACCCGTTTCTTTTGTATTCGCAAAAAAGATTGCAGCTATATCACAAACATCTGGAGTATTTGGAATTTTACTAAGAAGCAGATTGCTTAAACTGATAATTCCTTCAGATTTTAAAAGATTTAAACCTTTTTCTGTTCTCATTTCACGATACTGAGATTCTGTATATATATGCTTATCAAGTCCAGATCTTACACTAAACGACTGATACTGACCAATATCATCTAACGTGAGGCTACATATTCTATACATTGTTTTGTTATTTTGTGTAAAAACATCAATAACCCTAAATGCAACAAAATCTTCTATGGTGTCTGACCATTTATAATAAATCTTACCAAGTTCAGTATCAATACGAGTACTCATTATTTTAACCTCATCTATAAAATATTATTACACTGTTTATTTAGAATTGAAAAATGATATTCCCAGAAGACATAATCTTCTGGGAACATTATAGCGATTGTTGGAATTAAGTTCTTTCTCGAACAAACAAATCGACCGAGTTTTCGCCCAATTGTGTGTCAATATCAAAAACTTTACCATATATATAAATACTATTTGACAATGTATTATTAATATATACAATTATGTCTTGCAATATTGATATGCTCGGAGATTCTATTTTTATTTTTAAAAAAGAATGTGCAGTATCTGTACTACCAGACACATATATATTATTTTTGTTTTGTATAGCAGTATATGCTGCCATTAAATGATCGAAAAAATCAATTATGATATCTAGAGGAATAGTTTTATCTCGATAAGTTTGTTCGATGAATTGTAATCTATTCATCGAATACTCCTTCATATTACATATTATCTTCAATCATTCTTCCAAGAGCCATATTCGCTTTTTCGTTTTTCGACATTTTTTCTTCTTCTATTTTATCTCTCCAAAATTGATAATATATTATTTGCAACTCATATAATGGTATTGAATCTAATTCTTTTATTGTAATGGCTCCACGGTAATGTCTAGATAATGCTATTTTCTTGAAGGTGTAGTCGCTAATTCCACCAATCGCTGTCGCATAAAAACCAATCCTCTAGCATTAATCTCCCTAGCAGGAATTGTAGTTTTGCATTTAGGACATTTTGTTTCTGGGATTTCAAAATGAACATTTCGAGACTCTAATGCATCGTTGATGAGTGAATTGATAAGTGACATCAATAAGTTAAAGTCTACATCATTAAATTCTTTAAGTATCTTTGCATATGTTACAATTTTAGATTTAAACGATTTAGAATAATCTCCAATATAGGTTTTCCAACCAATAGGAATAAACTGTGAGCTATCTTTATCAATATACATAATTCTGTCAATATATTGAATAATTGCGCTCATTGCTTTATATTTGTTTTTAAAATCTTGATCCAATGTATTGTATTCATATAACATTGTGAATACAGAAGGAATCTTAATGGTTATAGCGAATTTATCATTGATCACATTTAAAATAGATTCATAAGATTCGCTTTGCTTAGCTGTTAATTCCATAGATTTGATAGTTTCAAATCTCTTTTTAGCTGCATCATTATCAAATTTAAGCATTTGATCTATTTCTAAATTTTCTGACAAATATGCATGTTGACAAGATTGTTTAGGACATGCTAACGGGACATAATTAGAACCTCTTAAAGAAGCTACATATAATGCTGCAAAAATATTTTCGACATCAGTAAACGGAATTGTTTTCGCCCATTGTTCTAATGATTTTGGTCTGTATGGATTTGCGTCATGTTCAAATAAGATTCTAGCCTGAGCTATAGACATTCCGATATTCCGTGCTTCTTGAGAATTATCTTCATCAGCCAATAATGCAACTTCTGGTCCTTTTAACGCAGAAGCTTTATATGGTCTATTAGCTTGTAACAATGGCCAAGTGGCTACTCGTTCAGCATTTCTATCCGGAATATGTCTTAATGCATCAGACATACTAATGACTTTATTAGATACAACAAATTGAGAAGTATTAAGAGATTTGCCGGTATTTATAAGCTTCTTTAAAATGTCAGATTTCAAATTTTTCTCAGCAGCTTCAGAAATTTTCATAATTTCTTCACGGCTCAATTCACCATCTTCAGATGATGTATTCATCTCATCTTCTACTTCTTGCATATCTTTATCATCAATATCAAAATCATCACTAGATACTGGGGTATCTATTGTATTCATAACAATTTGATTAGGAATTTCTAACTCTTGAATTTCTTCTACGTGTTCTTCATCAGACTTTTCATCTTCCATAAATTTAGGTTTTTTCATAACAATCTGACCAAGATCCGTTTCAGTTTCCATTTCGCCAAATGTATTGTTATCATAACTCTGATTAGATTCAACTTCAGCTTCAATATCATTTTCTAGTTGTTCTGCTTTCTCTGCATGTGTTACAACTTTTTCACTTTCATCCATCGGTTGATGTAAATTATCAGGAAGATATTGTAATTCGTCTTCAACTACTTCTAATCCATTTTCTACTTTTTCTCGGTTTAATTTATCCTCTTCAATAGCCATAGCTTGCCATTCTTTGAACTCGTTTCTTTTACGTTCAACAGCACGATCTAATGCATCAAAAGCTCTAGATTCAATAGTTTCAACTTTCTTTGGTGTTTGTTTCTCGATAAATTGAGAAGGATCAACAGTTTGTGGACTGTCTGTAGCTTCTGTACTACGATGACGAACTTTTCTTCTAGGATTGATAACAATACTAGATTGAGAAGGTTGTTGATCGTCTTTTATCTGAGACAATTCGCTCTCATGTAATGTTTCATCCATAGAAGTTTTCTTTAAGTCATTAATACTGTTCATATAAACCCCTTCTAAAGTTTTGAAAGTTCTATGGGAGTATCAGATTCTCCCGTATCATATATATAATTAGTATCATTAGATTTAATACTAATCTGTAAATATTTTGAATCAGATCTAAACGAAAGAGTTACATCAACATATTTCCCAAATTCTGGTAAATATTGTTGTATTTGATTCTCAATTCGTTCTTGAAGCTGCGATAGTTCATTTTCTGTTATAAACCGATATTTGGGACCAAGACCAACACCCATCTCTGGATGTAATGGGTTTGTACCCGGTTCTAATAACAATAATCGAACAAGTAAAATACTACATGCTAATTGATCTTTAGACATCTCTGGTTCTAAATAAGCATTAGTAGATAGTAAATATTCTTTCATAATGAATATCCTTTATTGGATTTATATAATTGTGCACCGATTAAAAACGTATCATGTATATCAGAAAAACATTCAAGTAATCTTTTAGTTGTTTGCTATTTGGAGGATAAATGAAATACATTACAATCATAGAAAATGGAGCCGTTTCCGTTGTATTAAAACCATCAAAAAAATTCAAGTGCCCATATTGCGAAAAACGTTTAGAGAGAACAAAATTACCATCACACATTCAAACTGAACATGAAGATATGATTCCAGAAGGATACACGGCTCTACGAGTATCATTTAATACAATAAACCACAAAACAGAAGGCCATTGTATTATATGCAAAATGCCAACTGATTGGAATGAGAATAAAGGTAGATACGAGAGGTTGTGTAATAATCCAAAATGTAAAGAGCAATATCGAAGAATGATTGCTGAAAGAAATAAAAATAAATATGGAACAGAAAGATTACAAACTGATCCAAGATACGCCGAAGCTATTCAACAAAAAGCTTTAGCTGGAAGACATATATCTGGAACATATAAATTTGAAGATGGTGGAACGATAAAATATGTCGGTTCTTATGAGAAACAGTTTCTGGAATTTATGGATTTAGTATTACACTGTAAATCTGAAGATATCGATGCTCCAGGTCCAGCTATTATTTATACTTTAGACAATAAGCAGCATATGTATCTTCCTGATTTTTATTATATCCCGTATAATCTTTTAATAGAAATAAAAGATGGAGGATCAAATCCGAACAACCATCCAAAAAGAATCGAAGAAGAAAAAAAGAACAAAGCTAAAGAAGCTGCTGTATATAAATTACAAAAATACAACTATGTTCGAGTAACCAATAACGATTTTTCTCAACTACTTCAAATTATGGCAGCATTAAAATACCAAATAAATGATTCAAAAAATGAACTAAAGCCTATTATCATATCTAATGAATCTACATCTGTACAATATCAAACATTAACAAAAAAGCGAGGAATAAATAAAACTAATCATCATATAAAAGATGACGATTGTTCTGATGATATAGAAGGATATGATGATAAAATAGATGATCAAGAAAAAGATTCTGATATTATACAAGTACCAGATGCTGTATCTGAAGATATGGTAAGTACTATTGGTTCAGCATTACCATTAACCCCAGAATATAATTTATCTAATGAATCTACATCTGTACAATATCAAACATTAACAAAAAAGCGAGGAATAAATAAAACTAATCATCATATAAAAGATGACGATTGTTCTGATGATATAGAAGGATATGATGATAAAATAGATGATCAAGAAAAAGATTCTGATATTATACAAGTACCAGATGCTGTATCTGAAGATATGGTAAGTACTATTGGTTCAGCATTACCATTAACCCCAGAATATAATTTATCTAATAGAAGTTCAAACTATTATCTAGTACAAGATATGAAAAACAATGTTTTTGAATATGGTATTAGCAATGGGCCTTTTCAACAAACTACTTATAATGTGGAAACGGATAATGATGGAATCCACCATATCAAAACAAAAAATAGTACCAAGCATGAAAAGATATTTAAAATTAAGGATAAAGAAAAAGCAAAAGAGCTATATGATGAATTGGAAGAAATGGTCGAATATGGTCAAAAATATTTCATAGACAATCGATATGGTAATGATTATATCTATAGCAGATTAACAGAAGGATCTAAAATTATCGAAGAAAATCAATTAATGTTTGATGATAGATTTGAACAAGTAGATTCTCATACTAAAGAAATGATAAATATGTGCAATGAGGTATATAATTACTTAGTTGGTCCAAAATTAATTGATATATTAGAATCTCAAGTATCTGAACTTGAGCAAAAATATTTAACAGGGTTATTTTCTGTTACAGATATTTCTCATATCAAAAAGCAAAGTATTATTTCGGAGTTATGCTGTAGATTAAGAAATTCTTCTGGGCAAGAATATGATGATCTTTATACTAAGATACTAAATGAAGGATACAATCCAGAACTTCCATATTCTAACTCTGCATATAAGAAATATAGAGAAAACAAAGAAAGTTATATCTTATTAAACGAGACAACAGCCAGAGATATTATTCGTAATGCCGAAGATAGTAGTCCTAGAGAAATATCTGCAATGAAAAAGAGTGTGGATCCTGTATTCATAGTATTTACATCTGCTAATAATATCATATCAAATAGTATTAAGTGGTTTACCGATAGTCAATGGGCACATGTATCTATAGGATTAGATTCTTCGTTAGACAAAACATACAGCTATGTAACAGATTATACTAATCATGAATTAGGATTTGGTATAGAGGGATTAGATAAATATAAAAAACAAGATCCCACAATGAATATCAGAGTATTTGCTTTCTTTGTTACTAAGCAGCAAAAAGAAAAAATGAGAAAGGAAATACAAAAATTTATTAAACATAAATCTGAAACAAAATATGCTTTCGAGAATATCATTAAGGTTGTAACAAGACAAGATATGGACAATAGATTGACATATAAACAATCGATGATATGTTCTCAATTTGTATATAATATATTGATGATTGGTAAATTTAAAATGTGGAAAAAGATAAATGGTGTTATTGTTCCAGAGCATTTACAAGGATTATCAAACGATAATCGTGTATACGAAATCTACACCGGAAACGTATGTAGATATAATCAATCTAAGATTGATACATTATTAAATACCCTACAAAAAAAAATCGCTAAATATATTGTATGATAAAATATAAACAGTATAGTCGAATATTCGACTATACTGTTTTATAGAATGATAATTATACAGACAGGGACCTATTAATTTTCTGTATATTCATTTGTATTTTTTGCAATTGATTGGGTTCAAACATATTTCCGTGAGCGACTATCCATGATTCAATATCGGACAGATTAGATAATAGATTATTGAATGTATTGGGATTATCTTTTTTTATTTGAAGTGCTTTATTTATATAATCTGTTACATAATTATCATCTGTAAATATTAATAATTCATCGTGTAGTTGATCTGGTGTAGGTTCTTTTTGTGGTTG
>ERZ808274.1036-NODE-1036-length-10485-cov-3.248802_pt1 | contig 10485 bp, 8 predicted proteins | sample MGYA00521277_ERZ808274 | MGnify/ENA primary metagenome ERZ808274 (study PRJEB31516, sample SAMN03275597) | gut metagenome | biome: mammalia-associated habitat; material: feces | host: Papio cynocephalus | place: Kenya | collected 2012-07-28 ... | reverse complement strand
CACAAGGCTTGATAGTGTATGTGTTGCAGCGTCTCGGCGTATGCCGAGACGCTATTTATATGATAGAATAGGTGATTATAAGAGAATTACAAAAGAATTACAAAGGGTGGAAGATATCCATCTTGAATGCTGCCGTGAAGGCATCACGGTCGTGCAGTGCTATTGGCGTATCTAACTGAATACCACCATCATACATCAGCAATATCCTATCCGACAATTGCAGTGCCAAGTCCAGTTCGTGGGTAGAAATAAGTATGGTTTTACCCTGTGTGTGCGCTAAATGCCTGAGCAGTTGCAGGGTACGTATACGGTTGGGCAGGTCGAGGTGTGCCGTAGGTTCGTCAAGCAATATGACAGGTGTCTGTTGCGCAAGGGCTTTGGCTATCAGGATTCGCTGCTTCTCCCCGTCGCTGTGGTTGTTGAAATAGGTATCTGCCATATCCTGCAAGCCCACCCGTTGCAGCGCGTCTGCGATAATCTCCTCATCTTCAGCAGATAATCCTCCTAAGAATGACGAATACGGATACCGTCCCATCGCCACCACATCATGCACGGTGGTATGTTCCAGACTCAGCCTTTCCGTCAGCACCAGTGCCAGATGCTTGGCACGCTCCGCATTGCTCTCCCCCGCTTTTTCAGAAGACACACCCAACAACCTGTATGTCCCGCCCAAAGGCGGCTGCAAGCCTGCCAAGGTACGCAGCAAGGTGGACTTACCGCACCCGTTGGGACCCAACATACAAACCATTTCCCCCTCGCAAAGGGAGAACGTGAGAGCCGACTGCACCACGTGTGTGCCGTAGCCGATAGTGAGATTATCGCAACTAATTGCCTCGCTCATAGCCGCTTACTCGTAGAAATACACGCGCTGCACACGGCGCGAAACGGATGTCAGTACCTCATAAGGTATCGTACCCAACTTGTCCGACAACTCCTCAATGGGCAACGCATCGCCGAAGATGGTGGCGTAGTCCCCGGGCTGCGCATCGGTGCCTGTAACGTCCACCATGGCTTGGTCCATGCACACATTTCCCACCACCGGACACCGTTTGCCGCGTATCAGCACCTCGCCCCCGTAGTTGGAGAAACGGCGGTCGAAACCGTCCGCGTAACCGATAGGTATCACCGCTATCTGCCGTGGCTCCGTGAGGGTGGTATGTCGCCCGTAACCTATCGTCTCGCCCGCCTGCACGGTCTTCACGCTGAGAATGGTGGTCTTCAGCGTGCATACATTGCGCAGTTTCTTGCCCGCAAACGAGAACCCGTACAGTCCGATGCCGAGACGGCACATATCAAACTGATATTGCGTAAACCGTTCAATACCTGCCGTGTTGCATATATGCTTGATTATCGGATAGTTGAGTCCTGCCTTCAAGGTCTCCGCGCACGCATCAAAATAGTGTATCTGCTGCAACGTGAACTCGTCAAACTGCGGTTCGTCGCTGCCAGCGAGGTGCGAGAACACGCTCTTTACCTGCACTGCCGTCTGCGATTGCAGGCGTTCAATCAGGCGAGGCAACTCTTCACGATAGAATCCCAACCGGTGCATGCCCGAATCTATCTTGATATGCACGGGGCAATGCTCCAATCCCTTTGTGGATGCGGCTTCGATAACGTTCTCCAGCGATTGGAATGAATAGACATTCGGCTCCAAGTTGTTCTCCAGAATGAGGTCCATTGCCGCCACTTCGGGGTCCATAATGATAATGGGCAGCGTGATACCCGCACGCCGCAGTTCCACCCCTTCGTCTGCCACTGCCACAGCAAGGTAGTCCACCAACCCGCATTGTTGCAGGGCTTGGCTCACCTCCACACTGCCCGCCCCGTATGCAAACGCCTTGACCATACACGTGAGTTTCGTGGTCGGGCGCAGCAGCGAACGGAAGTAGCGCACATTGTCCACCAATGCCGACAGGTTGATTTGCAGCACCGTCTCATGCGTCTGGTGCAGGATTCGATGGGTGATAGTCTCCTCGTCATAGCCCAAGGCACGCATCACCGCTGCACACGTGCGCACATTCTGATGCGTCGGGTCTTCAATCACCACGGGGCAATGCACAAACAACTTCATCTTCTCTGCCCGTTTCGCCTCCAATGATGGGAAGTTCTCTCCATGTTCCGCACCGATATATGTGATAACACCGATGGTCGGACGAATGATTCGCTCCAGCCGTTCCATCTCCCCTGGTTCGGATATACCTGCCTCAAAGATAGCCAGTTGTGTCTGTTCGTTCATCTGCCAAACCGACAGCGGCACGCCTATCTGCGAGTTGTACGATTTGGGCGAGCGCGTGATGCGGTAGTCGTCTTTCAGCAACTGATACAGCCACTCTTTGACCACCGTCTTACCGTTGCTGCCTGTGATACCGATTACGGGACACGTGTACAGCGACCGCTTGTATGCCGCCAAGTCCTGCAATGCCTGCAAAGGATTTGATACACAAATGATAACAGCATTATTATCACCCTCTGCAAGAGCGGACAAGCCATATTTCGTGACACTGTCTTCGGCGGAAACAAATACGCGCACACCTTTTATATATAAGTCCGGTATGTATTTTGCCCCATCGTTCTTATCTGTTCGCAATGCGAAAAACAAAGTCTTGTCGGGTTCGGAACCTAATTGGCGACTATCTGTAAGCAGATATGAGATGTCTATCTCTGTTGCCATGTGTGTCTTGCCCAACACACGCAGAGGGCGAATGGCTTGGATAATTTCAGTTAGTAACATATCAGTAATATAACTACGTATATTTCCTGCAAAGGTAGCGAATAATTTTGGTACGCACAAGGATAAGGTATGAATAGGGTAGGGGAAAGTGATGATAATTTGCATATATCAGTAAAAAGTGGTAACTTTGCAGGCTTTATACGCTGAATTGTGGTGAAAGACAACAGGTGTAAGGAAGTAGCAAACAGATATAGGTAGAACAGCAATAAATACACAGAAAGTGAGCAGCAAACTGAATTTTGCCTTGATAGGTGCGGCGGGATACATAGCACCACGCCATATAAAAGCCATCGCTGATACAGGCAACAACCTGATGGTGGCTTATGACAAGTTTGATTCTGTGGGGCGATTGGACAGCAGTTTCCCTGATTGTTCGTTCTTTACAGAGAACGAGCAGTTTGACCGATTCTGCTCGAAGCAGATGAGAACAGATGACCCGCTGTCGTGGGTGTCGATATGCACCCCGAACTATACGCACGATGCCTTTATCCGATACGGTTTGCGTCTCGGGTGCAATGTGATATGCGAGAAACCGCTTGTGTTGAATCCGTATAACATAGACAATCTGGTGGAGTTGGAGGAGGAGTCGGGGCATCAAGCCTATACGATACTGCAACTGCGCCTACATGATAAGATAGCAGCCCTGAAGAAAAAGGTAGAGTCGGGTCCAAAGGATAAGATTTATGACGTGGACTTGACGTATATCACCAGCCGCGGCAAGTGGTACTATAGTTCGTGGAAAGGCGATATACACAAGTCCGGAGGTATAGCGACCAATATAGGTGTGCACTTCTATGACATGCTGCAGTGGATATTCGGTCCGGTGCAAAAGAATGTGGTGCATGTGATGTCGTTTGACCGTGTGGCAGGGTATCTGGAACTGAAACGTGCACGTGTACGCTATTTCTTGAGTATCAATGCACAGTGTTTGCCGGAGAATGCCGTGGAAGGTGAGAAGCGTACATATCGTACGCTGAGTATAGACGGTGAGGAGTTTGAATTCAGTCAGGGCTTTACGGAATTGCATACCGAGAGTTACAAACGTATATTGGCAGGGCAGGGTTTCCGTATCTCGGAGGCTCGTCCGTGTATAGAGATAGTGAGCGAGATACGTCACGCAGAGCCTGTCGGGCTTGTGGGCGACTATCACCCATTGGCGCGTTTGCCATTGGCAAAACATCCGTTTGGTTGGACAGAAAACAGATGATATGAGGCTGAAAACGAAGATATTATATCTGCTATTGTTGCCTGTGCTGATGGCATCGTGTGTGACAAGCCGCAAGGTGAACCTGATGCAAGAAGCGGGTGCGCATGGCATACCCCAATATGCCGATACGTTGTCCTACGAGGATTATCAGATACGAACAGGTGATAGGCTGTATGTGTATGTATATTCGGTGGACGAGCGTGTGAGCGCGATGTTCAATGCGTCGGGCAATGGGGTGAGCAGTGCTACGATAAGGCAACAGACTATGGGCGGCGGCAACGGCTCATACGATTTGTACACCTATCTGGTGGCAGCCGATGGCACGATAGACTTCCCGATGCTGGGTCGCATAGAGGTGCGCGGAAAGACGACACGCGAAGTCAAACACCTGCTGGAAGATGAATTAGGACAATTCATAAAGAGTTACGGCGATTACCAGATGATGTCGGTAGAGGTGAATATCGTGAGCCGTTCCTTTAGCGTGATTAGCGACAGGGGGAGCGGTGTGTTCTCGATTCCGAAAGAGAAAGTGACGATATTCGAAGCCCTTGCCATGGCAGGCGATATAGGTGACTTCGGGGACAGGAGCAAGGTGCGTATCGTACGCGAGAAGGAGGGTAAGACCGAGATAATGACATTCGATGTGCGTTCAGAGGATATCGTAAACTCGGAGTATTACTATATAGAACCGAACGATGTGATTTATATTCAGAAGATAAAGGGACAGAGTTTCGGTATCAATTCAGTAACAACGACCATCAGTGTAGTAGCCACTACGCTGGCATTCGGCGGATTTGTATATGGATTGGTGGTGCGTATTATGAATTCAGTGAACAACCACAAGCAGTAAAGGGGAGAGGATATGAAAGCAATCTGGAAACAAATAGGAATCGCTCTCCTGATGAGTACCATGCTGACGGGCTGCTACAGTTATCGTCAGGTCGGGCTGTTGCAAGACAGAAAGAGTCTGCCGCACTACGATTCGGCAGCCTACGAGCCTTATCGCCTGCAGGTGAACGACGAGATTATCTATCGTGTCATCACAACGGACGAGACATTAGCCAAGACCTTGTCCGCCAACTCGGGTGGGGCAGGGCAGTATGCAAATGCCTATCGCATATACTCCGACGGAACGGTGGATATACCGTTCTTATCTCCCCTTAAAATAGAGGGGCTGACTGAGATGGAGGCTCAGGATACGCTGCGCAAGGCATTGCGCGAGATAATACCGGATGCCGATGTGAAGTTGGCATTGTACAACAAACAGTTTATGGTGCTGGGTGATGCCAACTCCGGTACGTACCGTATATATAAGGAGAGGATGACCATATTCCAGGCGTTGGCTATGTCAGGGGATTTGATGAACTCCGGTGACCGCAGGCACGTGCGTATCATTCGTCCGCACGGGAATGCGGAACCCGAAGTGCTGGAGTTTGATATAAGGACGAACAGCATTATCGATTCCAAGTACTACTATGTCTATCCCAATGACCTGATATACGTAAGCCGTGACAAGGGCAGTTTCTACAAGCAAGCCAGTTACAGCGCATTCCTTGGATTGATAACCAGTTCGGTATCGCTATTGGTGACGGTGCTGAATTATATCCCCGGCATCTGGTAAACAACAAACTGAAATATAAATAGTTATGACACAAGATAACATACCTCAAAACGGATATGCAGTAGAGGAAGAGAAGTCGAACTTCGATATAATGGAGTGGGTCTTCCGCATTATCCGCTATTGGTATTTGTTTGTAATAGCAGGCATTATTGCTTTCACGTTGGCTTATTTGAAGAACAAGCGCGTAGTGGAGACATACCTGACTACCGGCACCCTCATCATCAAGGAGTATGGCGGCGGTATGGGCGGCAATACAGTGCTGATGCAAGGCTTTGGCGTGGACGCAGGGTACAAGAATGTCAACAACCAATTGATTATATTGGGCAGTTATGACTTGATAGGCAGAACGGTGGACTCGCTGCCGTTTATGAATGTGGAATACATCACGCATGGGCGGTTCAAGACAAGGAATATATACCGCCAAACCCCTATCAGCGTGGAGTACAGCCGTGTGGACCCTGTGGGGTATGGCGTATTATTCAAGTGCACAGCGCAGGACGACGGTTCGCTGTTGGTAACCACTACCAGAGAGGATTTGCCGTTCTCGTATGTTACACACTATGGGGAAGTATTGAATACGTCGTTGTTTACTGCTACTATATGGCCTACCGAGAATCTGATGCGTGCAGGGCAACATATCTATTTCCGTTTCCGTAGCCGTGACGATTTGACACTGGAGTTCTCCAGCAGGTTGCAGATGAACTTCGTGACGCAAGGTAGTACGGTGTTGGCTTTGCAGTTGGTGGGTGTGACACCCGAGCGTGACCGCGATTTCATCAACAAACTATCGGATATCTATCTGTTGCAGAACTTGGAGCGCAAGAATGAGGTAGCCGACAAGTCTATCCGGTTTATCAATCAGCAGTTGGAAGTGCTGCAGCAGAGTCTGACTGTGAGCGAGAGTGCTATGACCGGTTTCAGGCAAGAGAACAAGTTTGTGGATGTCAATTCCTACGCCGGCACATTGATGAGCAAGGCCAGTCAGTACGACCAGCAGAAGATGGCTCTGCGCTTGAAAGAGACCTACTTGGACTACCTGAGCAACTACCTCAACCAACAGATAGAGCAAGGGGCGGTGGTTGCCCCCTCTACACTGGGGTTGAATGAGTCGATGCTGATGCAATTGGTACAGCAACTGAATGACCTGCAGATACAACGCGGCGAGTTGACGAAGAAGAATGTGTACTATGCGAAATACACCAGTGATATAGAGAACGTGAAGACGGCAATCGCAGAGGTAGTGAAGTCGATGCGTGTCTCATTGGAAATAGAAAAGCAGGATTTGAGTGACCGATTGGCAGAGGTGGAGCGCGAGATACAGAACCTGCCCAAAAAGGAACTGCAGATGGTGGCTATAGAGCGCAACTACCGTATAGACGACAACTATTACACGTTCTTCCTGCAAAAACGTGCCGAGGCTGAGATACAGAAAGCAAGTAATATGCCCGACAATGAGGTGATGGACCGCGCGCGTACCACACGCACTATGAACAGCAAAGAGAAACGCAAGAACACGATGACCTATATGGCTATCGGTCTGTTGATTCCGCTGCTGCTATTGATATTGTCGGAACTGCTGAACAACAAGGTGCGCACTCCGAAAGAGGTGGAGCGGCTGAGCAATTTCGATTTGATAGGTACGTTGCGCCATGTTCGTTCGCAAAACCCGATTTACGTAAAGAAGAGTCCGCGCTCAAGTTATGCGGAAATGTCACGCGGCATACGGTCGCGCATAGAGTTTCTGGTACAACGCAAGACCAAGATATCCATCACCATCACTTCCACCCAGTCGGGAGACGGAAAGACCTTTGTGTGTACGAATATGGCAGCACTATATGCCATGACGGGGCACCCGACTCTGTTGTTGGATATGGATATACGAAAACCGAATGTTCACGAGAAACTGGGCTTGGAACCCACGGTGGGCGTAACGAACTACCTGATAGGTGATTGCACATTGGATGATATTATCATTCACAATGCGGAGTTAGGTTTTGATGTCATTTGTGCCGGTACGGTACCTCCCAATCCGGGTGAGTTGATTCGTAGTGACAAGTTGACCGAACTGCTCGGTATCCTACGCGAACGCTATGACTTTGTGGTGATAGATACATCGCCCGTAGGACAGGTGCCTGATGCGCTGTCATTGATTGAACAGACCGACGTGACTATATTTGTAGTCCGTTGCCTGAAGACCAACAAGGCGTTTGCCAAGCAAACTCTTGAGAATCTGGCAGTTAATCACAAAGATAAGATACATGTCGTGCTGTCGGATATTCCGCGTGAGACTGCAGGAAGCAGTTATGGATACGGTTACGGATATGGCTACGGCTATGGGTATGGTTACGGTTATGGCTACGGATATGGTTATGGCAAGAAAGGCAGTCGTCGTGGCCGATATGCACATTATTACTACAAACTGACCAAAAAGGAGCCCAAAGATACACATAACCACTACATTGATGATGACGACGAATAGTCGGTGAGGTCAATGGCAGTTAGGTGATGGTTAGGCTTTTGCCCGGATTGCCATTGATGAGATTGCGGGGCTTGTCCGAGAGGTTACTGAGACCTTGTCGAGAGGGTGTATAATAGTAGAGTGGGGGCGTTCCGCAGACCCAATGGACGCCTTCTGAAACCCAGAATGTGGTATTGCCAAGTGAGAACCACTTCTTCACAAGTAACAGGAATGACCTTTTACTGTGGAGAGGTGGTTTTTTTGCGGATGATGGTTAGTCCGTCGCGAAGAGGGAGGATAACTTGCGAAAAACGGTTGTCGCAGGAGAGTTTGTCGTTAAAAGCACGGAGACCGAGGGTTTGCTTGTCGTGGTCGTAAGCAGGGTCGATGATGTGCCCGTCCCACAAAGTGTTGTCCGCTAATATCCAACCACCCGTGCGCACAAGAGGATAGACAAGGTCCAAATAAGTGCAGTATTCCCGTTTGTCGGCATCGATGAAGACGAGGTCGAATTTGTTCGCTACGCTCACGTGGATTACTGCATGTGGGTTACTCGCTGCGCGAGTGTATGGTACTTCGTGTAAGGGGGTATTGGCGGGTATTTTCGTTGTCTATGGTTGCGTTTGGGGTCGCGAGGGATGTCAGGTACTCTTTGGCATCGGCGATGATGAGGTTGATGCGGGTGCCGAGAGGAGAGAGGGACAGGTTGTGACGGATGGTGTCCTCGAGTTCGTCGTTGTGCTCGATGGTGGTCAAGGTGCCGTCGGGTGCCAAGCCCTCGGCTAAACATAAGGCGGAATAGCCTGTGAATGTGCCCAGTTCGAGGATACGGCGAGGACGAATCATTTGGCTCAGCATACTCAGCAAACGTCCCTGCACATGCCCCGAAAGCATGTGGGGATTGAGTACCTCGAGATTGGTATGGCGAGTGATTTGGCGCAACACCTCCGGCTCGGGAGTGGTGTGCTGCTCAATGTATTCCGTCAGGTCTGTATTCATGTTGTATATCGTTCAGTATGTGTGCTTTTGACACAAAACGCACTTTTTTAGCGCACAAAAGTACCAAAAAACTTGTATATACCAAAATTAAGCAGTACTTTTGTACGCAGAATGATAATTAAACAACAATAATACCATTATGGAAACAACAGAAAGAATAGACGAGTTGGACCGTAAAATCCTTCGAGTGATTACACAGAACGCACGTATTCCGTTCAAGGACGTGGCAGAGCAAGTGGGCGTAAGCCGCGCAGCCGTACACCAACGTGTGCAGAAAATGTTTGATAACGGGGTGATTGTAGGTTCGTGCTATCGCGTAAATCCCAAGATGCTCGGCTATAACCTGTGCGTGTATGTGGGTTTGACTTTGGAAAAGGGCAGTCTTTACAAGTCGGTGAGTGCGGAGTTGGAAAAGATTCCCGAGGTGGTGGAGAGCCAGTTTACGCTGGGTGCCTACTCGATGCTCGTGAAACTGTATGCGCACGATGACCAACACCTGATGGTATTGCTCAACAACAAGATTCAGGAGATTCCCGGCGTGACGAACACCGAGACGCTGACCGCCCTCGACCAACGTATCAGCAGGACGCTGCCGATTAGTTTGGACAGCAAGGATTGAGTCGGCACGCGGGGCGCGAAAGTGCTGAGGACGTTGCGGAGCGGGGCGATAGAGGGGGGCTGAGGATAAAAGATGTTAAAGGCGTGGTGTGCATAAGGGTAGCCTATCGGTTGCGCATCCCTTGCGTATCCCTTGCTGTTTGACACGAGTGTGAAAGCATTCGGAATGTATAGATATTTTAATATATAGAGTATGGAAAAGGTAATCAGTGGTATCCGCCCGACAGGTAACCTGCATCTGGGCAACTATTTCGGGGCTGTGAAGAGTTTCGTAAAGATGCAAGATGAGTACAATTGTATGTTCTTCATCGCGGATTGGCACTCCCTGACCACGCACCCGACCCCCGAGAACATCCGCGACTCGGTGCGCACGATACTGTCGGAGTACCTGGCATGCGGCATCGACCCCGAGAAGGCTCCCATATACGTGCAGAGCGACGTGCGGCAGGTGCTGGAGTTGTACCTCTATTTCAATATGAATACGTACCTCGGCGAGTTGGAACGCGTGACGAGTTTCAAGGAGAAAGTGCGCCAAAACCCCAATAACGTGAATGCGGGGCTGCTGACATACCCCACACTGATGGCGGCGGATATACTGGTTCACCGCGCGGACAAAGTGCCGGTGGGCAAGGACCAAGAGCAGAATATGGAGATGGCAAGGCTGTGCGCACGCCGTTTCAACCGTATATATAAGGTGGAGTACTTCAAGGAACCGGAGTCGTTCCACTTCAACGACAAGGCGGTGAAAGTGCCCGGGCTGAACGGTACGGGCAAGATGGGGAAGTCGGAAGGCAATGCCATTTACCTGTGCGACGACGAGAAGACCATCCGCAAGAAAGTGATGAGTGCCA
>ERZ808274.1034-NODE-1034-length-10493-cov-3.773616_pt1 | contig 10493 bp, 9 predicted proteins | sample MGYA00521277_ERZ808274 | MGnify/ENA primary metagenome ERZ808274 (study PRJEB31516, sample SAMN03275597) | gut metagenome | biome: mammalia-associated habitat; material: feces | host: Papio cynocephalus | place: Kenya | collected 2012-07-28 ... | reverse complement strand
ATATATAATTCCTAGGTTTTCTAGGAATTTTTATTAATTATGAATTTAATAATACCATTATCTTTAAGAGAACTGCCTGCAATTTGTACATCCATTGTTCCATAAAGATTAATAGCGGCTTTATCAGTATCTGAAAGCGATGAAGAAATGTCGATTATCATTTGTTTTTGTTCTTGATCAATGCTTACAGATTCGTTATTTTTGGTACCATTTGCTAGTAATGTAAAAATTTGTGCTTTAAAATCTTCGGAAACAATGTTTTCACCATAATAAATATCATTGATATCGAACGTAATAGAATAGATTTCTGGATTACATGATAAATATTTAGCGTCTATTTCAACATTTGTTTGATAACCATTAACGATAATACCAATTACTAAATAAATATGGTTATCAACAATATTCGCGTAAAAATCATTTAATGCATAATAATTAATTTTATATTTATTCTCTTCGACTTTTCTATGCAACAAATAGCTATTTCCGATAACATTTGTGTCAAGAAGAGCTTGATAGACATCATCTTCGTTAATTTCTCCGATGTATCCAGTCGCGATTCCTTCAAGACTGACTTGGCTTGAAACTTTGTTCTTGATGTAGTCTTTATCGCTTGCTTTTGGGGTTATACCTTGATAAGTTGTCACATCGTCTATTCCATATTTTGATAAATCGACTGTTTTTATCAAATCTCTATATTGAGATGTGGTGGAATTATAACCGCTGACAAGAAGCGAATATGTATCAACAACATTGCTATCATTATATTCGATAACACCTTCGTTAAATATTTGTTCAGCAACATCTCTTGCTGCGCTTATATTTAAATTCTCGGATTTTTCAGGTGTTAAAAACCTTTCATTAGTGGCATAGTTTGATAAATCAATACCGCCTTCGATTCCATTGTTATCAAAATTAATTGTGAATGCCTCGTCATCAAAATATTGTGTAAACAAGGCAGTATACAAGGAACTATTTTCACCTAAATAACGAAGAATATCTTTTCGCGCATCATCATCGCTATAATATATTTGTTTTGTTTCATTGTTGTATTGGAAAGATAAACCAAAAGAACTTATCATTGGTCCAATATAATCATTGATATTGATACCTAATTTGCCTGTTAAATCATTGATAACATTGTATAATCCATCAATGCGTCCTAATTTGATATCGTTAATTTGAAAAACAAATCTCTTATTTTCTTCATCTCTTTCGAAAGAAGTGAATATTTTCACTCTTGTCTTGAAGAGATTCTTAAGATTTAAATCTCCGATAAAAACCCATTTGTTATCATATGTTTCTAATGAAAGCGATGTAAAGTATTCTTCAGCCATTGGCGCTGCTTTATATATTTCATCAGTTGCTTTAACAAGCATTTGATTAATGATATCTTTTGTAATAGCAAAATTAATTTTTCCTGTTTTGTCTGTTTCATCTAATGAGTCGACCGCTATATCGCTCATAACATTTTCTATATTAAAGTTTTCATCTTTAACAATTTCATTTGTTGTTCCATCGTAAAAACATCCATAAACTGTTGCTATTGGAGCGGCAATTAAAACTAATATTAGTCCAAGAGCGATAAATAAACCGATGTGTTTTTTCTTTTTAGGTTTTTTTGCAATATCAATGTTTTTTGAATCTGGTATTCTATCCATAAAATGTCCTTTTTAATTTTTTTTAATGGTTATTCTCAATAAATATGTTATATTTAATTTGCTATGAGTTCAACAAAAGAAAAAGTTATATTAGAAAAATCTATAGATTATCTTGGCGCAATGATACTTATTGGTAATAAGTGTCTCATGTTTAGGTGTGTGGATGAAAATGAATATTACAAGCATGGATATTTTTTTCCTGGTTGCAAAGTAAATGATAAATATGAATCTACATCTTATTTAATAGCTCAATTAAAAGCTAAATATGGTTTAGACGCCAAAATAGGTCGTTTTATTGGTGATACCGTTACAGTAGAAAATGATGAAAAGATGTGCCTTTATTTATTTAAATGCACAATAGATAAAGCGGTATCTATTAATAATAAAGCTGTTAGTTTCTTATTGGTTGATCCAAAAGAACCAGGCAACATTATTATTGATAAAGCTGATAAATTGTTATTGGAAAGAATTTCTTATTTTATCAAAGTGTATCAAGGGGATTTTAATACTCCTAAACGACCAGAAAGCGATATTAAAACCATTATGACTTTATATAATACTTTGGTAAAAAACCAAGATAAGGTCGCAAAACAAGATATAAATGATTTCAAACAACTTCTAGAAACAAACGCTACCTTGAAAGAGATAACTGAAGCGTTTCAGTATGTATTAAAGAGATCGAAAATTACCCTTGAAGGTGATAATAATGAAAAATAAATTTTTGATAGTTCTTTTAAGTACAATATTATTGTCTAGTTGCGGTGATAACGATGTTATTCGCACGAATGTCACCTCTCCGAATGATAATAGTTTTGATACAACAATTACTAGTGACGATGTTGCTTCATCGATCACTGGTGGTATTTATTCTAAGAAATTAGAAGATATTTTGACTAATATTAAAGACAATACTATTTATAACATTAAAAGATCATCTTCTTCTTATGTTCATCTAAATAAAGACAATGATAAAAATGAAGTTTTTTCATTAAACATCGATACAAAACTATTTGCAAATTCTGTATTGACCCGCTCAATTAACGCTAAAACGACAAATGATTATCAATATTTTAGTTATTATGATGAGAATTATGGAAAAAAAGTTAATGAATATGTTTATGTCGATGATAATTTTAAAAATATAATTTCAAGGAATGAATTTGTTAACAAAGAGAATAAGAAAGAAGTAACTGAAAAATCCGAAGTTTATACATTAAAAAATTATGATGAACATTTCTTGATTTTTGATCCATTGACTTTTAGTAATAATATCGAAGATTACGCTTTAGCGGGTTATATCGATGATGTGTTATTTGTGAGACAAATTAGCACATCAAAACATAATGTAGACGATACAATGACGACTTATACTGATTATTACATTGAAGATAATAAAATTAACAGAAAAGAAATTTATGTTGAAATATCTGATGGAAATAATCTTTTAGAACAAGAAAAAATTTCATCATTATATTATTATCAAGATAACGGAAATTATGATAAAAATATTATTCCTCAAATAGGTGAATAATTATTTATTATTTTTGTGGCGCTTCCGGCATTTTTGATTCGTCAAAGGTGCCATTTTTTGCTACGTTGTATGTTTTTGTATTTTCTTCTTTTTCTAAAAGAAATGGTTCGTCAAGTGTTTTATCACCTGAGATGCTACTTCCAACAAGCTTTTCAATTTTTTCATATGAATAATCAAGCAAATACTCAATTTCACCATCTTTTTCAATTGGTTTTAAGCGATAAAGTCTATATGTATTTGTGATGAAATCTGATAATGATTTACCATTAAATTTTACGGTATAAGTACCTTTTTGCATCTCCATTGTTTCAATAATGACTTCATTCTTTTTACTGAAACCATATGTTGCTTTATTCCAATCGATTGATGTTGAACTCAATGATGATCCTAAAGATGTGTTTTGTTCAAATTTTTCATCAGTTGAATAATCAATTGTTTTTAAATCATATATTTTTTCACCATATCCATAATTTGTGAATGATTGTGACACAATATTTTTTGAATCATCAAAATGGGTATATGTGTCTTTTGTATAACTTTTTACCGATTTAGCATTTAAAAAACTTTCTTCGCAGTCCATGACAACATTTTCAACAATATAATTGTTTTCATATTTAACTGTAACAATATTCATCGATTCATTTATGTCTGAATCAGTTTCGGTTGAAAACTTTCCAAGATATTCTTTGTAATATGTTTTTTTTGAATGTTTTGTGGAAGTGGAATTAGGAAGAATATAGTTCTTCGATGATTTGTCTAGCGCTGCTTTAGCGTCATTTAAAGAAATATATTTATCTATTGATATATTTGTTTCTTCCCACCATGCCCATTGATTATCGCATGATGTTAGAGGAATGATTGTTGTCATAAGGAATACGATTCTAAATTTGTTTTTCATATGTGTCTCTTTTATCTAACGCATTTATTTTATCATTATCTAATAGTTTATCAAAAGATAAAAATATGCTTTAATATTAATTGTTACTTATGATAAACAAAATTGTTGAAGAATTATTGATATACGCAGAAAAAAATCTTTATTTAAATAAAGAAAATATAGTATATAAAAGAAATATTCTCTTAGATCTTTTGAATCAAAATGAACCGTATATTGGCGAAATTGATAAAAACTATATTTTTTCATTAGATAGACCCGATATTTTATTTGATGAATTAATAAACGAAGGTGTCAGTGAAAAATTAGCCATTCGCATTTTTGGGGAATTATCACCTCTTCCAAGCGCTATTAACGAAAATTTTTACTCGCTAAAAAGTATTGCTCCTCGCGATGCAACGTCATATTTTTATGACTTATGTGTTAAGAACTATTATGTTCAAAAATCTAAAATTGATAAAAATATCAATAGTGTCAGTTCAAATGGAATTGAGCTCTCTATAAATTTATCTAAGCCAGAAAAAAATAACGCCGATATAAAGAAGGCTCTTCTAGATATAAATGTGACTTATCCTAAATGCGCTATATGCAAAGACAATGTTGGTTTTAAAGGCGAGGGCAAGTTTTTACCTCGAGGAAACTTAAGAACGATTGATTTTGACCTTGATGGTTCAAAATGGTTTTTCCAATATTCACCATACGGTTACTTTGATGAGCATTTCATTTTAGTTAAAGATGAACATACTCCAATGAAATTAAGTGATGAAAATATTAAGTCTTTATTTTTGTTCATAAAACAATTTCCACATTATGTTATTGGATCGAACAGCGATCTTCCTATTAGCGGTGGTTCTATTTTAACTCATGAGCACTTTCAAGGTGGAAAGCATATTTTCCCTATTATGAAGAGGAATTACCTTGAAAAATATAAATTTGAAGACACTAATGATGTCGATATTTATAAGCTGGATTGGTTTGCATCCACTTTAGTGGTCGCTGGAAAAGAACACGAAAAAGTATTTGATGTTTCAAAGAAAATAATAAGATTTTATGAGAATTATAGTGATGAAAATATTGGTTTAATTAGCAAAGATAAAGAACAACATAATTCCGTTACATTGCTTCTTCAATACATTGATAACGAATACCGTTTATTTATTGTTTTTAGAAACAATATTGTAAATGAACAATATCCTGATGGGGTGTTTCATGCTCATAAAGAATACCATATCATTAAAAAAGAGGGCATTGGTCTTATTGAAGAAGGTGGAAGATTTATTCTTCCAGCGCGCCTCGAACGTCAATTTAAGCAAATTAAAGACATTATATTGAATAATTATTCATTTGAAGAATACACCAAAAAATATCCTGATATGGTTGATTTTAAGGACTTCATTGATTTGGTTAAGAATTATTATGATGGTTCGAATTTAGATAATGTCTTAAATGAAGTGACAGGTAAATATTGCGAAAATATTTTGAGAAATACTAGTGTATTCAAAAATGATAAGCAAGGGAACGATGCCTTTAATGCATTTATAAAGAAATTAGGATTAACAAAATGCGAAAAAGAATAGTGATAACTTTAACAAGTTTAATACTCGCTGCAATTGGTACATATTGTTTATTTTTGTTTGCGCCTTATTTTTACGATGTAAATAAGGATACAAATTCAATTAATCATTTAGTTTACGGATATCAATTAGGCTATGGTTATCCAGGGCAAAGCGACGTTAAAATAATTGGCAATTTATTTGTTTTTATCGCTCAAATATGTGGAGCAATATGCTTTATTTGCCTTTTATCATTTCTTTTTTGGTTCATGTTTTCAAAAAAGAAAAATTCTCCAATGATGTATTTTCTTTTAGGAATTTCTATGTTTTGCATTTCGCTAGTTGTATCTTCACTGTTTTTAAATTGGCCTATTTATCAATCGGCAAATGCAAGTCATGTTGATAATCCGATATTTACATGGCAATTTTACGTAAGTATAGGTTCATCTATTGTTGGACTAATCATTAATGCTTATTTGATTATTTATATCGCTATGAACAAGCGTAAACGTGTTTAGTATTCAAATAATTTAATAAATATGATATTCTAATTTATATTAAAGAGGTAAGAAAATGAAAAAATCTAATATCACAAAGTCATTCGGCATATTGCTAAGTGGTTTAGCGATGGTTTTATCACTAAGCGGATGCGATAGAGGTAGTGTTACAACTTCTATTGTCGATGGAACAACTGATGAATATGGCTTAACAGCATCAGCTCATGGGAACAGAATGTTTCTTGCTGTTCATAACAAAATGATTGCTGATCATACAAACTATATTACTTATAACAGAGTTAATTATTATCTTAGTGACCATGGAGATGTAAAAAGTACTGATACATATGGAAAAGATACATCAAAAAATGTCTTGTTTTATACGGGAAAAGTAGTTAGTAAAGGTACATCATATACACGCGAACACGTTTGGGCTTGCGCTAATTCAAATGGTATGTGGACACATAATAAAAGCGACGGCGCTAATTATGTTGACGGAAGTGGATACAAAGGCGGTGGCAGTGATTTATATCATATTCGTCCTTGCGATAGCGCAGTTAATACATTCCGTGGCAATGGTAAATTCTATGAATTTAGCGAAAACGAAAAACATTATGAACACGGCGATGGTGGTCCTTACACAATCAAAAGTGATAAAGAAGGCGACTATGGCACAAAAATCGAACCCGCTGATGAATATAAAGGCGATATCGCTCGTATTTTAATGTACATTTATGTTCACTATAGTAAGGTTGGCGTAACAAACGATTATACTGGTTCATTAAAATTAACTGATGTTTTCAATTCTGGTTATAGCGAACAACAAATTAAGGATTTAATGGTTAAATGGAATGAACTTGATCCAGTTGATGAAACTGAAAAGCTCCGCAACGACAACGTTGAAAAGATTCAAGGAAATAGAAATCCTTTCGTTGATCACCCAGATTATATGGCCCGTATTTTCGATAACGGCAATTAATAATTTGAAATATTGTTATGGACATTAAAGGCTTACTTTTACCAATATTTTCTCTTCCTAATAAATATGGAATAGGCGACTTTGGAAAAGAAGCCTTTTATTTTATTGATTTATTGAAGAAAAATAAATTTAATGCTTGGCAGATTCTTCCTTTAAATCCTATTTCCTATGGACATAGTCCATATCAACCTTATTCCTCATATGCGATTGAAGACTTATATATTTCTATTGATGATTTAATCAAGGATGATTTGCTAAAAAGTTGCCCGACATTTAGAAAAGATAAAACTCATATAGATTATGAAAAGGTTCGTTCTTTTAAAGAAAAATATTTTTCTCAAGCTTTCGACGCTTATTTAAGTAAATATGGTGAAGATGACCTTTTATCTTTTGCTGACAGAAATATTTATATCGATGAATACGCTAATTTCATGGCCAAAAAAGAATTAAATAATTTTACTCCATGGAATCTATGGAATGAAAATGATTTGGATAACGAAAAATATCATCGCATTTATTTATATCATCTTTTTAAACAATATTACGCAAAAAAAGGATGGGACAATATTCACGAATATGCCAAAAAACAAGGTATATCAATAATAGGCGATATTCCATTTTATGTCGGTTATGATAGTTCGGATGTTTATTTTAATAAACAATACTTTTTACTAGATGAAAACAATAAAATGACATTCGTAGCTGGCGTCTCACCTGATTATTTCTCAGAATATGGTCAAAGATGGGGTAATCCTATATATAATTTTGAAGAATTAAAAAAGGATAATTATCGTTTTATTATTGATAGAATAATTTATGCTTCAAACTTATATGATAAAGTACGCATAGATCATTTTAGAGCATTTGACACTTACTATGTAATTCCTGCTCAATATAGCGACGCTAAAATTGGGGAATGGAAATACGCTCCTGGATACGAAATATTCGATGAGCTATATAAAATTAAGCCTGACATAGATATTATAGCCGAAGATTTGGGCAATCTTAGACCTGAAGTATATCATTTAAGAGATCATTATCATCTACCAGGAATGAATGTTCTTGAATTCACTATTAATGATTTTATTAATAGAGGTGATTTTTCAAAAGATGATTATAAGAATTTAATCACATATATTGGAACTCACGACAACATGACTCTTGTTGGCTATTTATATTATTTAAAAATGAGTGAAAAAACAAAAATGAAACATTATTTTAATTCTTTAGGCATTAAAGGCAATAATCTTGAAGATTTATTCCTTAAATTTACCTTTAGAAAATTTAGTAATGTCATAATATCTTTTGTGGATTTACTTCATTTAAATAATCACGCTCGCATAAATGCTCCATCAACTCTTAATGAGGAAAATTGGACAATAAAATTGCAAAGTTTTGATAAAATCAAATATTATATGAAGAAGGAATATTGATATGTATAAAGTTGGTCTTATATCTCTTGGATGTGCAAAAAATCTTGTCGATAGCGAAATGCTTCTTGGCATGCTTTCATCATCTAATTTTGAAATTGTTAACACGATTGAAGATAGTGATATCGTAATTATTAATACATGTGGATTTATCGAAGCTAGTAAAAAAGAAAGCATAGAAAATATTCTCGATATTGTTCGTTATGGCAAAAAGACAATAGTAACTGGCTGCATGGTTGAAAGATATAAAAAAGAACTTCAAGAATCAATTCCTGAAGTTGATTTATGGGTATCAATTAAAGAATATCCTCATATAAATGAACTGATGATGAATTTACTTGGTGATAATACAAAAATTGAAAAGCTCAATCCTTTTGTTCGCCTTCTTTCAACACCTGATTACATGGCTTATCTAAGGATTAGCGAAGGGTGTAATAATTGTTGCGCTTATTGCGCAATTCCGTTAATTAGAGGTCGTTTTAGAAGTAGAAGCCTTGCTGATTTAATTCACGAGATGAAACTTTTAAAAAACAAAGGTATTAAAGAATTAGTTATTATTAGTCAAGATACAACAAGATATGGAACCGATTTTAAAGATGGAACAACAATTATTACATTATTGAAAGAAGCCTTGAAATTTAATTTTTATTCCATTCGTCTTCTTTATTTATATCCTGATGAAATTACCCTTGAATTAATTGACTTAATTAAAGACAATCCGTCAATTGCACCTTATTTTGATATTCCATTTCAACATTCATCTAATCATGTTCTTAAAAGGATGCTTAGAAGAGGAAATGAAGAGAGTTATCAAAAATTAATTGATGATATTAGAAATAAAATTCCTAACGCAATTATTAGGACAACATATATCGTTGGATTTCCTGATGAAAATGAAGATGATTTTGTTAATTTAGTGGCGTTTACTAAAAAGAATCATTTTGATCATATGGGCGCTTTCAAATATTCTCGTGAAGACGGAACAAAAGCATATGATTATAAAAATCAAATACCTGAAAATCTTAAAGTCGCTAGATTAAATAAAATAATGGATGTTCAAAAAAAGATATCATATGAGAACAATAAAAAGCATATTGGAGAAATAATGGAAGGAATTGTAATTGGATACGATTCTAAAAATAAATTATATTCTTTGAGAACATATTGGAACGCTCCAGATGATATTGATGGAAATATAACATTTAAATCAGAAAAAGAACTTAAATGTGGTGATATAGTTAAAGTAAAGATAACTTCCGCCTTTGTATATGACTTATACGGAGAAATTATTGTTGATTAAAAAGCATTAAAAATATATACTAATGCAAGTGGCACGCCTCCTTAGTTAAGTGGTATAACGGATCCATGGTAAGGATTAATTGCTAGTTCGATTCTGGCAGGAGGCACCATATTAAAGCAATAGGATTGATAGCAAAATATCAGTCTTTTTTTATTTTATGGGGCAATTTCGTTTATTCAGGCATAAATCGCTAAATTTAGGTGAAGTTTTTTTCTTTGCTCTTTTTAATAGAGGCTTTTTATGAAAGAACGAATCAATGGTAAAAGCATGCTTTCGTAATCAAAAGCACGAATATTATATTTTTAAGTGTTTCCCATCAATATTTAATGTTTCTAAAAAGTCATATTACTGTTGTACCGAAAATAGGACATTTATTCTTCTATAATTATCAATGTATTAAGAGGTGAGATATGCACAAAGAAAAAACTAAGATTGATGATATTTTGTATTTTGAAGTAGCGATCGATGAATTCTATGATTCTATAGATATATTTGATTTAGTTAGTGGTTTTGTGGTTTTACAAAAATATGATGATTTGTTGTTCAAGGGCGATATCGATGATGGCGAGCACATTATTGCAATTAATAAAGAAAACAATAAATGCTATATCGATAACGAATTAAAAACCATTCCTGAAATAATCACT
>ERZ808274.1033-NODE-1033-length-10511-cov-2.963179_pt1 | contig 10511 bp, 10 predicted proteins | sample MGYA00521277_ERZ808274 | MGnify/ENA primary metagenome ERZ808274 (study PRJEB31516, sample SAMN03275597) | gut metagenome | biome: mammalia-associated habitat; material: feces | host: Papio cynocephalus | place: Kenya | collected 2012-07-28 ... | reverse complement strand
TCTGATGAGATGGCCAGATGTGATAATCAAACGAGATAACCAAATTGCCTTGCGAGCCACTTGTGAATAAGTCATAAGTGGCTCGCTGCATATAGATACGTTAGTAGCAATCGGGGTTGTGTACCTATTATGATGGTCTTATGGGAGGCTTATGAGGAGAGTCATCATGTAGGCGGAGCATGAAAAAGTTGTGTTTTGGGGGATATGAAGAAGTTAGGGCGAAATAAGGGGTTGGCAAGTTATGGGATTATGTTTCGATTATGGAAACGGATGCTGATGGGAATCATAAGACCATCAGTATTGATTTTTATGGTTATTTTGCACCCAGAAATCGTGATGACAAATAATATAGTAATAACCATAAAAACGTGATAAGATGACAGAAGAAATCAGATTTGAAGACCTTCCAAGAGTCACCCAAATGATGATGACCAAGCTGGAAGAGTTGTGTGCCAAGGTGGACAAAATCATTCCGAGCGTAGAGGAGCCTATCGACCGATGGTTCACGGTGGATGAATTGAGGGAGTATCTGCCTGAGCACCCAGCCCGGCAGACCGTGTATGGATGGACCAGCAACGCCATCATTCCATTCCACAAAAAAGGAAAGTCGCTAAGATTTAGAAAATCGGAAGTAGACAAATGGTTGCATGAGGGCTATAATCCTTATATCAAAGAGATAGAAGAGGAAGCCCAAGCATTCATCGAGAAAAAACGCAAACCATTATTCTAATATAGAATGGCATGGATACTATTAATCAAAACACCTGTGGCATCAAAAAAAACAAAAGCAGGGATGAAACAGAGATTACATGGGAAAAACTCGAAGATGCCAACAAAGACGGAACCACAATCCCCTTGGAGGCTTTTCCCGTAAAGATACAAGAGATGACCAAGGTGCTGGTGGAATATGAGAACTACAATCAAGACTACCTGTTGGTGTCGATGTTATCTGCAGTGGCCACCGCCATTGGGAACACCTGCCAGATAAGAATCAAGGGTTGTTGGACAAGCAGTCCCATCCTATACATCATCCTCGTAGGGCGACCGGGCGTTGGTAAGACACCACCCTTGGACTTTGCCTTCAAGCCCATTCGGGCGCACGACTATCAGTTACTGAAGAAATACAAGGAAGATGACGAAGCCTATTCCTTGTTTATGGAAAAAAGGAAGAACAGGAAGTTTAGTTATTCGCAATCGGAGATACCAGAGATACCTATCCTGCAAAGGACTGTTATCTCGGACTTCACCCCCGAGGCATTGATGCAAGCGCATAATGTGAACCAGCGAGGTATCGTGGCATTCGTAGATGAGATTATGGGGATGTTCAACACCGTGAACCAATACAGCAAGGGACAACTGATAGAACAACTGCTGACAGCACATAGCGGAAAACCACTGGACATCACCCGATGCAGTCTTGACATTCCTGTTCATATCGAGCAACCCTGCATCAACATCATCGGAACAACCCAGACCAAGCGAGTGCATGAGTTGGTGGACAAGGGATATGGCGACAACGGTCTGATAGACCGCATACTGTTTTCCTATCCCAAGAGGCACACCATCAGCCCATGGCAATTGCATGGTACAGAAGACGAATATGACGGCAGAGAATGTTTTGACCAATGGGAGAAGGTGGTGAACAAAATACTATCCTTACCTTGCCATTATGACGAAGAGACAGGAATGGTGGTGCCAAGAGTTATCAACTTCACCCCGGATGCGCAGCAACATTTCTTCGAATGGAGAAATCAAACAGTGGAGTATATCAACAACATCAAGGACGATGCCCTGATAGACGGAAGGATTATGAAGACCCATCTGAACACGGCTCGACTGACACTGGTGATACAGATGATGCGATGGGCTTGCGAAGAAGCTGGTAATGACCATGTTGACATTGAGTCTGTCAAGGCAGCCATACAACTGAGCGACTATTTTGAAGAATGCTATGCAAGACTTCAAAAGTACATGACCATAGACAGCATAAAACCAGAAAAGAAAATATTGTTGGATGGTTTGGAACAGAAGTTCACAACAGCTGACGCACTGAAGGTGGGTGAAGAGATGGGACTGTCGGAACGGTCGGTGATGTACACGCTGACAGACCTGCAGACCATGAACGTAGTCAGAAAGATAAAACGAGGCGAATATGAGAAACTGCAATAGAGAATATGACGGTGCAGCTTGCAGTTTTTGCAGAAAGCAGCACAACCATTGGAAGAAAAGTGATATGGCGTGGATAGCTGTTGGAAGAGTACGACACATATTGCATACAAATAGTATGGTAGTAACATAGTAAGTAATCATTATAGTCAATACATATCATAGTAAAGAAGTGATATAGTAAATATATATAAACCAAAAGAAAGAAGCAATGAGAATGAAACAAGGCTCGTTCTCTCTTTTTACCTTCCTGTAAATACTGCCCTGTGAGAAAGTATATGGAACATGGAAAAGCAGAGAACATCATCGCATTGGTGAAAGATGCGCAGACCTCCTATCTGGAGGAAGTTGAAAAAGGAAAGAAGGTATATGCCCGCTATGTGAAGGACTTCCTGAACAGTCATCGATACAGTGGCAGTTGGGATGTTCACGTGATGAACGAACACCGCAAGAACATGGGGATGGTGGAGGATTTGTTGGAAACAAGACATGATCTGGTAGAGAAGTTCTTCCTGAAAGAAGAAATGACCGAAGAAGACATCAACATCCTCATCCATGAGTTGAACACGACAGAAGTGACGGTAATCCGAGCCACACAAGTGGTACTGCCTCATGAGAGTGTTTCGACAGAAAAATATGGGGCTGTAGTGACTTATATCCCTGCTACTAAACGAAATGGTGCATCATCATTACAACTGGCGAGAAAGGAGGGACTGATTGGGCGCATCGTGGAAATGATGAACACACTGAAGTTGTTCACTGAAAATGTGAATGAAGTACAGATTCAGAAACTGTTTGACTGCATGCTGGAAAAGCCGTTGGTGGCACGAAACAACAGAGTCGTCGCCTACTTCTTTGACACCCTGTGCGAGAATGGACTGATTAGCAAGCAATGGCAGGAAACGATGGCAGCACATCAGTTGGTACGATCTTCCACAGGGAAAATCATGAAATCATCAGACCTGTCATCGGCATTGTGCAAGGCAAAAGCATCGGACAGAAGCATCTACGCTTGCATCAGAAACATGGTGAAAGAAATAACAAAATGGCAATAATCTGAGGAGAAGACCAGAATATGCCAACAAGAAAGGTTGATAGATGAATTGATACTGCCAAGGTATCAACCATCCATCAACCTTTTTTCGTAGTGAAAGGGGTAACTTTGCCACAGGAATGCGGATGGTGATAGAAGAAACGGCATGAAACCATCCCATGCCGTCAACAAGAAAAAGGATTATCCTTACTGATGTCAAACTATAAAATGAGCTATATGAGCAATCAACAATTAGTGAGAAACGAGCAACAGGTAGCATCGGCCTCTCCACCCATGCGAACAGAGACCATGGAAGAGCTGTCGGCAGAACAAATCGTACCAGCAATACTGAGAATACTGGAACGAATTGGGCAAATGGAAAATGCATTTAGACAACTTGGCGACATCGAGGAGCTACATGAACGAATGGAACAAATGGAAGAACATCTGTTTGCCGCCAAAGAAATCCTGACCGTGAAAGAGGCAAAAGAGTTCTTGGGCATATCAGAGAGCCAATTGTATAAGTTGACCAGAACATTGGCTATCCCCCACTATAAGCCAAGTGGGAAAACCATATTCTTCAGCAGACAGGAAATAATCGACTGGGTGAAGAGCCGGCCTGCCCGGAGAAAAGGTATGCAACAAGAGAACATGAATGCAAATGTTTCAGACACGGCACATTGCAATGACATGGAAGCGCTGACTGTGGGTGGCATGAACATAAACAGTGACATGCCATGACACCCATGGAACAAAGCAATTGCCAGACAGACAACGGAAATGTGCTGGACGAGTTGCTGAAAGCCTCACGAATACTGGCAGACGACACCTATCAGGTGCCTCCCCAGATTATGTGGGTGGACAATTCGACCATCGCCACACTTGGCAATTTCAGTGCGTCGACAGGAAAGGCAAAGAGTAGGAAGACCTTTAATGTGTCGGCAATCGTTGCTGCCTCGTTGGGAAACAAGCAGGTACTGAAGTACAGAGCCTGTCTGCCAGAAGGAAAGCGCAAGATACTATATATAGACACCGAGCAGAGCAGATACCACTGTCATGTGGTGATGCAACGCATATTACGTTTGGCAGGGATGCAACAAAATGTGAATGCTGCCAACCTGGTATTCTATGGGCTGAGAGAGTATCATCCCACCATGCGACTGCAGCTGATAGAACACGCCCTGCAAAAAGAAACAGGGTGCGGTCTGGTTGTCATCGACGGCATCAGAGACTTGATGCTGGACATCAATGATCCGTCTGAATCGGTGAGCATCATCAACAAGCTGATGCAATGGTCGAGCATCTACAATCTGCATATCCATTGTGTACTTCATTTGAACAAGAGTGACGATAACGTGAGAGGACATATCGGAACCGAGTTGAACAACAAAGCAGAGACCGTACTGGTTATCGCCAAGAGCCAAACCCTCGCCAATGCCAGCGAGGTGAAGCCATTGAGTCTGCGAGACCGAGAGTTTGAACCATTTGCCTTCAAGATAAATGAAGAGGGGCTACCTGTTGGTATCGCCGACTACGAGTTTGGGAAAGGAGAAGGCAGAAATGTAAAAATGACCATTGGGGACATCACAGAAGAACAGCACGAGAAAGCTTTGGCTATCGCCTTCCATGGTCAGGTAGTGTCTGGTTATGAACACGTGTTGACAGCATTGAGCAAGGGATATGGCGAGATTGGATTTGCAAGAGGCAGAACCACCCTATCGAAACTGCTGACCTATTTGTTGGCAAACAAAAAAGTAGTGAAGTCGTCAAGCAATGAATACTGTCTGCCCAAGAATTATCCAAGCCTCCCACTGATAGACAGCAACCCCTAATTTCCATAGCGAACTTCATTCACTCCACATCTATATATAGTGTGGACAAATGAATGGACACTGGAATAGGGATAGGGCGAGTACAAACAATAAAAGCAAAGAGACATGAACATAGCAACAGCAAAAAGCATCAGCATCATTGACCTGCTGATAGCACTGAGCCATGAGCCTGTGCGGATAAATGGCGACCGCTACTGTTACCGTTCCCCCATCCGGAACGAGACTGAGCCATCGTTCTGTGTGAGCAAGAAAAGAAACGAGTGGTATGATTTCGGATTGGGGCAAGGAGGTGACATCATCAATCTTGGGAAACGGTTGTTTGAAACAAATGATGTGAGCAAGGTACTGAGTCAACTGGACAAACTGAACCTGAGCCATGCGCCCCACCCAAGTGAAAAAGTAAGGGTGGCAACTGCACAGTCAGCAGTGAAGATGGAGAAAGTGCATCTGCAACCCTTGCAATACAATCCCCTGATGTCGTATTTGCGTTCACGCCATATAGACATCGTGGTGGGCAAGAAATATTGCAAGGAGATTTGGTACACACATGGCAAAAAACGGTATTTCGGCATCGCCTTTGAAAACATGCAGAAAGGTGTGGAAATCAGGAATCCATACTACAAAGGATGCATGGGACACAAGGATATATCCATCATACACGCAGAAAACATCGGGGTGCAGTCGGCAGTTTGCGTGTTTGAGGGATTTATGGACTTCCTTTCGTTCAAGACCATGGAAAAACTGGGAGATGAAAGAGTTTGCGTGGGGGAACCCTGTGACTACATTGTGCTGAACTCGGTGGCAAACCTGCAACGCTGTTTACAAAGACTGGGAGCGTATGAGCATGTATATTGTTTTCTGGACAATGACAAGGCAGGAATGGAGGGCTGCAGAATGGTGAGTAATGCCTATCCAAACAAGGTGATTGACATGAGTGGCCATTATCGTGAATACAAGGATGTGAACGACTGTTTGATAGGAAGGGAAAAAGTATGAGTGGAAGCGTAAGGAAGCTTGACAGCATAGCTGATATGCACTGGTGGATGGCAGAGCATATCCACTATTTGCCAGCCATGATTTATACCGTATTGATGATAGATATTGTGCTGGTGTTTGTCGTCATCAGACAATGCAATGGATTGAAGCGAGACGAACTGTTGGCACAATTGCAAATGGGTATCAGCGTGGCAGTGTTTCTACTTGGGATGCTGTTGGTATATCATATAGCGTATTTGTTTTGGTAAGGAGATATGGGAAAGTTGGAAAAATGATAGTTTTCTACGGAGAAAACAAATATTCTCCGTAGGAAACTATCATATTCAATACAAAAAGATTAACGACTGTATTGCTCTTGGAGATTCAAGAATAATGATGAAGGAATGTTCATAGCCTTTTCTAGCATAGCCGCCATCTCTGGGGTCAAGTCTCTTTTCCCAGAAATGACCTCATTCAGGACATCCTCTGCCAATTTGCTTTTCTCAGCCAATTTATCCATAGTCCATTTCCTTGCAGATAGCTCATCAACAATAAACTCGCCTACAAAAGTAGGCGCAAAAGCTGTAGCTTGTGAAAAATCATATTTTGCCATAGTCTTTTTGGGATTATTAATCATTATCAACCAGAATGTCATTATGTACATTGATGTCGTTATGAACATATCCTCTTTGTTCAAGCAGGCTGAGACATTCTGCATATACGACACCCTTCTGCCTTGGATCCCTAATCGTTACAGCGACAATAACATCTTGCGAAAGCACTTCGCCGTCTCTCTCTAAAGCTTGTTCTGCAGCATCACGGTACAGCCCGATGAGTTTCAAAGCCCATTTTCTGTTTTCTCCCAATGCCTTTCTCTTATTGGAGTTCGTCATCTTCGACAAATCAACAGTATACTTTTTAATAGGTTGATATTTGTCCCCTTGTTCTATAAGCATACGTTCTTCTGCAAACTCGTTTTTAAAAGCTTTACTGCTATAAAGCGATGCTTTGAGTATATTCACAGCATCGTTGGACGTTCTTGTCTCATTACGCATCATGCCTTCCCCCAATGGAACATGTTCAACATGGTCGTATGTTTCCAAAAGGACATCCACTTGGCTTTGACAATACTCACAACCTTGACTTGCATTTATTACAGGGTTTACAGCCATCGTCAATGTAATTTCACCGATGAAATAACCGTTTTCAACCAAACTTTGCGGATATGGGAAGTCCAAAGAAACAATATTCGTTCCTTTCTGTAAAGTTTGTTGGAAAACCATAGTACACTCATCAGCGTCATCGTTAAGCATGTCTGTAATAACAGATGGCAATCCAAACCCCATTTCTCTGCGAAGTTCTTCAGATGTTTTCGACAAACCTGCAGGGTAATCAGAGTTGTGAACAAGCAATGCTTTCAAAAGCAAAGGATTGCATTCACCTCCAATCATTTGATTAAGATTAGCAGCCAAAGCCGTTATTCGTGGAGTAGAAAAACTTGTTCCGCTCCAAAGACAAAACTGTCTTCCCCATTCTGAGAATAGAGACAGATGTGAATCTATATTTCCACCATAGTGCACCAAATCTGGCTTTACAGCATTTTCGACACCTGGGCCAATACGTGAAAAAGGACTTCTGTCATTTTCGTTAGCGTCATTGTTGGTAGTTTTCTTGTGAGCTATAGATCCTACAACTATACTAAGCAAAGAATCGGCACCATCAGTTATTCTTTGGTCTTCTGCCCTCGGATCAACATTGCCAGCAGACTTGCAAATCAATATTCTGTTGTCTTTTTGCAAACTGTCCAATGCGATGCCAAAGTCGGAATACCTATCATTATCTATTGTTTTTGTGGTGCCTTGCGAGAGATTCCAAATCTTTATCTCAGGATGTTTGGCGATAGCATTTTGAATATTGAGAACCAACTCGTTTTCGTATATTTTCGTTCTATCAGTATTGACAATACAACTCTTTATTTTGCAAGGTCCACACTTAGTCAAATCTTTGTTTTCAAGAAAATCACCATAGTTGATGACACTTGCAACAGCTGTTCCATGACTTCTGTTAATGTCTTCGTCTTCCAAATCAGCAATATTTTCTTCATCTTCAATCATCCAAGGACGCAGGTAATCATTATTGCCAACACCAGAATCCAACAAGCCCACCACTGGATAGGTTGCGCCATCCAAAGGTGTCATCACTTCGATGTTGGAGTTGTCTTCGTCTGGGGCTGCCTCAAACTCAATTGTAGGCATCCTTCTAACAGCCAAAACACAATCCATGGACGCAATAGCCCTAAGTGCTTCCTCTGACACATGTTCCAAAGAAAACAAGCGTAAGCTACTTGCATAATTCAATTCTTCCAGTTCAACACCAAACTCCCTACATTTTGTACTCAAAGCAATACGAGAACGATGATTGTATTCACTATTCAGATAATCAACCAACTGCAGTTTGAGACGGTCATGTTCTTCAATGTTATCATCAACAACAGCCTTGTATCGAGATACGTTTTCTATTGCAGACAAACCAATCTTTTTGTCTTTCGACAGATTTTCTGTATTTTCCACCTTAAATCCTCGCTCTATCCTCTTCAAATCATTGGCAGTGTCAATCTTTACCAAAAGTTTACCTACAGATGTAACTCCAAGGACATTACGTTTATGGTTCACATCCATCATTTTTCGCACAGCAGGACGATGAGATTTAGCTGTCGCTTTTTCGTTCAGCGTAATCTCTGTAAGCACAGGCATCGTCCGATTTGCATCAGAGAACAAATTAGAGAACAATTCCAATTGGCCATAAACCCTTTCCGCATTAGCAGAAATAGTAATATCGTTAACCCACTTAGGCAATTCGCCCTGACTTCGGCGTTGCGTCACCCAAAATAAGATTTCAAGTTCAGCAAAGGTTTAATAAGCTTCTGCCGAGGTGTCAAGAATAGAGTTTCTACTCTGTCGGTATCATTATATGGCAAATGAATCTTCACGGTTGGGATTGTTTTAGCAATCTCAAGTACCTTGTCAACGCTCAAGCTAACAATGTTATGCTCGCAGATAATCCTTTGAAGCTCTTTGTATACTTTATAGGCTATAAAACAGATACAGATATGAGCCTCTATTCTTTTTTCTGTAAAATGGAATATTGGCCTAGCTTCAAGATTTCCCTTGGTAATCCTGAACGCTCTTTCAACATACCAAAGGCTATGGTACTGCGATATAACCATTTCAGGTTCCAAATCAGTATTTGTTATATATCCTTTCAGTCCATCCCATTGCGCATCTTCTGCGACTTTATCTTCATCGATTTTGACCTCAACATCTTTGCTGATAGTAAGGAACTTATTATAACCTCGTTTGTTTACGGAAGCCTTGGTGATAAGTCCACTACTATAAGCCTTGCGCAGTCTTTCCAAACCTTTCTCTCTATTATGCGCATCTTTCTTGGCTCGGTTGCTAGAGTAGCTGAGGATTAAACGTTCTCCATTGCTTCTGACATATTCATGGCTTTGGTCGTTGTTTTTTTCTTGTCCCAGAATCCATTCTTTGACAGATTGACTCTCTCCATGTATGCGAGCACCTAATATATATTTGTAACCAGCTTTTCGTAAAAGGTCTACGTTGTTTTTGTTCATTAAGCCAGAGTCTGCCACCACAACAAAATCCTTGATGGAGAACCTTCGAATAAAGTCATCTATGATAGGTATCATGGTATAACCTTCGTATTGTGAGCCATTGAAGATGGAATAGGACAATGGGTAGCCATCTGCACTTACCAACAAGCCCAGTACTATTTGCGACTCGGCAGTCTTTCCATCCTTGGAGAAACCATTCTTCCTCAGTGCGTCTTGCTTTCCTGTCTCAAAATATAAGGTTGTCACGTCATAAAACATGACACCGATATTACCTCCCAATATCTTTCGAGTATGTTCCACGCTTATCTGCTGAATCTTTTCACGGAGTGTATTGTTCAGCTTATCCATATACCTATATATTTGGTCAAGGCTCACATCTTCTTCGAAATAGCTTTTTAGATATTCCACTGTTGCCCTTTTGCTACCTGGTTGGCAAATTCTGCTAATAACAAGGTTGCGCAGAACATTGTCGTTTAGTTGATTGAAGCCAATACTGTCATAGACTTGGTCTAAAATCTGCTTAGGAAAATCTAGACGGACGGAGGAAATGTTGGATAAAACTCGCTCTACCTCCAATACTTCCTGATGCTTGACGGAAGAACCACCAAAATCTAATTCCTGCTGTCCTGCATAAGTGCGAACCCATGTGGTTGCCTTTTGATACAAAGCGTTAGCCTCTTCTTCGGTATTGACAACACCGAAGTTCTTGATCTCTTTGTAGCCACCATGACTCTTGTCTATGACAACAACACTGACGCTACCTGTCTTATTTTTCTTTTTACGCACAAACATATTGCAAATATACAACAATTTCCTGAGTCACCCAAATCACCATCAAAAAAACTTGGAAATACCTATAAATAAAGGACTT
>ERZ808274.1031-NODE-1031-length-10538-cov-5.341124_pt1 | contig 10538 bp, 14 predicted proteins | sample MGYA00521277_ERZ808274 | MGnify/ENA primary metagenome ERZ808274 (study PRJEB31516, sample SAMN03275597) | gut metagenome | biome: mammalia-associated habitat; material: feces | host: Papio cynocephalus | place: Kenya | collected 2012-07-28 ... | reverse complement strand
TCGGTAATGTATACGAGCTGGATTTTAATACAAGAATGAAGAATAAATATCCAGTCGTGTATATAAATGATGAATATATCGTTTGTAAACATAATGGGACTAAATACCCAAAAGTAGTTAAACGCAATGATGGTAGTGGTTATGTCTATGGAGAGGCGCTTGATTACGCTGTTTTTAAGGCGCTGAACAATCCTCTTAAAGATAGAAGTCGTTATGCCATTTATGTTCCTCATGGCACCAATGAAACTTTTTCTGAATTCTTTACTCAGACAGAAGCCGAAAGAGAACTTGAAAAAGCTAAGAGACAACTTAATACTGCCACTTGGAATTTAAACAGACTCGTAAAAGAACTTGACGAAATTAAAAATAAAATTAATCAAGTTCAAAAAACTGTCGCAGATAGACAGGCTGTAATAGACAAATACAAAAAGATTATTGCAGAGGAGAAAAAAAGCTGATGAACACAACAAATCTTAATAGCATTCCTTTTAAAGATGAAGACGGTCTTGATTCTTATTATTCTGCAGCAAGTGAATATGCCGTAGATATTGAAGATTTAATTGACTATACAGAAGGTCGAAAGTTTGAAACTGTCAAAGAAGTTGGTCATGCTTTTGAAGATGAAACTTTTGTGGGCTGGGAATATGCACGAGACATTGATGTATTTAAGCGCTTGCGTAATATTGGCTGTCGCAGCATTGGAGTAAGCAATACAGTTAAACCCACTTCAACTAATGAAAACAATGAGTCTGATAACGAGATTACAAAAAACTCTGAGCTTGTAGGTTTGATTAATAATGAAGAATTTTATGGGGCTGTTACTCTTAAGACACTCAACGCAGAAAAAGAATATATGGATTATGTTCTTAAATACGGCTACTAAAAATAAAATTTTATAAAACTCTATTGACAACTTCCTTTTAATCTGGTACAATAACAGTATCAAAGAAAGGAAGTTGTTTTTATGGAGACTAAGAATATTACTCAGAGATATGTTTTTGTTGTTACTGCCAATGATGGAAAATCAACAAATGATTACTATTATTATCCTGTATTTAATATGGGTGGAGCTGCTTTTATGTATCTCAAATCTTGTAAAGATGTTAATAAAATTGACAAATTCAGTTCTTGTGAAGAAGCTATTGAATGGTGGAACAATCACAAAAATGATTATGATATTCTTTTTCATAGTGTCACCGTCATTAAAAACGCTCTAATTGAAGTTGAAACTACAACTGTAGAGACAGAGCTCACCAATTTTTCTAAGAATCTTTTAATTTCGTAATTCCACTTAAAATTTTTAAGTGAAACAATCATCTCACTTAAAAAAATTAAGTTAGACCCACCCCAAACTTAAAAAAATTAAGCAAAATGGTAAATAAAATGGAAGTTTTATTTGCCACCTTTTCTACTCTCGTTCACATTCTGTTCATAAATTGTTTCGACCAGTTATTAGGAGGTATACCATGAAAATTGAAAAAGCTATCGCTACTATTATTCGTACTATCAAAGATTATAAGTCTCAACCTTTTGTTACCTGCACTCCCCTCTTTGAGCTTATGTGTGAACAACTTATTAGTCTTCTTGATTCAAAACAGAAACAGGGCTATGAATACTTCTTTTATGTTCATGATGGTAGAAAAGATGAACGTGGTTTCTATTTGAATAATTATATTTTGACTTTTACCGACGTTAAACACGTTTCTGATATTGAATCTCAAAATTATTTCCAGATTGATGATGAATTTTCCGATTTGATTGATTTTATTGATTTCGATTTCTGGTATGCTTATTGTCTGGACGATTATAAAATTCTTGCTGTTGTAGAGTGAAATAAGAGGATTAGAGTAAACTGAAAAATAATATTGAAAATTCTATAAAAACCTATTGACAAATCCTCCTTTGTCTGGTATACTTGTTATATCAAATGAAGGAGGATTTCTTTTATGAATAAGAATAAGTACAACGCTCAAATTTTTCCTAATGGTCATGTGATTATCTTTGAACAGAGTATTCTTGATGAGGCAATTGAAAAGGGAAAAGAGATTCTTCTTGTTTGTGTCAACGCAGATGGTGGCTATGCTTACGCAATTGGAGCGGAACCTTACGAAGACGGATTGTGTTTGTACACAAATACTATCGACAATTCTATTTTTACCCCAGAAGATTACAATAAATTTTATCGTATTATCATTGATTGGGGTGAAGATATTATTATGGCAAGTGGATACCCTGCTACCTCTTATCGTTTTGGCTATTTTATTGATGATAAAAGTGAGATTGTGGATTATAATAAGGCACTTTTTCGTAAATTTGTTGATGCGGAACGAACGGTAAAAAATCTTACGGTAAAACATATTGGCGGAGACAATGAAAACGAAAGAGATATTGAAGATTGGAAAGAACGTGTCTGGGCTTTGATTCGCTATCACATTGTTTCGGAAGATGCTTTAAAGTATTGCGTAGAAGAAGATGAAGAAGAAAACGAAGAAGAAAATTAAGAGATAAGGGGGCTTATTATGTACAGTACACCTGTTAGAATTGATTCTACTATCGTTGCAAGCCGTCTTAAGCTGGCTCGTGAAAATAAAAAGCTTTCTAAGGCTAATGTGGCTAAGGCTCTTAATATCGCTACAAGCTCTATGACTTACTATGAACAGGGACAAACTCTTCCCTCTATTGATAAACTCTATGCTCTTGCTGATTATTATGGCGTGACTATGGATTGGCTCTGTGGGCGTGTTAATAAGAATGATGCTGTCCTTAAAACTGAATTTGATGTGGCTGAGATTCTGCTCGCTGCTTTGCAGTTTGAGGGTATCGAGCTTACTACTGAAATTAAGTCCGATTCTTTTAATAAAATTGAATTCGCTAAATTTGCTTTAAATTCTCAGTTTCTCAATCAATTTTTTGTTAATCGTTTTTATCTAAATCGAATTAAAGAAAATTGTACCACAGAAGAAACTAAGCAAACTATGCTTGAGGTTATTAAGGCTCGTCAGGAAATTGAATCTATGTACACTAAGATGCTTGAAGAAACTGATTTGAAGCTTAAAGATGGTCAGGATAATATGAGCGTTCGCAGAGATAGAAGCGTTTATAATAAGTAAAGTAATAAGTAAAATAACAAGTAACATAAAAAGAAGGGAATCAGTCGTATGTGGTATTGTGTGCCTAACTATTCAATGAAATGTAGAATTTATCCTAATAAGGAACAGCAAAAAATTATTGATAATATTCTATATGGTATTCGGGTGGCTTATAATGTTACCATGTATGAAATGATTACCAATTTGAAAAATACTAAAGAAGCAACAGATAAGAAAGACAAAGAAAAGATTATTCATTTTCCTGCTTTTAGCAATATGGTTAAAAAAGATTGGCTTAATTATCTTCGTGATAATTTTCCTATTGTTAAAGAAGTCCCTGCGGGTTGCCTTAGTTCTTCTGTCTATGGAATTTTTGCTTGTGATGCTAAAAAAGCATGGGAGTCTTTGGGTAAAAAGCCCGTTGAGTTCTATAAGCCTTTCTTCTATTCTGCAAAGAAGCCTCGTACAAGTTATTCTTATCAGGAAACTTTTTCTAAGTTTTCTTTCTCTGGGGATAACAAAAACGTTTTTTACATCAACCTAAATAAAGTTGGGCAGATTAAAATTCGCGGTTGGAATCAGAAAATCAGATTTGACGAGGATTGCTCCAAAGACTTTTTTAATTATATTAAAGAAACTCAAAATAAAGGTCAAAATAAAACTCAGTTTGGATTAACCGTTAGCAAGAACAATATCGGAGAGTATTGTATCATTTTTAAACTGTCTAATGTTTACAAGTTTATCAATGAACCTGAAAACGAAAATAAAGCTGACATTGGTGTCGATGTTGGTTTGAAAGATATTGCTATTTGTTCTAATGGCAATAAGTATGAAAATAAACATTTTGCTAAGGTTGAAAAGCGTCACAAGAAGATTCTGAATCGTCAATGTTCTCGTAGATGGGGCTGGTCTAATGAGGAATTTAGAAAAGCTCATAAAGCTAATCCTGAAATTGTTCCTTCTAAGGGATATGAAAAGACTATGTTGTCTATGAGAAAATTAGATAACGAAATCGCTAAAAAACGCGATTTGTATAATCATGAGGTAACTGTTGATATTGTCTCTTTTGCTAAAACCATTGCCGTTGAATCTCTTAATGTTAAAGGCATGATGGCTAATCATAGACTTGCTTACGCCTTGTCTGATGCTGCTATGTATGATGTGCTTAACAAACTTTCTTATAAAGCAGAATGGTATAATCGAGATATTATTGCTATCGGACAGTTTGACCCCAGTAGTCAACGTTGTAGTGTATGTGGCTATCAAAATCCTTTAGTAAAGAAATTGTCTATTAGACAATGGGATTGCCCTTGCTGTGGTTCGCACCATGATAGAGATATTAACGCTGCTAAAAATATCCTTTGGTTTGCACAACAGAAAAAGCAAGAAAACAAAACAGCTTAAAAAAGTTGAAAAACAAAAATAATAACAAGAAAAATTTTAATAATACCTTGACAAGTAAATAAATTTAGTGTATAATATCAATATAATAAAGGTTGGAGGTTCAACCCCGCCTAAGTGCGAAGTTAAAGCTTACAGAAATTCTCTGGGGGGTTCGCACTTGAAGTCGCCTAAATAACTCATAAAACACACTCTAAATTGAGTGAGAGATTGATTTGGGAACCGCACATCATACACAGGAGCGTAAAAAACGTTGATATTATTACTGTCACATCCTGCGCGGATGTGTGGATTGAAATTATATATTGATTATGAGCTTGAGAGCAATGAGAGTCGCATCTTGCGCGGATGCGTGGATTGAAATGAGGCTGATGGTACAAAGAGACAGTATCATACTTGTCACATCTTGTGCGGATTGAAATTGACGAATATATAATAGATACCATATTGTCAATGTTACATCTTGTGTAGATGCGAGGATTGAAAATGTAAGCCTTGCGAATTGTAGCGAGTGTGTGGATTGAAAAGAATCTTACTGTGCAATACTTAGGAAGTATAACAATTACGCCATGTGCGGGTTGAAATGTGTGTGGATTGAAAATGCTGGGAGTGCTACGATTTATTTCTTGTGTGAATGTGTGAATTGAAATCTTATCCGTGATGATGTCGCGCAGCGCCGCGCCGTTATATCTTGCGTGAATGTGTAAATTGAAACTTGACAATTTATATCTTGTGTGTTATAATGTAGACAGAGATTGATATAGTCTCTGTCTACTTTTTATGCTAAAACTTAAATTAAATGAGGTAAAATTAAATGAAGTAGAGGATTGAAGAATATTACGAGGTTGCTAATCGCAATCTTATTGGCGTAACAGAAATTAAAAAATCGAGGAGAACTTTATCGTCTATTCGAGGAAAAACTTTTAACTAAAAAATCTCAGCGTGAAAAATTTATGTGGTTCGTAGACCAAATTATTTCTTATGATATTGAACCTCGGACTTCTTATCATATGATTAACGTAGAACTTAAAAAGAAAAATAATGTAAATTTTAATGCTTTAAAAGAGTTTAAAAAAGATAAAAAAGAAAAGAAAACTGAAAAAAGACTACAACAATTCTTTTTAACTTCTAAATTAATAGATTTTAATTTGTGTCATTATTGGAATAATAAAGGAGTTTATTTGATTTTTAATGAAAATAAATCTCTTTATTATGTAGGAAGTACAGTTGTTTCTTTTTATGAAAGATTATCTCATTATTATTGGAAAAATTTTAATATGAAAAACGTGTTAGATTTATTAAATCAAAAAGATACTTTTATTGATTTTTTATATATAGCTAAAGAAAATGATTCAGAAGAATTCATCAGAAACCTTGAAAAAAATTATATGATTTTGTATGAAAAACAAGGAACGGTTTTAAATAAAAAACAACCATGTAATGCGAGGTCGATTAATGTACGACTATGAAACTATAAAGCATAATTTCGAGGGAAATACTAAAATGCTCTCTCATAAAGAAATGTGTGCTAAAATGGGAGAAAAATATAATTCTAATCCCTCTCAAATTGAACGCCAAAAAGAACGTTGGAGACAAATTATTTCTTGGAAATATAATAAATCTAAAAAAGTTTATTATGCTATTAAAGTTTTTCCCGAAGAAGAAATCGTTTTTAATTTAATTGAAAGTAATAGTAAAGATAAATTAAGCTATGCTATGTGCGCTTTTTTACTTCTTTATTCTGATTGTACTGAGGATATGGTTTTACATACTTCTTTTGCTGAACTTGAACGTAGTATGGGATTTATTAATGAGAAATTTAATGTAGCTCGTTTTAATCCTCAACAAGCTCAGTTTGATTGTGAAACAGAATTACTTTCTTTACAAAATTCGCGTCATTTAGGGTTAGAAGAAAATAAACAAGCTATTCGTTTAGCAAGAGAAAAAAATCCTAATGGCGTAGCTTTAGAAAATAAAAAGCCTGTTACCGATTTTTTTTCTCGTTATTCTGGTAATGCAAAAGACAGAATTGTAGCTACTTTAAATGAATTAAAGAAAAATAAAGTCCTTAATTATCGTGAAGCTCAATGTGGCGGTTTTATTGATTTAAATAATCCTACTTTACAGGAACATTTAAATGATATTTATTGTGATGGTGGGGCTTGGTTTTATCTTGTTAAGTCTATTAATGAAAAGGGAGAGGAAAAACAAGCTCGCATCTTTGTTCCTTATGCAGATAGATTATTATCTGAAACAGAAGAAGCAAAATATTTAAATATCCAAAACAAATATTCCAGAGAACTGGGATATAGAGATTATGGTAAGGCTTGCGAAAAAGGTGCATGGGTAGAAGTTAATAAAATGTCACAAAAAGAATTAAGAGAAACTTTGGGCTTGTTATATGTTCGTCCTGCTGTTTCTATTTTGTTTTCTCCGTCAGGTTTAAGTGGAAATCAGGAATATTACAAGAAAAGTTTACAAGAAAGTTTTAGTATTCCTTTTTTAAATGATACTGTTCAAGAAAATAATAAAATAGAACAGAAAAATTTTTTTCTTAATCTTAAGAAAAGACAAGAAAACGAAGAACCCGATTCAAAAAAGAAAATTGGGGCTAAATGGTCTGATTCGGTTTGGGAAGATTTGAAAAAAACTCAAGCCATGTATACTTTAGTTCAAAAAAGATTAGCTAAAGAATATTTAGATGTTACTGATATAAAATGCTTACCTGAAATTGATAGTGGAGATTGTACTGAAATTGTTGATTATATGTCTGAGGGCGCAGAAATGATTAGAGATAATCAATGGCTTAAAGTTTTTGATAATAGTAATAGAAGAAGAAAAAATTATAAGGAAACTTTTGGTTTGGATAGTTAATATTTCTGTTTCTGGATAGTCTGTATTTCCAGCTCAATATTTCCAGTTTATTTAACTCCTGTTAAGCAATTTGCCTTTTTTTAGCCTTCAACGAATCTTCGTTTTTCCCTTAATTTATAAGGCTTTAAAGCAATTCTAAAAATACTCGCAACCTTATATATATTATTATTATATTTATATTATAGGTTGTGAGTATTTTTAGAAAGTCAATTTTCCCTTATAAAACAAGGCTTTAGAGCAATTTCGTTGACACCCTTTTTTTGACACTTTGCTGCTTGAGTGTTTTTATCCTCCTTCGCTTGCGTGATTATTCGTTTCGAAAAAAATGTCACTTCGCTGCGCTTCGCTCCATTTTGTTTCTTAACGAAAATCCCGTCTGCGCTTGCTCTTTGTGACTAATTGCTCGCTATTCCTGATGCTTTTGCCACTGGAAAATATCCTTCGCTGCGCTCGGACTTGTCCACTCCTGCTTTGCGCAAGCGCAAAGTTAGTCGTGTACTGCGCTCTTACGAGTATTTCCCAGTCATGCTTCGGAACACAGTTCCTCGCATGGTTCTTTGAAAAAAGAGAGAAATTTTTATGAATCTTTTTATTAATTTACTTGACAATGTAATTTTTTTGTGTTATTATTTGTATAGTAAATAATATGATATGACTAATGATATGGTTATGGAAACGCTGAGTGAAAGTGAAATGGTATAGTGAACTTAGAGTTTTAGGAGCGTTAGCGACGCTAAACTCTTTAGTTCACTCCTATTTCACGACTTTATATGTTAAGGATATGTAGAGGTTTATATATGAGTAGTATTAGAGATAAGTTGAATTCTATTGCTAAAAATGAAAGATTGTTTTCCTTAAATGAATTATACGATAAAGAAGGCTCTATGTCTTGGAACGAGTTCTTTTCTGAATTAACTCAAAAAGTTTCTGCTATGTCTGACGAAGAATTTGCTCTTTATATTTTTCAAGGCGATATAAAATCTGCTGAAAAACTTTTAAAGGAAACTGAAAGCTTTCGTAAAGTTAGAAATGGTGTTACACAGGACTATGAGAAACTGAGCCATAGTAATATCGAGGAGAATTAAATGATTGAAAAAAAATGATTGAAAAGAATAAAGTTTATGAAATAAACTATGTTAAAGGCGTTTACCTATTAAAAGATTTTTGTGACACCTTGAAGAAAAATAGAAAGGTTTAATAAGGTTTAATTATGATTGTTGATGACATTGTTAATGGTAAGGTCGTTCCTTATGATGTAACTTCTGTTACGCTTAATGTAAATGAAATCCCTGTTCCTGTTTTTATGTCTATTACAAATTCTATTAATTTATCAGATGATGAAAATTATTCTTATTTCGTCTATAGAAATCTTAGGGCTTATGATAAATGGGATTTAATTGATGAAAATGGTCAGAGACAGGAAGTTGATAATGATTTGGGTTGTTGGCTGAATGGTCTTATTAAGACTTATTTGATGCTTTTCTTTAATTGGAATGTAACATATAAAATTCATGGTCAGGAAATTGCTGTCCTTGTTCATGGAGATAATCAGAATAGAGAATTTGATAATTATAACTTTGATATTGAAAAGCTTGGCTTGAAGCCTTGTTATGATGAACATGGAAAGCTGTGTTCTATTATGGTTGAGTTTAATCTGTGCTTGGACAATACTATTGTTGAAAGTATGGAGAAGTACCAATGAAGCAGAGCTTTAAAATTGATGAAGTTCTTGAGATTATCAAAAAGAATTTAAAAAACCTAAATAAACCAGAAGATTCTCTTGATATGATGCAGGATATTCTCGATTTGCAAAATATGAAAATGCTTATGAAAAATAATGAAAATATTTATTTTGCTGGTAATCTTTGGTGTATTGAGGTTGAATCTTTTGGCGAGATTAATAGATGGACTTTACCTAAGTGGATTGGAGATTTGTTGAATGATGAATGTGATGAGTGTAAAGCGTAAGTTTACTATGAAGGTTAAGGTTCGTAAAATTAAAATTAGGTCTAAAAAATAATGAGAAGGGCTAATTTTTTATGAAAGAGTTTACTATTTCAGAAGTTCTTGATATTATTAAAAATTCTAATTATTTTGATGATTTGCCTCTTGTCGAGGCTGTTCAGTTAAGAGACGATATTTTTGATTTGAAAGAAATGTCTCGCTATGTTGACAAGGTGTTTTTTGATGAGTCTTTGAGTAGATGGGTTGCAAAGTATAGTAAGGATTGTTGCCAAAGATTTGGCATTCATGAAGAAAATGGGCGTCTTGTATTGCCTTTATGGATTGGTAATATTCTTGGGGAGTGTTGTTGTGGTTAAAAGAAGATTTAATATTGATGAAGTTCTTAGCTTAACAGAAAATTGTTATTATGTTACTGCTGACGATGTTGTTGATTTGTGTGATTTAAGAGAAATTGGCTTTAAAAATGTCAGGTGGGTTAAGGACATTTTTGAAGAGTTCGGTGGCTGCTGGGTTGCTGAGAAGTTTGAGTGTGAAGTTGACGGAGATAAGCATGGTGGTATGTTTGCCTGTGGCAAACCCTTTGAGCGTAGCTCAAAGATGTTGGTATGTTTGAGTGTAAGAGTTGGTAGAATGCTTGATGAATATTGTGATAGAGAAAGTAAACTCGATGAGAGTGTAAAGATTAGAAGTCAGGTTGAGGATTTAATGCTCGCAAAGCGAGCCCTTTGTGCAAAGCACAAAGATGTATGGGTTAAACGAAAGTTTAGACTATTGGAATGGGGATAATCAAAAAGGTGTGGAAAGAATTATTCTTGTTCTTGATGATTTGGTTAGTGTGTTTAGGGAGATTAGGGATAAGCAGATAGAGAGGTAAAAAAATGTTTTTTGATATTGAATATGTTATTGCAGTCTGCGAATGTATAGTTTATTTTAATGAAGGTTATCCTTTTGATAAAAAGTATATTAATGAGGGATATATTGAAAATTACAAGGACTTACTGGAAGAATGTATTTGTTTAAACGAGAGTGTGTTTTTGAAAGATAAGAGTATCAGGATTCGTAAGGTGGAGCTTGATGGTAAAAATATCTGGATTGGCGAATGGGAAGAGATGACGGATAGAATGAGAGATGGTATGGTTGGATATTATAGGTTTGGTGAGAGTGGACAGAGAGTGTTGAATGAGATTGAGAACAATAAAAATCATGGAA
>ERZ808274.1030-NODE-1030-length-10559-cov-30.587681_pt1 | contig 10559 bp, 10 predicted proteins | sample MGYA00521277_ERZ808274 | MGnify/ENA primary metagenome ERZ808274 (study PRJEB31516, sample SAMN03275597) | gut metagenome | biome: mammalia-associated habitat; material: feces | host: Papio cynocephalus | place: Kenya | collected 2012-07-28 ... | reverse complement strand
CCGGCAAAGGTCACCACCGTGCGGTTGGTAGCCTTTCCGGGGTCTACGTCCAGCAGCCGGACGCCCTCGACATCCTCGATGCTCTTGACTATTTCCTGTATAACTTCGGGGCGGCGTCCCTCGCTGAAATTGGGGACGCACTCAATGATACGTTTCATATTGGGGTCTGGCACTTATGTGTTTATTTGTGTTTGGTTTCGATATTATACTCGGTTTGGGTATCGTATGTTCGGTTTTGGATATTAAGCCCGGCCCTTACGGGCGGGAGGTTTCTCGGGTTAAGTTTTTTGTCGCCATCCTTCGCGCCAAAGCCTCACGATGACATTCGGCGTGCACGAATTGCAGCATTTGAACGCCGGAAGCCGTGCCGTAGACGCCAATGTGTCACCATTGCCGCCCTCCGTCCTTGGCTATCCCGCCGCTTTCACTGGCAAATATAGCACTTTTCCGCCAATAATCCCGCATCCACCCGGAAAATGCTGCCGCCGTCAGTCCGACCCCGATGCCTACAGAGACCAAATACTATGACACACCCTCATTTTTCATCTATGCCTGCTGATTATTTCTCGAAATTAAAAATAAGCAGTATCTTTGCATTCGCCGATGGATAGCCGGATGAGCAAAGTAATCTCTTAGTGCGAACCGGCGAATGACAACGGCATCGAATTATTTAACTACAAACAAATTAACAAGCTATTATAATGATATGGAAAGATACTACGCCAAAGACAATTGGCTGACGGAGATGGCCGCACAGGACGATGACGCCTGCCGCAATCTCGCACCCGAGTTGGACGAAATGACGGACGGACGACAGACATATAATGCCGTCTTCGGATTCTTGCCGTGCGCCGCTTCGACCCGGCCTCGAAATGTCTCGATTGCCTCGTTAATGAAGCTGTACAGCGTCAAGCGAAGCGGACGCAAGGAAGACGTACGGCGCGAAATTCAGCTCCGCTTTAATTACCTGGATTATTCGGTTCAAAAGAAAATCCTGTGGCTGTTTCTGAATGGCTCTAAGCAAGATAGGTTGTTTTGTTTCAAACAATTAAAGCATAGTTGGGATAAGGTGTTCGAGCCAAAACTTGTCGAATTGTGGGAGAAGTACCGCGAGCCGGAGTGTGCCTTTCTTTTGGTCAAATACGGCAATATCGACTATGTACGTCGGCATCAAGAGGAGTTGGCGCAGTCTGCCGGCTATTATCAAGTCTGCCTAAGACTTGGCCTCGAAGACAGGGATTTCGTCATCGAAAAGGAAAGGCTGGAGAGCCCGGATGTATATGTACGGCTGCTTTACGAGACCAAGCGCACCCTCGGCTTGGACGAAGCCAAAGATGTCCTTTTGCGGGTGATTGACAGCTCGCTGTTGCAGAGCATCTGCCATCAATGCGATATTGCGCCGTACTTCCTTGTCTATGACGGACAAGTGGACAGCGCCGGACAACCCATTGAAACAATCGTGCCGTCCATCGTATGGATTGACTCCGTAATGGAGTGTATGCGCTATCTCTATCATATTGCTCCTAAGGCTGTTGTGGCCGATGTTCTGCACCATGACATAGAAGTACGCAAGATGTATTACAGCCTTCTCGGCGGCAGCTGCTATTGCAATTCAAGCGATCCGATAGCGGACAGGCGCCGTGACTTGAGAATGTTTTGCAAATTGGCTTACGCGATGTTCCCCGAGCACCGGCGAGGTGAAATCGTTGAGGGCGACCTACATTCTGACAATCCAGACATTGGCACATCGTCTATCGGTGGCAGTAACGAATACGAACCGGACAAGTCCGAGTGGCGAGATATTGCCGACCGCTCGGTCGAGAATCTGCTTGAAACCATTCGGAAGTATCGTCTGACCGAGGATTTGACGCCGGAGGAATGGCAAGCCCTTTATCTCGAAAATAACCTGCCGAAAACCGAGGCTATCTCGCTGCTGTCCGAGCGATTGAGCCTTGAACCGGACTGCCCGAACCGGGACGAATTCATCCGGGGACTGCTAAGTTAGGATACAAGGAGATGCTGCGTTAATTTATGGCTCGGCATCGCAGCCGGCTTGGCCTCCCCTCGTCAAAAAAAGCGCGACATCCTCGGGCAATATGGTCATTGCCCGAGGATGTCGCAGTCTGTATGTCGGTGCGCGTATGCGCCGTCACATTAGCGTGCAGCCAGGTTGGAAGCGGCGAGAGCTTCCTGATATGCGTAGCAGCCGTTCTGGCTGATTTCTACGACTTTGTAGTCGCCGTTGGGCATGGGGACTTTGGCGTGGTCGGCATCGATGAACGTCAGGAATACAACGCGTTGGCCCTCGGCATCAAGAGTGCTCCATTCCTGTGTCTTGACATCGAAGTCGAGACGCACTTTGGTTCCGTCGTTTTCGCTGATGATGTCATAGCCCTTGCCATCGCATTTTACAAGGTACTTACCGTCCTGACCTTCGATAACCCTGGTGCCTTTGGCTACGGGGTTATTGCCGCTCCAGAACTCGATACTGTTGAGCACCAGGACATCGGCCAAGCCCGAGACTTCGTATACGGGCAGAATCCAGAAGGCAAAGAATACCAGCTCGTTGACAAATTTATTGCCTATCGAATTGTTCCAGGTCAGCAACTTGTTGGTGAGCTTGAACGAGCCTATGCACGAGCTGAACATCATACAGGAGCATACCGCGATGACGGCTGCTACACGGATAGCGTACTTTTTCATAATTCTATCTATTTGTTAAGGATGGGTTGGATTGTTTCTGTATAAAGTTTTGTATATTATTTCGTTTATATATTTATATATTGATGATTGTCAGGCGTGTATGTGGGCCAGTACACGATGGTAGAAGCGCATCACCGCCCCGACATATTCAATGGTCTGCGTGCCGCGGAAGTATCCGTAACGCACCACTTCGTCGTTGTAGTATGCCGGATTGGACTTGAGCCGCAACGCCTCGGATACATTGCCTTCCCATACGGCGGGATTGTATCCGTGCTTGCGGGCCAAGGCTATGGCATCGATGATATGCGCCGCCCCCGCGTTATAAGACGCAAGGACAAACTTGACGCGCTCGGCCGGGTCTTTGACGTATGGACGCATAGTGCGGTCGAGGGTCTTGAGCAGCCGCACCGCCAGGCGTATCGAAGTCGCCGGGTCGGTCAGGGCCGCCGGGTCTACACCGTTGGCCCTTGCGGTCGAAGGCATTATCTGCATAATACCGCGCGCGCCGGCCCAGGAAGTCACACTATTGTCAAAACGACTTTCGACAAAGCATATAGCGCCAAGCAGACGCCAGTCATGTCCTTCCACGGCATAGAGTTTGAACAATGCATCGTAGGGCGACAGACGTCCGCCGTGGAAGGTATAAGTCAAGGCCGTGGGCGATTGCTTGGACATCTCGAAATAGGTCTTCAGCAGCGCCAAATTGCGCTCGCGTGGCTTGTCCGAGGACAGCCATGTGTCAATGCTGTCGCCCAACCACGCATGGTCGGGGGCGGTGGCCCAGCGCGCTTTTTGCGGAAAACTAAGCGCCACGGTGATGTCCAAGTTCGGATAATATGTGCGATTGATGCGTGCCAAGTCACTATCAATGACTGTCATAGGTATCTTGCCGTCATTGACCATATCTATAAGATCCTCAGCCACTATGGAGTCGCGATTGAGCGTATGTATGTGTATGCCGCCGCCGAGCTCTTCGTTGAGGTGTCGAAGCCGTTGATGGTACTTGCTGCCCTCCACCACGTATATGTCGCGGCCGGGCAGCCGCGTGACATCGGTGACAAGGCCACCGACATCGCGGCGCTGCACCAGTACCTGAGTGGTTTCGAAAGTGGGGCCGCAGTGGCGGACTCGCGCCTTGAATTCGCTATTGACCGGAATTTGGTAAGCCACGACATCTGCCTTGCCCGTATTGACCATTTCGATGGCTCCGTCAAGACTCGGCGCAACTTCCACTTCGAGCGCCATTCCTTTTGCCTTGGCAAATTCGGCGGCCAAGTCGTAGTCGTAGCCCATAGCCTCGTCACGATACAGAAAGTAGGACAACGGACTGTATATCGTGGCGATGCGCAGTGTCTCGGGCAGTGCGTGCGACACCGAATCGGCGGATGCATCAGAGCCTGCGCCCTTTCCGCAGCTACCCAAAAGCAGCACCGCCACCAGCACGACTATGTATAACCGTCCGTACATACCCTTTGCATATATTTATGCCAAGTCGGAGCGGAGTATCGTCAACTTGTTGCCTTCGGGACGGTCTTCTACATGGCCTATGACTTGAGCTTCTATGCCCATGGAGTGAGCCAACGCTATGACGACTTCAGCCTCGGATGGGCTCACATATATCTCCATACGATGCCCCATATTGAAGACTTTTTCCATCTCTTCCTTGGAGGCGCCGCTCTCTCGGGCTATCATCTTGAAAAGCGGCGGCACGGGTAGGAGGTTGTCCTTGATTACGTGCTTGTCTTTGACGAAATTCATCACCTTGGTCTGTGCGCCGCCGGTGCAGTGCACCATACCATGGATGTGTCCGCGTCCTACCTCATCGAATATAAGACGCACCACCGGGGCGTATGTACGCGTGGGCGACAGCACCAGACGTCCGGCATCTAAGGGCGTACCTTCCACCGGATCGGTGAGTCGACGGCTGCCGCAATATGCCAAGTCCTCGGGCATACCTTGGTCGTAACTCTCGGGATACTGCGAGGCGTAATACTTGGCAAAGACATCGTGGCGCGCCGAGGTCAGGCCGTTGCTGCCCATACCGCCGTTGTAGCCGCGTTCCCATGCAGCCTGACCATACGAGGCCAATCCGACTATAAGGTCGCCGTGGCTGATGTGCGCGTTGTCTATGACCTGATCACGCCGCATACGGCACGTCACGGTGGAATCGACAATGATGGTGCGCACAAGGTCGCCGACATCGGCGGTTTCGCCTCCGGTGCTGTATATGCCTATGCCGTATGACCGCAATTCGGCCAGCAGTTCTTCGGTGCCGTTGATGATGGCCGAAATAACCTCGCCGGGAATCAAACGCCGATTACGTCCTATAGTAGAGGACACCAAGATATTGTCGACAGCACCTACACACAGCAGGTCATCGATATTCATCACCAAGGCATCCTGCGCAATACCGCGCCATACAGACATATCGCCCGTTTCGCGCCAATACATATAGGCCAAAGATGACTTGGTGCCCGCACCATCGGCGTGCATGATATTGCACCACTCCGGGTCGCCGCCCAGTATATCGGGGATGATTTTGCAAAAGGCATGCGGGTAGAGACCCTTGTCTATGTGGCGTATGGCGGCGTGTACATCTTCCTTGGATGCCGATACGCCGCGGCGGTCATATCTCTGCTGGTCTGCTGTCATATCGTGTCGTTATTTGTGGTTGGATTGGCGAATTTAGTAATAATTTATGAGATTTCGGCCCTTTTTAAGTAACTTTGCACTCGCAGGGCATACCATAGGCACACCAAAGTTCGCCACAGCCCCTGCCGTACTATCACAAATACAGACTGCAGACCATGGCCGTAATACTGAATATAGAGACTTCCACCTCGGTATGCTCGACAGCACTCACCGCCGAGGGGTTGATAATCAAACACTTCGAAGATTTCCAAGGGCGCAACCACGCCGCCCTGCTCAGCGGATACATCAAGGCATGCCTTGACCACGCACGCGAGAAGGAGATGCATCTCGATGCCTTGGCTGTGTCTATGGGCCCGGGGAGCTACACGGGCCTACGCATAGGCCTCAGCGAAGCCAAGGGCCTGGCTTACGCACTGGACATTCCGATAATCGGCGTCAGCACGCTCCAGCTTATGGTGACACACGTTATGTTTGACGGCGAGGACTATGGCGATGACCCGATATTTGTCCCAATGATAGACGCAAGACGCATGGAGGTGTACACTGCCGCATACAATATAGCCCTTGACGAAGTTATGGCGCCGCAACCACTTATATTGGACGAAAACAGCTACGCCGAACTATTCGGCTCGGGTCGTACCATCGTATTCTTCGGCGATGGCTCGGACAAAGCTCGCGATCTAATCTGTGGCATACACCCCGAGGCTCGCTTCATATCGGGCGTTGTGCCTCTGGCCGTGGATATGCTGGCGCTGGCCGAACGCGCATACTCGCGGCGCGATTTTATCGATACGGCTTACAGCGTCCCATATTACCTCAAAGATTTCCAAGCCACCAAACCCAAGCCGCTCCTTTGACATCATCGGCATCACCGGGCGCAGCCCATAGTCGGCAAAAGCGTCAGGATATTCAGTAAAACCTATATTCTCACAAAAACAGGGCAATAGCCCTAATAACCGAACCTCAAAATTTCAAAAAACTCATCATGGAAAACCAAGGACCGCAAAAACGAGCTCCGCGCAAAAAGTTGCGCATCACTTTCCCGGATGGAGAAGTCCTATGCTATACGGATTCGACATCCACAATGCTGGCCGCCCTGGCCAAAATCGGCAAGGAACGTTTCCCGGAAATAAAACTCGAAATCGGAGGGCAACCGATAGTTTCGCAACAAGTACTTCCGAAATACAAAGCCTATATGCGCGAGATTTGCGATGGATGGTATCTGAACACCCAGTCGGACAACGCCTGCAAATTCATACAAATGAAATCCATAAGCGATACCCTCGGGCTCGGGCTGAAAGTCGAAGTGGGCTCCGATTTCAAAACTCAAGCGATGCCGGGCCGAGCCGCGAGACACCGCACCAAAGAGACACTACGCATACATTTCCCGGAAGACGACACATACATCGCGCTCGAAAGCGCGCAAGAGGGATACCTCGAAGCCGTACGCAAAATAGGCATCAATAAGATTATCAATCGCCGAATTCCGTATAAATCGTATACCCTGGCCACGCGCGTACGCGAGTCTTCGCGTCAGTTACCGGTAGACGACTGCTGGGTTTATGTACCCGGCTCAATCAAAGACAAAGTCCTGATGTTACGCACAATAGCCCTGTGTCTCCGCATTCCCCTCGATGTCTCCATCGTCTGAACAGCGGATCATAATCTTGTGTTTTGCAGTCGTATACGCCGGAGGCACGACCCGTTCGACATTAGACATCCCTCATTAAACAAACGGGGGCGAAGCCGATACACAGCTTCGCCCCGGTTGTCTATTTTCCGTGACGATTACAGGTCTTCTTCGATGCTGAATTCATCGTCATCATCGGTAGCGGCCGGGACGGTAGTGTCCATGTCGGTGGCCTCTGCAGCAGGAGTGGCGTCCGCGGCAACCTCTGCGGCTTGCTTGGCGGCGCGACGCGCTGCCGCATCGGGACGCGCATCGGCGGCGCCCATGGCTTCTGCTATCTTAGCCTCAAGCTCGTCTGCCAATTCGGGATTGTCGGCAATGATACGCTTGGCAGCATCGCGACCTTGTGCCAGTTTATTGCCGGCGTAGCTGAACCACGACCCGCTCTTCTTGATGATGTCGTACTCGACGCCGAGATCCAGAATTTCGCCGGAACGTGAAATACCTTCGCCAAACATAATATCGAATTCGGCACGGCGGAAAGGAGGAGCAACTTTATTCTTAACCACCTTGACGATGGCGCGCTTGCCCAGGTAGTCATCGCCGTCTTTGATGGTGCTGCGAGGACGAATATCCAGACGCACCGAGGCATAGAATTTGAGCGCATTGCCGCCGGTGGTGGTTTCGCTGGGACCGAACATCTGGCCTATTTTTTCACGTAATTGGTTTATGAATATACACGTAGTCTTGGTGCGCGATATGGCGGCGGTGAGCTTGCGCATGGCCTGCGACATCAGTCGTGCTTGCAATCCCATATTGCGGTCGCCCATTTCGCCCTCAATTTCGCCTTTGGGCGTGAGAGCTGCCACCGAGTCGACAACCACGATATCCACAGCGGCACTGCGTATCAGCTGCTCGGCAATCTCGAGAGCCTGCTCGCCGTTGTCCGGCTGCGAAATCAGCAACTCATCGGTATCCACACCCAGCGCCTCGGCATAGAAGCGATCAAAGGCGTGCTCGGCGTCTATGAGAGCTGCAATGCCGCCGGTCTTCTGGGCCTCGGCTATGGCATGGAGGGCCAAGGTTGTCTTACCGGACGATTCGGGTCCGTAAATCTCGATGATACGTCCCTTGGGATAGCCGCCGACACCCAGCGCATGATTCAGCGAAATCGACCCGGTGGGTATCACCTCGACATTCTCGATGGCCTCGTCTCCGAGACGCATAATGGCACCGCGACCATAGTTCTTTTCAATCTTGCCTAAGGCGGCACTCAGGGCCTCGACTCTTGCTTTCTTGGGGTCTTCGGCTTCCTTCTTGGACGTTTTCTTTGTCTTTTCCATTACGGTATATGTTTCGTGTTTATATTATTCTGTTTGTCGAATCAGCAACAAGGGCCTCTTGCGTTGACAATGCAAAGTTAGCGCACAATATGTGTAATTGCATTGCCCAAACAAGTTAAACATTCCTTTATTGTTCTTTTACAACATCCTGTTTTCTATGCATTTAACCGATGGCCTAATCATATTCCTCCCCGATTGCTCTGTATCAGGCCGAACCATCTCTATATGTGCAATGTTCTGTTTGTAGAAAGCGAAAACTACTTTTTCCATTGCAAGAAATGTGATAATGATTGGTTTATTTCCACCGTGGGGATTCCGTGAGGCATCTCCACGGTTGGTTTTTATGCAACCTATGGGACGACTACTCCGCTGATATGCAGGGTTATTTTCTTGTTCTTGGGATCGTTGGTACGCACTCTCACCGACTTATTGAACTCACCCGGACGTCCCTTGGGAAGATAGGTTACTCGTATTTTCTCGCTTTTGCCGGGTGCAATAGGCGCCTTGGGATAGCTCGGCATAGTACACCCGCAAGAGGCTGTCGCCGAAATAATTACCAACGGTCTTTCTCCTTCATTGGTGAATACAAATTCGTAAGACACAGGGCCTCCGTTCTCCTTGATATTACCGAAATCATGGCTTTTTTTAACAAAAGCCACCACGGCAGGAGACTTCTCGGACTTGTCCTTCTTCTCGGCACCTACGACATTGACGGGCATCAAAAAAGCCAACGCCATCAGTAGCAACGCACAGCGCCACCTTGTATAATTTTTCCTTGCTTTCATATCTTACACGCCTTTACCCAAATTGCTTTGCTCGAAATACGCATCCAGAACATTGCGTGCCGCCACAAAAGACGACAAGCGATTGTCAAGAACAAGCGATTCGTTTACTTGCAAAAGCTTCTCCATATTCGGATTATTATAAAAATGCGATTTTAGCTTTTCGTTAATGGTCTCGTACATCCAATATCGGGACTGCTCGATACGTCGATGCTCAAAGAAACCGTTACCCTTCACGTATGCAAAGTAGCGCTCTATCATTTCCCAGACCTCGTCGATACCTTTTTCGTAATATCCCGAATAGGTAAGCACCTCGGGCATCCATCCCGAAGTCGTAGGCGGGAACAAATGCAGCGCGCTACGGAACTGAGCCTGAGCCAAACGCGCACGGTCAATATTATCGCCATCAGCCTTATTGATGACAATGCCATCGGCCATTTCCATAATACCGCGCTTGATACCCTGCAATTCATCACCAGTACCGGCAAGCTGAATCAGTAGAAAAAAGTCTACCATCGAGTGTACGGCTGTCTCACTTTGGCCTACACCGACAGTCTCAACAAAAATATTATTGAATCCCGCAGCTTCGCACAGCATAATAGTCTCGCGCGTCTTACGCGCTACGCCGCCCAACGAGCCCGCTGATGGACTGGGACGGATAAAGGCCCGAGGATGTATCGCCAGACGCTCCATACGTGTCTTATCGCCAAGAATACTGCCACGAGTGCGCTCACTTGACGGGTCAATAGCCAATACAGCCAACTTAGCATTCTCTTCCTTGAGCACATGCAAGCCGAAAACATCTATAGATGTCGACTTACCCGCACCCGGCACGCCCGTTATACCAATACGACGGCTATTACCGGTATACGGAAGGCACTTTTCGATAACCTCCTGAGCCAAAACCTGATGTGCCGGTGCCTGACTCTCCACAAGAGTCACGGCACGGCTCAACACCGTCACATCGCCCTTAAGAATACCCTCCACAAGCTCCGACGCAGTAGGCAAAGGCTTGCGGCGATGCACCTTCAGATAAGGATTAACACTCGGTGGCTGTACTACACCGCTATTTACTGTCAGTCCGGTGTAACGACTATCGTTCTCGGGATGTTCCATATAGGCAAAATTAACCAATATCCCACACATACCCAAACCGCCACCGCCAAAAAAACACAAAAAATAAAAAAAGCCTCTCATCCTCACCACAAATTCCTCTTCAAGCTCCTAATCCGCCCATCATTCCAATCATTCCAATCATTCCAATTACCATTTATTTCCAATCCCTCGTGCCTGTCACCGTCGGAGACTTTATCGCCGACCTTAAAGACCTAGCCGACCTTAAAAACCCTAATGTCCTTAAGGTCACTAAGGTCCCAAAGGTCAATATTCGACCTCTCGTCCCCACGCACAGCCCATCCCAAATCCCAAATTGCCATTTGTGTAGCCCAT
>ERZ808274.1028-NODE-1028-length-10579-cov-6.918472_pt1 | contig 10579 bp, 9 predicted proteins | sample MGYA00521277_ERZ808274 | MGnify/ENA primary metagenome ERZ808274 (study PRJEB31516, sample SAMN03275597) | gut metagenome | biome: mammalia-associated habitat; material: feces | host: Papio cynocephalus | place: Kenya | collected 2012-07-28 ... | reverse complement strand
GGCATTCGCCCCTCCAATGGAACGGTAGGGGCGGCAGTCCCCTGCCGCCCGCACGAAACGACGGCAACGACGAAAACGCGACGGGCCGCAGAGGACTGCGGCCCCTACCATTGGGTTGGGGGCGTCGGCTGGGCGCGGCGGGCCGCAGAGGACTGCGGCCCCTACCATTGGGTAGGGGGCGGGGCGTGCGAAGCAAGCGGCGTAACGTTAGTGTAGCCTTTATCGCCCGTCGGAGTTTATTAACCGTGTAGAAAATGTAGAGAATGTAGAACGGAGAGGGTAGAATATCTCACGCAGAGAGTTCAATTGCGACGCAGACGCAATCCGCGACAGGAACGCGCGGGTCGACGAACGCCTTCGTTTTTCACCCGCTTGGTGAAAACGGCAAATTCACTTCCCCTTTGAAAACAAAGGTCACAGCCGATTCCAGCCTTTCAACTGCGATTCCTAGGTTAAGCCTGCCCAGGGGGTGGGGGCGCGCCTTCTTGCCGTTCTCTTTTTTAGGGGTGGGGGCAAGCGCCGCGGGAGGCGGCACCCTTGAATTCTTCCATGGTTTCCGCGGAGGAGGCGTTTACGCCGTGTCCGCCCAGGAGCGTGGCGAACGTGAGGAAGAGGATGCGCAGGTCGAGCGTGAGGGACTGGTGGTCTACGTACCAGGTGTCATAGGCGAATTTTCCTTCCCACGACAGCGCATTGCGTCCGTTTACCTGCGCCCATCCGGTCAGTCCGGGGCGCACGTCCAGACGGTGCGCCTGTTCGGGGGAGTAGCGCGCGACATAGGCTACGGGCAAGGGGCGCGGCCCGACGAGCGACATGTCGCCTTTGAGGATATTGACCAGTTGGGGGAGTTCATCGAGGGAGGTGCGGCGCAGAAAGCGTCCGAGCCGCGTCAGGCGCTCCATGTCCGTCCCGGGGCCGGGGCGCATCGTGCGGAATTTGAGGATGGCGAAGGGGCGGCCCTTGAAGCCGGCGCGCATTTGGCGGAACAGGACGGGACGTCCGTCCGTGAGCAGTAGGACGAGCGCGACGAGAAGGACGAGACCGCCCCAGAGCGGAAACGTCGCAAGAACCAGCGCCATGTCGAGAAAACGTTTCATCGCTTTGTTCGCTGTTTGGGTGGAATGAGCGTCAGGCCGACGGCCGTCATGACGGCCAATATGCCCACGAGCAGTTGCCGGGTGAATTCCTCGCCGAAGACGAACACGCCGATGGCGACGGCCGTGAGCGGTTCGAGGGCGCCCAGGACCGCCGTCGTCGTGGAGCCCACGCGCTTGGCGCTTATGCTCATGAAGGCGAGGGAGAGGAGCGTCGGCACGAGCGCGAGGAAGCCGGCGTAGCCCCACGCCGCGGCGGAGCGGGGCAGGATGAAGCCCGCGGACCCGATGAAGAGCGCGGTCCACAAGGCAAGGAAAAGGAGGCAGAAGAGGATGATCCAGAATGTCATCGTGATGATGGGCAGCGTGCAGGGCGCGCGGTCCACGACGACGATATAGGCCGCGTAGGTGGAGGCGGCGATGAGCATGAGCACGACGCCCTCGAGCGTGATGACGTGCTCTTCGCTTCCGCCGAGGCTCAGATAGGCGATGCCGCCCGTGGCGAGGGCGATCGCGCAGAGCGTCGTCAGGCGGAGTTTTTCCTTGAAGAAAACGACCATGATGGCCGCGGTGATGATGGGGTAGATGAAGAGGATGGTACTGGCGACGCCGACGTCCATGATCTTGAAGCTCGTGTAGAACGTGCAGGAGGAAGCCGCGAAAAGCGCGCCGAGCGAGGCGGTCGCGAGGAGGTCCTTCTTCGTTGGACGGAACCTGTCGCGGGCGACGAGCCCCGCGAGCGCGAGAACGGGCAGGGCCAAGGCCATGCGGTAGAGGATGACGGTCTCGGGGACCCAGCCAAGGCGGTAGAGGTGCACGGCGCCGAGCGGGTTCGTGCCGTAGCAGACGGCCGCCAGGATGCCGAAGAAAGCGCCGATGAAATAGTTCTTGTTCATGCGTCGGAAATCGTCTTTTCGTCAGTTTGCGCGCGCTTGCCAGTTCTGGCGGTCCGCGAGGCGCGGCTTGAGTCCGATGAGCTTGCCCAACACGCCGAAGCCGTAGACGCAGAGCGTCGCATAGCAGACCGGCAGGTGCCAAAGGGACGCGAGCCGCGAGCCCTTGGGGCTCCGTGCCGCCAGGAGCGCGGTCTGGACGACGAGCGGCAGGACTGTGGCCGCGGAAAGGACGAACAGGACGACGCCGCGCGCCTTGGTGTCCCGCCAGGGATAGGTCCGCTGTTTGGCCGCGGCGAAATAGAGGAAGTCGCGGATGCGGCGGTTCTGCTTGCGGACGAAGTCGCCAAAACGCGCGCAGTAGAGGTGGATGATGGAGGTGTCGACCTTGGCGACGGCGCCGCATCCCTTGGCGACCGCTTCCGCCGCGACGTCGATGTCGAAAAAGTAGGGCTCCCACGTGACCTTCGCGAGAATGCTCCGGCGGAAGATGAATCCGTTCGCGCCGATCGTGGGGAGCGTGTTGCGCGGATGCAGGACGAACCAGCGCGTGCCGTCCGGCTCCGTGCGGGCTTCCAGCGGAATCTTCAGGCCCGTCCATTTGCCCGTGACGGCGGAAACGCGGTCGTAGTTGCCGGCGAACAGGCAGACGGGGTCGTTCATGCCGAGCGCGGCGAAATAGCGGGTGAGCGAGGGGTCGCCGGGACGCGCCGAATAGCGGAGGGGTTCTGTCGCGAAGACGGCGGGGTCTTCGAACGGCGCCAGCATCCGCGCGAGCCATTGGGGATCGGGCAGAATGTTGTCCGAATCGACGAGTGCGACGAGTTCGCCGCGCGCGGCGTTTATCCCGGCGGCTTTCCCGGCCTCGCCCGTCTTGAGCGGGTTCGGGCACACGGTCTCCACGCCGAATCGGCGCGCGATGCGGACCGTGTCGTCCGTCGAACCGCCGTCCGCGACGACGATTTCGTAATCGGTGAACGTCTGCGCGCGGATGGCCGCGAGGCAGTCGCCCAGCGTTTGGGCGGAGTTGAGGGTGGGGATGATGAAAGATACTCTCATGGTTTGTCCTTTTGAGTGTAAAGCGCAAGCCCCGTGCAAAGCGCACGCAAGACGGCCAGCGCGAGCATGAATCCGACCAGATGGTCGAGCGAAGAGAAGAATCCGCGCGCGGCGTGCAAAAAGGCGATTGCCCCCAGGTTGAGCGGCGCAAACCAGAGCAGGAACCCGAAGCGTCCGGCGGAAAGTTCGGCGTTCGTGTAGAAGACCTGGCAGGAGGTGAGCCCAGTCGCGAGGACGAGTAAGGGCATGAAGCGCGCGCAGGCGGCGTAGGCGTTCCCGTTCGGCAGAAGCGCGAGCAAGTCCGCGCCGTACGGAACGTAGACGAGCGCCGCCAGAAGCGCGACGCCCAGCGTGACGCAGCTGGCCGGTAGAACGAAGGCGCGTGTGGCGCGTCCCTCGCGCGCGGCGTCCGCCGTATGCGGGAACATGACCCAAAGGAGCGGCAGCGTGACGAGATAGAGGAAGTCCGAAAAGCGCGAAATCATGTAGTAGCCGGCGGAATCCGCCGCGCCCAGGCTCGTGCGCAGGACGGTCTGTTCGACGAGGCCCTCGGCCATGGAGAGCCCCAGATAGAGAATCGTCCCGGCATAGAGCCGGACGATGAGGCGGAAGTTTCCGGGCGTCCAGAAACGTTCCGCCGGACGCCTGAGTTCGCGCCACAGGGCGGCGCATCCGCCAACCATGCGGCAGAAGGGCTGGGTCGCCTGCCCGGCGAAATACCCAGCGAGCGGCCGCGCGGGCATGACAAGCGCGAATACGCCCACGCGTGCGAGCGCGCCGCAGAATTCGACGGCGCCGAGCGTCCCGAACCGTTTGAGCGCCTGAAGGGCGTCCGTGTACACCGGCGCGAAACACCCGAGAAGCGAGGCGGCGATGACGAAGAAACCGGCGGAGGCGTCCGAAAGGCGCATTTCCGTCAGATAGCGGGGCAGCAGGAACGCCGCCGCGGCAAGCGAAAGGAGGAGCAGAAGCGCCATGGACGAGAAGACGCCGCGGAGAAGGGCGGTGCGCTGGCCGGCGAGTCCGCGTCCGGTCAGGTCGGCGGAAATCTTCATGGCGACCAGCGCGCAACCGTAGACCGGCATCGCGAGGAACGTCGCGAACGAGGTGACGGGGATTACGGCGCCCAGATCCTGGGGCGAGACAAAGCGCGGCACGAACCAGAGCGCCGCGGCGAGCGTGACGAGGTCGCCCGCGCGCAACGAGACGAACAGCAGAAGGGATTGTCGCCAGAACGCCTTCATTCGCGTCCGAATTTGCGGTTGAGCTCGCGCGTGGAGGTGAAGATCATGATGGGTTTTCCGCGCGGACAGACATAAGGCATGCGGCAGGAAGCGAGCTCCTCCACGAGCTGGACGGCGGCCTCCCGGGTCAATTTGTCGGAGGCGCCGGCGCAGGACCGCGCCACGGAGCGCGCGATGAGTTCCTCCCGCCAGCGGGCGTTCGTGCGGCGCGCGGAATTTTCCGCGCAATCGTGCGCGATCGTCGTCAGCAGCTCGGCGGGCGACAGGTTCGCGGCGATCTGCGGAACCGCATCGACTTTGAAGGTGTCGCGCCCGAACTCCTCGACTTTGAATCCCATGCGGTCGACGGCGTCCAGAAGGCTGCGCAGGCGCGTCGCTTCCGCCGGGGGAAGGTGGATGACGTCCGGGATGAGGAGGGTCTGGGCGATGACCGGCGTGCCGTCCGGCGCGTGCGCCAGGCGTTCGAAGACGATGCGTTCGCGCGCGGCGCGCGGATTGACGGTGACGACGCCCGAATCGGTTTCCAGCAGCAGATAGCCCGTCTCGGTCGTCGCCAGATAGTGGAACCACGCCCAGGGTCTGGAGGCGGTTGAAACGGGCGAGACGGCGAACTCGATTTGCGCCGGGCGGGGCGCGGGCGGGGCGGGGCGAATCCGCGGCGTTTCCGTCGTGGTGAAGACATGCGCCGGGGGGAGGGCCGCCGGGGGCGCCGCGTTCGCGGCAGGCGCCCCGACCGGGTCGGCCGGCGGCTCTTCGCGCGGGGGTTCGACCGCGGCGGGAGGGGGCGGAGTGTCTGTCGGGTGCGTGGGGGCCGGAGGTTCCGCGGGCGCGGGCTTGAGGGCGGCCTCGAGCGCGTCCAGGAACGCGCGTTTGACCGCGCCGTTGTCGCGGAAGCGCACTTCGCGCTTGGTGGGGTGCACGTTGACGTCCACCTGCCCGGGCGGCAAGGTCAGGAAGAGAATGGCCGCCGGGCGCACGTCGCCCGGACGCCGCGGATAGGCCTCGCGCAGGGCGTAGGCGATGGCGGGGGCGGACGCCGGGCGTCCGTTGACGAAAATGTACTGGTCGCGCCGGGAGGGCAGGGCGCGGTTGGGGCGCTCCAGGAATCCGGTCACGCGGATGGCCGCACCGGCGTCCGGCGTCTCGACCGGGAGGAGGGCGGCGAGGAAGTCGGGGCCGAACAGATCGCGCACGCGGTCGGCGAGCTTTTCGGCGGGCGGCAGGCGGTAGAGTTCGCGTCCGTCGACGGAAAGCGCGAATCCGACCTGCGGATGGGCGAGGGCGTGCGCGGTGAACACCGCCTTGACATGGCTTTCCTCCGTCGCGGTCGAGTGCAGGAACTTGCGCCGCGCGGGGACGTTGCAGAAAAGGTCGCGCACTTCCACGCGCGTTCCCGGGGGACAGCCCGCCGCGCGCACGTCGCCCAGTGCGCCCGCGTTGACGACGAGTTGCGTGCCTTCGTCTGCGTCCGCCCGGCGTGTCGTCAGCGTGAAACGGGATACGGACGCGATGGAGGGCACGGCTTCGCCGCGGAAGCCGAGCGTGTCGATGCGTTCGATGTCGTCAACATCCAGGATTTTGGAGGTCGCCTGGCGCTCGAGCGACAGAAGCGCGTCCTCTTTCGTCATGCCGCACCCGTCGTCCTGCACGGAAATGAGCTTGCGTCCGCCCGCCGCAATGGCGATGCGGACGTCCTTTGCGCCGGCGTCCAAGGCGTTTTCGACGAGTTCCTTGACGACCGAAGCCGGTCGCTCGACGACCTCTCCCGCGGCGATCTTGTTCGCCACGTGGAGCGGCAGCACGTGGACATGTCCATCGCGGTCAAGACTCAATCGAAATCCCCCTCCGTATGAATGTGGGCGTATCCAGGTTCTCGTTGCGGTAGTAGGTGGCCTCGATGTTGTTGAATCGGCCGCCCTGCGACTGGGGCCCGATGGCGAGAAGGTTTCCGTTCTTCGCGTTCCGGCGCAGGACGCGCCGCATCGCTTTCCCGTTTTTCTCGTCGGCATGCGCCGCGACGGACGGTTCCAGAAGGAGGACGACGACGCTGAGACGGTCCGCGAAGGCCGCTTCGTCGTTCACGGTCGCCAGGGTGAAGGGGACAGCCGCGCCCACGCGTTCGCGCACGCCATCCGCCAGCGTGGCGCATTCGCTGAGGCGCAGGTCGTCGCCGGCGAGGACGCCGAGCAGCGCGGACTGCAACGGTTCCGTCCCCTTGTCCGGGAGGGGCGAGCGGGAAAGTTGGTCCAGGATTTCGGCCGCGCGTCCCGGGCCCTGGGCGGTGAACGTCGCGAAATGTCCGCGACCGGCCGTCTCCAGGAGGCGGTGGAGGCGTTCGGTGTCCAGGCGAATGTAGCCGGGCGTCGCGAGCAGGCGCCAGAAGAGGGTTACGCCGGCGGCGAGCGTGTCGATCGCCCGGGCCAAGGCGCGCGCCATGTTGTCCTCGCCCTGCACGAGGCTGTCGAGCGGCAGGAAGAAGGCGCCATTGGCGTTTTCCGCGACGAGGGGGAGTGCGCCGCGGGCGCGGCGCAGGCGTTCTTCGCCCTCCATCTTGAAAGGTTCCGTGGCGAACACGGGCACGGTCAGGCCGCGTGCGCGGAGATGCTTGACGATTTCGATTGTCGCGCCCGTGCCGGTTCCCCCGCCCAGCGCCGTCACGACGACGGCCAGGCGCACGCCCTGCAGGGCCGCGTCGAGCGTCGGCATCGAATCCTCGGCCGCCAGGCGTCCGCTCACGTCGTCGCCTCCCGTGCCGCGGCCGGCGAGCCGGTCGCCGCCGAGGAGGATGAAGCCGTCTTCGTCGGCGCCCGTGTCGGCGTCCGTATCCGTCAACAGGAGTCGCAGGCCGGGTCCGAAAGCCTGTCGCACGCCGCGCGCCAGCGCGCAACCGGCCGTGCCGACGCCCAGGAGCAAAAGAGAGGAAGTTTCGTTCATCTGAAAAGCCCTCCGAACAGGTTGCTGAAGATGGATTTCTGTTCGTAGTTCCGGTGGGCGTAGGCCAGCGCGCCGGCGATCGCCGCGAAGGATTCCGGATGCGCGACGTCCTCGAGTCCGTCGATCTCGAGGGGGACGCCTTTGCGCACGGGCATGCCCAATTCGCGCGAAATCGATTCCTCCAGGCCCAGAAGCGCCGCGCCGCCGCCCGTGATGACGACGCCGGCGTTGAGTTGCCCCAGGAAGCCGTGTTCGTCGAGATTGTCGCGGATGATTCCCAGAATCTCGTTCACGCGGGCGTTGACGACCGTATCGAGTCCGCGGCGGGAAAGCGTCCGGTCCTGCACGAGGGCGGACTTGCCGGGGAGGTTGACGCGGGCGGGGGCACCGTTTTCGGGCCGCACGCGCGCGCTCGCCTCGTTGATCTTTATCGTTTCGGCCTGCTGGGTCGTGGTGCGGAAGGCGTAGGCGATGTCATTCGTGATGTGGTCGCCCCCCACCGCGAAGATGTCGGCCGTCGCCAGGTAGCCGTCCGCATAGACGGCGAAGCCCGTCGAGCCGCCGCCGAAGTCGATCAGAAGCACGCCGTCGCGCTTGTCGCGTTCCGTCAGCGCGGCGTCGCCCGCGCAGGTCAGGGCGCAGAGGGGTTCGCGGATGTCCAGATGGGCCGCGGCCGCGGCGGTTTTCGCGTCGTCTATGCGGTTGTGGTCGGCGTGTATCTGGAGGGTGTTGAGCTTGAGGACGCGTCCGCTCATGCCGCGCACTTCGGAAATCCCGCCGTGGGTATCCAGGGCGTAGGTCTGGTCGACGATGTCCAGGAGTTCGCGTTCGCGCGGAAGCGGCCAGGCGCGGGCGGCGGCCATCACGTTTTCGATGTCGCTTTCCTTGACCTTCGAGCCCTCGACCGGGACCGTCGCCTGGAAGGGGTCCGCCTTGATGTGGGCGCCGTTGACGAGCAGGAAGGCGTTGGAAATGGAGAGCGAGACGTCGTTTTTGGCCTGCTGGCGTTCGATTTCGTTCAGGACGGAAGAGACGGAGTGGCGCGCGTGGTTCATGTTGGTGATGGAACTCTTGCGCACGCCCGAGGAGGGGATTTGGGCGAAAGAGGCGATTCTGAGGCGTTCGCCGGGCGTCGCGGTCGCGACGGCGAGGACGGTGCGCGAGGTGCCGATTTCCAGCGCGGCATATACATTAGTCATCGGATGGGCTCCTGGGTATCCGCGAAGACGCGGTTGGGGATGGTCGCATTCCACATGAGGACGCGTTCGCCCAGATGGGTGTCGACGGCCTGTTTGAGTTGCAGAAGGGCGGTTCGCAGGGCTTTGCGCGCCTTTTCCGTGGGTTGGCCGCGTCCTTCCCAGTCGATTTTGGCGCGATTGTAGCGGTGCGTGCCGAAGGTGATGAGGAGATAGTCCTTGGGGGTGGCGTCGACGGCCTGGAGATTCAGTTTCTCGAGTTCGGGGTCGCGGCAGGCGACGACCAGGTCGAGCGCCGCGCGGGCGCGCTCGTCGAGGATCTTCCCCTTGGGCGTCGGGGTGGGTTCCAGGATGGCCGGCAGGAGCTGCGTCCCGGAGGTGCGCAGGAAGACGACGCCCTCTTCGTCCACGACGCGCCCGGTCCGCTTGGTTCCGCCCCGCTGGCCGAGTCGGGCGAGGGGCGTGCGTTCGCTGACCCGGATGTCCAGCTGATTGGGGAAGTAGCGCGTGAAGTCGAGGGTGCGCAGGTTGGGGATGCGGGCGAGGACGCGGGCGCGGACCTGCTCGAACCGGCGGGCGTATTCGGCCAGATTCACGCCGTTGGCGAGCCCGCACGCCGAAAGGATGGTGTCGGAGGGCACGTATTCGTTGCCCTCGAGCGAAATCTGCTCGGCGACGTCCGTCAGCGTGCAGGGGGCGATCCAGAGGGCGTGGAGGCGGACGACGCCCCAGGCGAGCCCGCCCAGGAGGATGAGAAGGCCCAGAATCGCGAAGAGACGCCGGCGCACGCGTTTGGCGGCGGGCGAGCTTTTTCCCGTCTTTCTCATGTCCGGTCGAAATCCGCCGCGCGGAGAATCCGGTCGCAGACCTGCGCGAACGACAGCCCCAGCGCCATGCCGGCCTTCGGGACGAGGGAGTGGGCCGTGAAGCCGGGCGACGTGTTGAGTTCGAGCACGTAGCCGTAGCCGTTCGCGTCCACCCGGAAGTCCACCCGCGCCACGCCGCGGCAGCCGAGCGCGTTCCACGCCCGCAGGGCGTCCTTCTGGAGCGCCGCGGACAGTTTGGCGTCCGTCACGAAAGGATAGCGCGTGTCGTCCGACTTGTACTTGGCCGTGTAGCCGTACCAGCCGCCCGGGGCGACGATCTCGATGACGGGCAGCGGGGCGCCGTCGATGATGCCCACGGTCATCTCGCGTCCGGGGATGAACTCCTCGACCAGCGCCACGCACTGCTTTTCCGGATATTTCTCGGCGTCGATGGCCCAGGCCTTGCGGACGGCGAGCGCGTACTCCTCCTCGTTGTTGCACTTGTAGACGCCCACGCTGCTGCCGTCCCGCGGCGCTTTGACGACGACGGGGAAGGGCAGGCGGCAGCGGCGCGTGGAATCCTTGCGCGTGATGTACCATTCGCCCGTGCAAACGCCGCGCTGGTCGAGCCTTTTCTTCGTCAAAATCTTGTCCATCGCCAGGCGCGAGGCCTCCACGCCCGGTCCCGTATAGGGAATGCCGCGTTCGTTCAGGGCCTGCTGCACGCCGCCGTCTTCGCCCCATCCGCCGTGCAGGGCGATGTACACGACCTCCGTCCCGGCCGGGAGCGTGTCGAGATTGTCCGCCTCCAGCACGAGCGGGGTGACGTCGTACGTGCCGAGGGACGCCAATGCCTTGGCGACATTGGCCCCGCTCGCCAAAGAGACCGCACGTTCGTTCGACGTGCCGCCCATCAATACGGTTACTTTCTTCATGTTCGACTATTATACCATATATAGCCGTTTCTGAGGAGGGGGGAAGGGGGAATATCTCACGCGGAGAGGCGGAGAACGCAGAGAAGGGGTCGTTATTAGCCGTGTAGAGGATATAGAGGATGTAGAGGGGGGGCGTCCTACTCGTCCTGACTGTCCTACTCGTCCTACCCCCCACCCCGTTGCGCCGGAACGGGGGTGCCGTTGCGCCGGAACGGCGATGCCGTTGCGCCGGAACGGGGGTGCCGTTGCGCCGGAACGGCGATGGCGTTGCGCCGGAACGGCGATGCCGTTGCGCCGGAACGGCCGCGCGCCCTACTTGTCCCAGTTGTCCCGATCCCCAGCCAGCCTATTACTATTAACCGTACCGTGTAGAAAATGGGGCGGGGGTGGGAGATTGGTGTTTGCAAAAAAGGGGGTT
>ERZ808274.1021-NODE-1021-length-10619-cov-3.870030_pt1 | contig 10619 bp, 5 predicted proteins | sample MGYA00521277_ERZ808274 | MGnify/ENA primary metagenome ERZ808274 (study PRJEB31516, sample SAMN03275597) | gut metagenome | biome: mammalia-associated habitat; material: feces | host: Papio cynocephalus | place: Kenya | collected 2012-07-28 ... | reverse complement strand
CAATTATTAAAAATAATAAAGTGTTTTCAGCTCAAAGAGGCAACAAAGGCGAAACAAGGTTTAAATGGGAATTCCCTGGTGGAAAGATCGAACCTGGGGAAACGCCTGAACAAGCGCTGGCTCGTGAGCTTAAAGAAGAACTTAAAATTGATGTTATTGTCCATGAATTAATCACGAAAATAATTGATGAATATCCAACTCAAATACTACATATTGACACATATCGTTGCGAACTCATTAGCGGTGAACCAGTTCTAACAGAACACATAAACAAAACATGGGCAACCAAAGAAGATTTAGATAATTTAGAGTTTTCTAAAGCTGATGCTCCAACATTAAAGCTTATTCAAGAAAAATACTTAAAATAACCCATTTTTGCGGTTATTTTACTAATTTACATATTTCTATTGATAAATCTTTCGGAGTTAATATTTTTCCAATTTTTTCGGTTGGCAACGTTATATTAAATATTTCTTCTATTTCACCAATTAATTCCATATACGAAAAAGAATCGCCGAATAAATCCAAAAACACATTGCTATTTGGGGCGATTTTCTTCTCAGAAATATTGAAAACTTTAGAACAAATAGAAATGACAATTTTTAATGTTTCAGTGTATTTTTCATCCTCGAAATAATCATTATTTAATGATGCGTTTTCCTTAAATTCAATAAAATTAGTTGGATTATTTTTTAGTTCATCATTTAGTTCGTATTTCTTTATTTTCATTGATGAGTTTATTGGCAAAGAATTTTTCGATATTATTACTTTTTTAATTCTGTTAGACAAAATTAAACAATCGTTTATGTTTTGTATTTCTAAATATAATTTCTGAAGTTTTTCTTCGTTTAAGTCTTTTGCAAGATGAATTACTAATACAATAATTGATTTTCCGTTTTCTTCTTTTGAAATAACGGATAAAGAATCAATATTTTCTAAAGTAGCAAATTTAGCTTCAATTTCATCTGGATAAACGTTTTCTCCATCCTCATTAATTATTACTTCTTTTATTTTTCCTTTTATATACGCAAAGCCTTTTTCGTCAATATAAGCAATATCTCCAGTGTGAAAATAGCCTTCACTATCAATTAATGGTCCTTTTCTTATTCCGTTTGAAAAACGTCCGACATGAATGTAAGGTGATTTAACAAGTAGTTCGTCGTTAGCAAGTTTATATTCAACATTATAAAGAGGCAAACCAACCGAACCTTTGTTTCTTTGAACAGCAGAAAAGGTTAGTTCAACTGATGTAACGCCTATTTCGGTCATACCATATCCATTATATAGAGGATAGCCTAAACCATTAACAGTTCTCAGTGTTGACTTTGAAATGTTTCCTCCACCAGAAATACAAAATACAATTTGTTTTCCTAAAACTTTATCTTTTATTTTATTTTGAACAAAATTAAACCTAGCAATACCTGCTTCAGTTGCTGTAATTTCCTCATTGTTGTAAGAAATCATTTTTTCAACAATATTTTTTTCTTTTGCAGATAGAGATTTTTTTGCTATTTCGAATTTTCTTACAACAGTATTCCAAAATAAAGGAACAGCATAAATGTGTGTACATTTGTATTTTTTAATGCATTTGACAATGTCGTTTGGATTTAACGAATTCGGAAATACTAATGTCATACCAAAAAATGAATACCATAAGAAAATAGCGATAAAACCAAATATATGCGCAAAAGGAATTATAGTAATTAATCTTATTGAATTGCCGACATACATTATATCATTTGTGTATTTAGGCATATCATATGCTGCATAAATTTGGTTGCATAGAGTTTGTCCGTTATAAATATAAATTCTTGAATCACCTGTTGTGCCGCTTGTGCAAAAGGCTACTTCATTTTCCCAACTAACAGTAAGTGGCAGTGTTGAATCTAATGAAATTGGCAAATTATATTTTTTTATATCGTAATCAAAATTATCATTTGAAATAATTGTTTGAATGCAACTTTCATGAATAATTTTTTCAGTACCATCTTTGTCAATTAACGAATTAATCAAAAGTGGTTTATATCCAATCATAAGTAACGCCCAAAACGACATCAACCATTGAGGGCTATTTGGAAGTTTAAAACCTATAAAAGATCCTTTTTCTACATTTGACAATATCGCTTGATAATTTTTAGCATATTCAATTACTTTATTAACAAATTCTATATATGTAATTTTTACTGGTTGATTATTTTCTTCGTAAATAAGAAATATTTTGTTTTGCTTTTCTTTCGCTTTAAAAGTATCAAAAATATCTTTCATTTCTTTTTTTGTAGATATTAATTGATTGGCGATATTGTAGAAGTAGTCCATTGGACCACGATATTTCTTTTTCATGATTAAAGTATAGACTAATCTTTTGTTTTTTTACATAAACAATATATAATTTTGTTATTGCAGCGGTGGCGGAACTGGTAGACGCGTAAGATTCAGGATCTTATGTCATTGACATATGAGTTCAAATCTCATCCGCTGCACCAATAGTGTTAAATTTGTTAATTATAATAAAGAAAAATGATTAACGATATTTCTTATTTTTAATTTAATTATTTGTTGCTTATTTTAATGAATACTATAAATAAATTTTAATGTATTTCACTACTAAAAATAAAAAAAGCGATCAAAATCGCTAATATGGTGCCCACGGCCGGACTCGAACCGGCATGGATTTCTCCGATGGATTTTGAGTCCATTGCGTCTACCAATTTCACCACGTGGGCAATGTAGTTATTATAAACAATCGATTACGTTTTAATCAAATATTTTCTTATAAGGTGATGTATTTTAATTTTAAATTTGATTAAATAATAAGAGATGACCATAGTTTGAAGCAATAAATAAATTTGGAGGAGCGTTTGTTTTATGAAAAATTGTAATAAAAAAATTATTCAATTTATAGCGACAGCATTTTTGCTTGTTGGTTGTGATTCGAATATTAATAGTTCAAATAGTTCTTCTACATCTAGTAGTGGTTTTAGCAATACTACATCACAAGAAAATTGTTATGTTATCACTTGGAAAAATTATGATGGCACAGTACTTGAAGTCGACGTAAATGTAAAAGAAGGAGTGCTTCCAACATATGATGGAGCAACGCCAATAAAACCTGATGACAGCGAATACACATACACTTGGAACGGATGGGATAACGAAGTTGTGCCCGCTACAAATAATAAAACTTATACCGCTACATATACATCAACAAAAATTAAAACAGAAGAGGATATCTTGAATGAAAAATACGCTAAAAAGCCTATTATTTCCGAAGATGGAAAAAGCGTTAAATATGGTTTGTATCCTCAAACATACGTAAAAGATGATTCGTTAATTTTCTCTTTGAATGAATTAAAATCTAGCGTTTCAGATAATGGATGGTATTTGTTTAAAGATAATTATTATGTAAAAGTATATGCAAAACCATATCAAGGCAATACTACATTTAATGATGGAAAACCTATATTTGCAAAAAAAGAATACTGGTTTAAATGTGAGCCGATTAATTGGAATATTATAAGCAAAAATAATAATGAATATACGATTGTTTCTTCAACGTTACTCGATGTCAAACCATTTTATGTCTATAGCAACTTATATCCAAGAACTATTGACGAAAAAACAGTATACCATAATAATTATGAATACAGCGATATTAGATCATGGCTAAATGACGATTTTTATAAATCTGCTTTTAGATTAGGAAATAAACATATACAAGATACTGATGTTGACAATAGTTTATCAACAACGAGCAATATTTATAAAAATCCATATGCCTGTGAAAATACTATAGATAAAGTGTTTCTTTTAAGTTATAAAGACTATTTTTCAGATAATATTTTTAGTGATAATGAATCTAGAAAATGTAAAGCAAGTGATTACACACTGGCCACTGGAGCTTACACGATTGCTGATTCAGTCGGCATTTATTGGTCACGCTCTCCATATTATTTTAATGATGATAATCATACAAAAGTAGATGTCGTTAATGACTATGGTAAAAATGGGGCATGTTACGTTGGAGACACTAATAAATGTGTTCGACCTGCTTTAACAATAACAATTGAATAATTTTGCAGAAGACATAATCCATTTTTATTTTAAAAATACAAAGTTGATATGCCGGGAAACGTTGCAAAATATAATAAAATATTGTGATATATAATGTATTTATACATTAGTTTTAAAAATGAATGATATTTTTTATATTTTTTTAATGCATTGGTTTATTTAATTTTTCGTTTTTCTATATTAATATTTTATTAACTAAAATCAAAAGGAGGATTTAAGAATGAAAAATAATAAAATAACCATTGCATTATTTTCATGTTTATTGTTGGCAGGCTGCAATAATTCAACATCAGAACCAACAAACACTGACACAGGATCGATTGATACTGGAACTTCAATTACCACAACAACTTCACAAGATAGTTCAACTGATTCGTCAAAAGATTCAACAAGCAATTCGTCAAGCAATGCTGTTGAACTTAATGACTTGATGATTGCGGCGGAAAAAGCAAGCAAAAAAGCTTCCGAAATTTCTAGTGGAAAAATTGTTCTTACTGAATCGGATAGTTATAGCTCAGAGCCAACTGTCAAGGAAATGTCTTTTGAGTTTGGAAAAGACGATAATGGGGATGTGCTACATTATGTTGATTATGATTGGAACAACAATAAATTTGATTCATATATTATGAATAATAGTGCTGGTGAAGTTGTTGCAATCGATAAGAAAAGCGATGGAAGTATATCTAAACAATATAGTAGTTATGAAAAAGTTGATTATTTATACCAAAATCTTCTCGGTTATGGAGAAACTAGTTTTTATGGATCAGAAGGGTTGTTATCAGGATTATTATCGTATTTAGAAAAAAATGTTAATAAGGATGCAAAAATTGGCTTTGCCAATGATGAATATAGCTTTTCATTTGGATATTTTTCTTCCATTGATACGATGGAATATTATGTTGTTACTTCTTCATTTAAGGTTGGAAAAAGCGAAGAGTTAGCAAAATTTAATGTTCAAATTGATTCTTATAACCAAAGCGCATTTCATGTTGATGATGAATTACAAACGATATATTTACTCGATAATGCTTCACCATCTTCAACTAAAAAATATGATATTTCTCAAAATGTTGGAAAAAGAACATTTGTAAATCCAATTGATTTAAATGGTTTTTATGCCACTAGTTTTGATCTTATGTACAACGAAGCAAAAGTAGAAGAGAATAGTACAATCGAAATGGAAATTGGCACAGATGCATCTATTTCACTTGCAAATGTCGTCCCTGAAACAACAAGTTTTGATTTTGATACAATTTCTGTCGAAGTTATTACAGGCGATAGCGGTGCTTTGTCAGGATATTTCAATACATGGTCAAATGAAATTAGTTTATCCGCTACAAGTGTTGGAACATTTAAAATTAGTGTTTCTAGTACAAACGTGACTAAGACGTTTACAGTTACTGTTAGCGACGCACAACCTAAGGAAATTTTTGCATCATATTTTGTTGAAGGACCTGACGGATATGTAGCGTATTCTCTCGGTGATAGCATTTCAGCATATGTTGGAATTACTTATATTTTTAGTGCAAGTGTTAGTCCTGCTCAAGCTGATCAAAATATTCATTCATCAGTTAACACTAATGGTCTTAAATACACGTTAGAAACAAAAACAATTAAAGTAAATGATTATGTTGATGAAAAAGACATGGTTTGTTTTACACCATTGAGTGAAGGTGATTATGATTTAGTATTAGAAAGCGCATCAAAAACCGATGTTAAATTGACAACACATTTTACTGTTTCTAAGATGCCAACATTTAGTGAAGTTCTATCTTCTGATTTTGCCTGGCGACAAGGAAGCCAAATTAAATATTATTTTTCATTTACCCCAGATGTTTCTAGTGAGGGACAAAGCGGTCATGTAACTATTAGTGATAGAACATCTAACAAACAAGAAAATGCAACATACACAATTTCAACTCTGACTAATGGTTATGAATTTAAATTCACCCATGTTGATGGTGAAGAATTTAATCTTACTGTAAAAATGAGCAAAGATTTTATGATGATTGTTTATGTCGATGGATATGGCAATGAAATGAGCAAAGTAACTGTTGAGTTTATGCTTAGTGGTGGAACTTGGGCTGGAACAAGTGGAGATTATCAACTCAATCTCAATTTTTATAACAATGGAGAAGCTAATGTTTCATTTATGAAAACAGATTATTCAGTTAGCAAATATTTCTCATGCAATTTTGTTATTGCTCAAAGCGGTGAAGGATATGTTGGAACATTTACTTCAAATTCTTATACCGAAGATCCGTTTATTGCTTTGCCAGCCACCTTCACTGTTAATAACGAATTAAATAGCATAAGTATGAATTTTGATTATGATGGTGTTTCATATTCATTTACATTAACTATAAGTGCTGATTATTGATTATGAAAAAGTTTTATTTTCTAAGTCTGACTTGTATATTGTGTTTGATTTCATCGTGCAATGAAAATATTTCACCAATCGAAAGCATAACTAACAAGAATTTAGTTTTAGAAAACACCGACGAATTTAAAGAAGCAAAATCTTTGTCCGCGAAAGGGGAACAAAAATTGCTCGTTGTTCCTGTGGAATTTGAAGGTGAAAGAGAGTTCAGCGAAAAGGATTTGAGCACAATTAAAAAAGCGTTTTTTGAAGATGAATTATCTACGAAAGGGAATAATTACTATTCAGTAAAAGAATTCTATAAGAAGAGTAGTAAAGGCCAACTTAATTTTGTTGGAGATGTTATCGATGTATTAAAAGTGCCTTATACCGTTGATCAGATGAAGAATGATGGGAATTATTTTCCGGGTGTTCCTGCACAACATTTAATGGATGATAGCAAGTATTCAGATGATTTCTTTAAACAATATGATACTGATAAAGACGGTTTTGTTGATAGCGTTGTCTTTGTATATTCATCACCAACAAGTGAAAGAGCAGGTAATTTCTGGGCTTGGGTTGCTAATTTTAATGTTACCGCCAATCTTGATAGACCAACATTTTTCCGTCACATGTGGTGTGGAATAGATTTCTTCTATAAAGGTGGATATGACGTTGATGCACATACCATTATTCATGAAACTGGACATTTATTAGGTTTAAGAGATTATTATCCAAGTGACGATTATAATTTAGCTCTTGGCGGCCATTCGATGATGGATTATAACATCTCTGATCACGATCCATATTCAAAAATGTTGCTATCATGGGCAGAACCGATTTATTACGATTTTAGAAAAAATAAACATATCGACGTTCAATTATCAAATTTTCAAGATACTAGTCAATTCTTGCTTCTAAATGTAAATTGGAACCATTCGGTTATGGATGAATACCTTTTAGTGGAATATTATACTCCGACAGGACTCAATACATTGGATTCACAAAATCAGTATGACAATAGACCACTTGGTTTTACCGAAAATGGTGTGAAAATTTATCATGTTGATAGTAGAATCGTTCAATGTCATTACGATTCGGAACTTTATACAACAGTTTTTGACAAATATGTCGATGAAATACCTGAAACTTCTAGCGATGGTGTTTATTATGTTATCGGAGCATCAAATAGTATTTCAGATTCACGAACTGACGCAAAAAGAGCAGGGCGATATAAACAAATTGCACTTATTGAAAACAAAAAATATAATCAGCTTCAAAGCGGAGTGCCCGCTGATAACGATTCATTATTTCAAGTCGGTGATATATTCGATAGTGAAACTTCTGCATATATTGCGAATAATAAATGGAATAAAGGTGGCGATATTTCATTCTCATTAGAAGTAACTCAAATGAATGATGAATATGCTACGCTTTCTATTGATTATAAGGGAGAGTAATTATGAAAAAGAAAAGTATAAAATTATTTTCAATTATTGGAGCATCATTATTGCTTCTTACAGCCTGCGATAATAGTGAAAGTACAACGACTGGTTATATCGCAGAGACGCTTTTTGAAGCAATAGAGAATACCAGAAACGATTATCAAATGAACATCGAAACTGGATTAGGATATTCTTATCCTTACCAAATTATTAATGACGAATTTTATTATTACGCTCCAGGCGTTGAAAATTACATTTTATTAGATGAGGACGATGAATTTTATCATAGTTTCGAAAGAACTCAGTTAAATGTTCAAGAAACATATAGGTTCGGAATGGACGTTCATGGAAGAGCCGGAAAAATTAGTGATAAGGAAACTTTATACACAACTGATTTTATGGATATATTAGATACATATTCAGATGATTTTGTAAAGCTTGATGAAGATACTTATTACTGCAGTATTAAAGCTTTAGCGTATGAATTGAAAGAATATTTTCAAAATCGCGCATTTTCATACTGTAACTATTTTGAAGTCGATTTAGGAAACGATGGAAGAATTTCATCATTTCGTTCCTATGAAAAATCCCTTGAAACAGCAAGCTTAGTTGGCGAGGTATCATTTGTTAAATTTGATAAAAATGCCTTTGAACCTTATACTCTTTGGAATCAGTCTGGCAGAAAAATAAATCTTCGAATACTTGATTTAAAATTAGGTTCATATACAAATAACAACTTGAATACATATAAATTATTTTACGCAAACGAGGAGGTTGAAATAGAAGGTATAGTTTCTTCTTTTGACTATAATAATAACTTTGTTATTGCTGTAGATGATAATGTATCTGGCTGTGTTGGCGTTCAAGTAACATTAAAAGATCAAACAAAACTACCGTTAATAAATGAACGCATTAAAGTAAAAGGAACTGTTTATCAAAATAAATTCGTTGGTCAAATAATCGATGCATCTTATACATCGATAAGCCTTGAACAGACTCATCCAGTTTTCAGCGAAGAACAGATTGTTTCTTCTTACGGAGGAGGATACTTTGCTGCTTATATTTTTGCTTTTACTCCAATTTATTCTGATTCCGTATACACAACATATGCTTATGTTTCATCTCTTCCAAATGAAATTGAAGAAAACAAAGATACTTACATTGAAGTAATTTGTCCAACTCAAAAAGTGGAAAATGATACATTTCATATGCAAATTGTTCTTCCAAAAGAAATGAGTGTCGAGGAAAGAAAAACTGTTGTTGATGACTTAAAACAATATGGTGTTTATAGTGAAACTAATAATGTAGCTTCAGAAATATGTTTTGATAATTTCATTATTCGTTTTTATCCTGAATATAACTATCATGTTCAACTTGAATATGGAAAACAGAGCGAAATTTATAAATCTTTAAGCCCACAAGAAAAAGTTGAAAAAATGTTTGGGATATCCAATTTCCCATTCCCAAGTGCTGAAACATATAACTATTTCACTTTTGGTGGTTCAACTGGCATGTCTTTAGAAATCACATATGGAGAAGAAGGCAACACTGTTGGCGTTTATTACAATGTTTCATCTTTGAAGGCAACTTTAATAGACGAAGAAATAGAAAATCTTAAGAAAATAGGTTTTGTTTTCTACGACGAAATTTATGATGAAGGTCATTCGTTACACCAAATCTACAAAAAAGATAATGTCTATGTTGATATTCTTTTAGCGGACGCAATGTACACTGAAGACGAAAAAATGTTTAGTATGTGGATTTATCAAGGCGATTTAATTTCCATGCCTAGCATTGAAGAAATTATAGAGAGTAAAATCCCTTATTTCTCGGTCGATGATTTTGTTAAACCAACCGGAATTACTTCTTCAGATATTTCTTTCTATCAACTTCAAAACTATGCCGGAATCACATTTGAAGAAGGAAATTATTTAAATTGCATCGTTATCGATGTAAATGAAGATTGCTTTAGCGCTCTTCGTTCTGCTTATTTAAATGAAAAAGGTTTTAAGACATTTAGAAACGAAGATAATAAGCCTTATACTTATACAACTCGTGGCACAAACCATTATGTTTACTATAAAGAAATTGAAGGAAGTAGTGAAAAAGTCTTTGTAGATATGGCTATGTATCCAACATCAAGTTATACTTTTGCAGGACATAATAGATTTACAAATCGTATTGAAGTTCTTGTTTATAAAGGCGAAAATCCTTTATCTACACATTATGAAAATAATCTAAACGATTTTTCAAATTATATGAATGAAACTTATGGCAGCGGATCGTTTAATGTAAATTTCAGTGTTGAAACAAAAGTTGAATATTATAGAGCGCTGCCAGATGGTAAGGGATATGACTATCTCTATTATGGTTATTATTATGAATTCGATGCATTCCTTTATTCAAAAGATTTAAATGCAACATATAACGATGTTATCAAAGGTTTGACTGATGCTGGATATTCTCTTTCCACGATAACAGAAAAAGGAAACGTATGTTATTCTAAGCCAACCGATTCTGGTTATGGTGTATTTGTATTTATTATTAAAGAAGACGGATATATCAGGATCATTGATGGCGTTGGTGGACTAGACTTCTAATTCACATAAGTAAAATCACTACAATTAAATCTCTCTATTGCGTATAGGGGGATTTTTTGTGTTTTTATTAATTCTAGAGATGATATATAATTCCAAATTTTACAGAATTAGTTCATAATTTTTAAAATAGATGCGAATATATCG
>ERZ808274.1019-NODE-1019-length-10622-cov-3.784896_pt1 | contig 10622 bp, 10 predicted proteins | sample MGYA00521277_ERZ808274 | MGnify/ENA primary metagenome ERZ808274 (study PRJEB31516, sample SAMN03275597) | gut metagenome | biome: mammalia-associated habitat; material: feces | host: Papio cynocephalus | place: Kenya | collected 2012-07-28 ... | reverse complement strand
GCAAGGGAGTGTCGGTACACTCCCGACGAGGCAATAAATCACTTTTTTACTCATAATATAAATCACTTTTTTCAACATAGTTCGTACTAATAACCCGATGAAGACGTAATGAAGACGCGAGACGAATTGTCCCCCTAAACGTACTAATCCGGAGACGGGACAGGGATATGTCAGAATGGGATAAAGTTTGCAGGTGTGAACAAAAATACGTACCTTTGTGGCACATTAGGAACCATCATAGAATATGATTAGGACTTTACAGAATATGAAAAGGGGGTTGCTTACTATAGTAACCGTCGTGTGGTGTGCAATGGTGGCAGCGCAAGTGGTGCCGTCCGGCTTTAGAGAGTTGGATGAATGGACCGAGCAGTGCCTGAAAGAGCGTTCATACGCTTTGGGGTACCCGGGGAACTACGACGGCAAGTTGGAAGGATTTTACCGCTGGTATGTAGGGAATAACTTGGAGAACATCCTGATTAACAATGCGGGAGACCCCTTTGAGCCAAGCGGAGCACTATCCTCGGCAAAGTTTGAGCGTGAGGTGATTGAGTTCTTTGCCCCTATGTACGGGTTTGATTTGAACGATGTGTGGGGGATTGTGACCATGAGCGGCACGGACGGCAATAACCATGGTATTTATTTCGGGGTGAACTACCTGAAAAACAAGACAGGCAAGATGCCCGTTGTATATGTGTCGGACGAGGCACACTACAGCAACTATCGGTTGTGCGACGTGCAGCACCTCGATGTGCGGTTGGTCAAGAGCAATGAGATGGGGCAAATGATACCGAGTGAACTGGAAGCCGCGTTGGATACGGCACGTCCTGCCCTTATTATCTATGCCATGGGGTCAACGTTCAAAGGGGCTATTGATGACCAAAAGGCGTTGCAGAAGGTGCTGGACAAGCACCCGAATATGGCGGTGTATCGCCATGTGGATGCCGCGTTGTTCGGTGGCTATCTGCCATTTACGCAATATCGCGAGATAGTGAACTGCAAGCAGATGCAGTTTGAGTCTATCTCGGTAAGCGGGCATAAATTCTTCGGCATAGACAGCCCCTGCGGGTTGTTTATCACCACCCGCCATGTGTATGATAATCAGAGTTCGTTTGAGGTCCCGTACCTGAATGCGAATATGCGCATGATTAGTTGTTCGCGCTCGGGGACCGAACCACTGAAGTTCTGGTGGCTGATTCACACAGTGGGCGCGGAGAATTGGACGAAACAGGCACAGACGATGATGGAAAATACGCATTATCTGATGTCGGAACTGAAAAGAATCGGCTGGCCGTGCTGGAACAACAAGTATAGTAATACTGTGTTTTTCAAACGTCCTGCGCCCGAATTAGTGAAGAAATACAACTTAGCGAACAGTTTTGACGAGAAGTTCGGGGGAGAATTGTCGCACGTGGTCGTGATGCAACACGTGACGCAAGAGACGATAGATTGTTTCGTTGCGGAGTTGGGGAAATAACTGTGACTATTGATATTGTGTGAGTTGTTGCAAGAGTTGCCGACAGCCTTGCACTACATCGCGGTAGGTTGTCTCGAAGTCGCCTGTGTACCAAGGGTCGGCGACATCACGGGGAAGGAGACGGCGTATCTTAGGATGCGGCAAGGCAGCATCTTTTGCCATAATGTCATTTCCTAAGACATAACACAGATTACGGATATTGTAATTCTCCATACATAGAATAAGGTCAAAGCGGGCATAGTCGTCGCGCGTTATCCGGCGTGCCGTGTGGGGCTGAATGGGCACCCCATGCGCCTGCAGACAACGACATGCAGGAGAATAGATAGTATTGCCAATCTCCTCGGTGGAGGTGGCACAGGAGTCGATGTGCACATTATTGTCCAAGCCTGCCTCAGACACCATCTGACGCATGACCATCTCTGCCATTACACTACGGCAGATGTTGCCGTGGCAGACAAAAAGGATATTATACATACAACATTACATATATGCATTGATGGCCAATGGAATGTATATAAACATCTAATTATCATGAGATTGACCATTAATTTCTCCTAATAGGAATGCATTGCCTCATAACAAGCATACTACCCTACATTTGGTCTGCGCCTTAATCTATGCCAGGGTCGCAAGCATGCTTGTGACGCCGCTCATGCCGTGCCGAAGAGAAATGCTTGGTCTGTGCGGTAAACTCCTCCATACTGTTCATTCTGCCCGTCTCTGACGCATGCAGAGCCTGCTCGGTTCCTGCCATTGTGTAACGCTCGGATAACTTGCGGACGGGCGAACATGGTATATCAATATCAGGCTCTTTCCATTCATAAACGGTCTCTCCTTGGGGAGTGATATATCTATAGCGGTAATCATCATCTGTTTCCACCACAATCAATGCCAATCCGTTGTGGAAACCCGTCTCAGGTTCGCTCCACAGGGGCAGCGTGTACACCACCTTCCCCTTTGTATCTATCACCTTCACAATATCCTCATCGCCCTCTTCTACCTCCACAAACGCATACCCCTCATAGAACGGCATCACATAGTCAAACTGATAGTCTATCTTCATATTGCGGCTGAAATCCATATACCCGAATTTCTCTTGAGTATTGGAAACTCCTATCAGTTCATTGTCCACTGCCGGCTCATATTCAACGTTTGCGGCAGGGTCGGACAATATCTCACCTTTGCTGTTCAGCAACCCGCATCCATAACTGTTGTTTTTCTGAAAAGCAAACATCTCTCCACCCACATAAGACAGGTAATACTCTCCGGGGTTGATTACATACTCCCCCGAAGTATTGATGACGCCGCAATCATGTCGGGTATCTCCCATCACAATTGCATAACCGTCCACAAATGGCAGTGCATAGTCATATCTGCAAGGTATCGCAATCTCCCCTTTCGTGTTGATATAGCCGCTCGCAGTAGTGCCTTGGTCTGCATTCTTCCTGTAATCTCTGACAACGGCGAGACCGCTGCTGCTCATATTGCCAACTTCGAGATAGGAAGGTTGCACCACATACTCGAATTTCTTGTTCATCAGACCGTACTTGTCGTCTTTCTTCACGACCACGTAGTCGTAGTGGAAATCATAACCGAGGTTGTAAAAATAATAGAAATCCTCATTCCCCTCCATACTGGCTTGTATAGCCCCGCTTGGGTCAATGTAGTGTATCTGTCCGTCTTTATGGACACATGCATACCCGCACGAGAATCCGTGAACTTCATCGTACTGAGCGGGAATGACCATCTTACCTTTCTCGTTGATGTAGCCCCATTTCTCGGTGGTGTTGTCGAAGGCAGGCCATAGTTTGGTGGTGTCATGAGTAGGGTCTGTGCTGATGACCTCGTTCTTACAACCCATGAAAACCCATGCGAATAAACCGCTGATGAGAAGAATAGTAACTGAATGTTTCATAATAGGTATGTTGCTTTGTGGTTAATAATACATCTTTTGTTGAAAGTCATACAAAACTTTTCTTACTTTACCCCACAAAGGTACAACAAACTATCCATACATGCAAATATTCATTGCACTTTGTTGGTAATACATAAAAAAGGAGGTTGCCTTAAACTATGTAAGACAACCTCTCGGGTTAGATTGAAACGCAGCCATCGGTGCAAGAAGACACCACGACTACGTCGAGATATGCACGTTACTCTACACGCTGACCTTGCATGGTATAGCGAATACCATCGCGAATAATCAGCAGTTCGCCATTGACAATGATTTTCTGAATATCAGATGAATGTGCAGAAGTATCATCTATACCGGCAGCAACCTCTTGCGTGCTGATTTTGAGACCGTCCATGGCAAAATAAGTGGGTGTATTGATGCCATATTTCCCTTTATCAGTAGATGTCATGGTGAAACCGAGACCAAAGCACTTGCCTATTGACGACAGGTCCACACGTGTCCAACCTGTGTTGTGCTTGCTATCCACAGCCAAATAGCAGGTGACGCTCTTGGTGGTCGCATACGTACCATCAAGACCGCTGATGATGAGCGCCAAGGTGTCATTGTCTGTGAATGCACGTGCCATTCCTGAGCCCTTGGTAATCGCCTCCGATACCCACGCGCTTTGGCAGATATACACTTCGGCAGGATAATACTCATCGCTGAATGTTACCATCGTATTGGGCATCGCCAAAGAGGTCGTGGTATAGTCAGAATAATAACCTATAGCAAATGGGGTACCGGTGCCTTTCAAGCCACCTTTGGCAACGCAAGCAAACTGGTTGAGCGTGTCAGCAGCATTCTTGGAAACAGTGAAACCATCCCAAGAGGTTCCATTCCAACTATTACCACCCGGCAAATGTGAGAACATAAATTTGGCATCATTGCAATAGATGAGTTGCGCCATACTGTTCTCGCTATAAGTGCTGTCCCATACATCACGAAGATTGCCGTTGTACACAAAGATGTCTTTGGTTTCAAACCGGATAGGCTTCGAGTCCATGTCCGTAGCAGTGGACAAATCAAGCGTGTAGGTCTCGGCTTGTACAGCCATTGAAAGAACGGCTACACAGAAAAAGAAGATTTTTCTCATTATTTTATATGTTTAGTTCATTTGATACTCGCTGATTTACAAATCTTTGCGGTGCGGGTTACGCGGGAACCAACCTTTCTGTACGCGCTTCTTCTGCTCGAACAACTCAAGTATTGACCAAAAACAGGAAAAAGCGAATACACCCAAAATAGCAGACCAATACAGGTTCGCAACAAACAATGACACCACCACCGCCATCGCACCCACAACGGCAAACAACCACCAACAGCGGGTACCCCAATAGTACTCCGCCTTGATGACAACAGGATGGAAAACACCTATGCACAGAAAGGTCGCCAAGCCCAACAAGATACCTTCAAAATTCATATTACCAATCCAATTAGGGGTACAAAGGGGCGCATTAGTGGCGGTACACCACGCTGCCACTCGCCTGATGGGTAGCCAATACCAACACCTCGGCTATCTGCACGTGCTTGGGAGCAGATGCAGCATAATACGCAACATCAGCGATGTCCGCCCCCGTGAGGGGCTGAATACCTTGGTAAACTTTCTCGGCACGCGCCTCATCGCCATGGAAACGGGTGACGCTGAAGTTGGTCTCCACAAGTCCCGGTTTGATGTTCGTCACTCGAATGGGCGTCTCTGCCACATCGATACGCAGACCATCACTCAACATTTTCACCGCTGCTTTCGTAGCACAATATACATTACCTCCCGCATACGCCGCATCACCGGCTACGCTGCCGATGTTGATGACATGACCTTGGTTGCGCGCCACCATTATAGGCACTACGAGACGGGTCATCGTGAGCAGACCTTTGATATTGGTGTCAATCATAATGTCCCAGTCTTCAGCATTGCCTTCATATTCCTTTTCGAGCCCCAATGCCAGCCCAGCGTTGTTCACCAGCACGTCTATCTCACGCCAATGCCCTGTCAACGAGTCAATCGCCTCTTTGGCAGCCTGCGCGTTACGCACATCGAACAGCAGGCACAGCACCTGCACACCATGGTTGCGACTCAGTTCATCGCGGAGCGCATCCAACCGTTCCTGTTTCCGACCCGTCAAGATAAGGTCATAGCCGTTTTCGGCAAACTTACGTGCACAAGCCTCGCCAATTCCGCTTGTGGCACCTGTTACTAACACTACTTTATTCATAAATATGTATGATTTATGCTGCAAAGATACAACAATCCCCCCACATACGCAAATCCGGAAATTGTGGTCCCCATGACGATGTGTGACAGAATACAGAAAAGGATTGGCGGACAGGTCACAGAAAGGGTAATGGGTAGCCGCACAACACAAAGGGTTAATAAGTAAAAGATACGACGGACCTTGCAGAGAGGTTATGCTATTCTTTCCCTACATTTGGGGATTGTGTGCGCAGAGGAATGGCAGTAATTTTGCAGTCCATTTGAGAGATGGATAATCTGTTTGAAAATTAGGTATATAATGGCATCAGAGAACAAGACAATCAATATCGCTGTAGTCGGCAGTACGAGGAGCGGAAAGAGTGCACTCACAGAGGCACTGCGCAAGGAAGCGGAGTGGGCAGGAAAGCCACTGAATTTCACAGAGATACACAACCATAACGACCTGCACGGACACCAATATGACGTGGTGCTGCAGGTAGTGGATTCGACAAACCTTGAGCAAAGTCTGCTTCTCACTCCGCATATTATAGACGAAGAGGAGAAGATAGTGCTGGCATTCAACCGTTATGATTTGCTATTGAAGACGGGACACTCGCTGGACTTGCCGAAGATGCAAGATTTGATGGGCGTTCCGCTGGCGTTGGTGAGTGCGAGCAAAGGGCATGGAATAGGAGAGATACTGCATTTGATAGAGCAGACGGAGGCTGCTCCTCTCTCGACCGACCACCCTGTTTATCACGCATGGGAGCAACACGACGAGGACGCCTACGCGGGTTATGTGCATGGTGTGCTGATGCAGACGCTGCTGCACCCGAAAGACGACAAGCATTGCACGCGATTAGAGCGCATAGACAAAATACTGACCAACAAATGGACAGGCTTTCCTATTCTTGCCATCATCCTGTTTGTAGTGTTCGAGTGTACTTTCGCACTCGGTGAACCACTGCAAGACCTTATGCAGCGTGGCATTGACGCACTCTATGACCTCTGTGTGAGTGTGTTGCCTATGGGTTGGTTGAGCAGTTTGTTGGGCGATGGTATTATACAAGGTGTAGGGTCACTTTTGACTGCACTACCAAACATTATCATTTTGTTCTTCTTCCTCTCGCTGATGGAGGATACCGGCTATATGGCGCGTGTGGCATACCTGATGGATGGTATGATGCACCGATTGGGGCTACACGGGCGTTCGTTTATCCCGATGTTGATGGGCTTTGACTGCAACGTGCCCGCTATCATGGCGGCAAAAGACATCAAGGACCCCAAGGACCGTGCCTTGACCATGCTCATGGTGCCGTTTATGTCCTGCTCTGCCCGTCTGCCGGTATATATTCTTTTTATCGACGCATTCTTCGAGAACTACAAGGCGGTGGTACTCCTGTCGCTCTACCTGCTCGGCATACTGATGAGTTTTGCGTTTGCGTTTATCATGAAGAAAACCAAATGGTTCCGCAAGCCTGCCGACGACAAAGTGAATGAGTTGCCCGCATTCCGTATGCCTACATGGAAGAGTATCGGCGGGCATATATGGTACCGAGTATCGGATTTCCTGAAGAAAATTTCGACCGTGGTGCTGTGTGCATCGGTGATTATCTGGGCGTTGGAGTACTTCCCCTCAGGTGACCTTGACCACATTGAGACCTCATGGTTGGCGGCTATCGGGCAGTTTATTGAGCCTGTGATGCGTCCGTTGGGCTTTGACTGGAAGATGTCGGTTTGCCTCTTGACAGGTCTGCCTGCCAAGGAAGCAATCGCTGCCACATTCGCTATCCTGTTTGGTGGAGACATGTCGGCAACGGCACTTACCCCCGTGAGTGCGTATGCGTTCCTTGTATTCACCTTGCTCTATTTTCCGTGTGTGGCAACAATAGCGACTATCCGCCGCGAAATCAATTGGAAATGGGCGGCATTCACTGTGGTGAACTCCATTGCGGTAGCGTGGTTGGCAGCGTTTGTAGTATATCAGGTGGGCAGTTTGTTATGCTGAGCAATTAAAAATTAAGAATTAAAAATTAAGAATTGCAACTTCCGTTGTGGCACAATATGTGGCAAGAGATACTCGTTATAGTACTGATAGTGTGCGCAGTAGCAGGTGTATGGTGGTCGGTGCATAAGCAACGGCACCAGCCTTGTGAGGGCGATGGCGGGTGCAAGGACTGCCCCTTAGCGGACAAATGCATAAAGAAAAGCAGCATTTGTAAGTGTGGCGAAAAAGTTGTACCTTTGCGCCTTGTTATGAAGAAAGTTTTCCCGTATATCGCCATCATCCTTGCCATGCTCTGCTGGGCAGGTTCGGGCATCGCTGTCAAAGCGGCACTGGTGTCATTCTCGCCCCTGACAATGATTATCCTGCGCTTTACAATAGCGGTATTGCTGATGTTTGCGATAGGTATGTGCTGCCGTGGCAACGCTGTACTTGGGCTGCAACGTATCCGCAAAAAGGACATCCCTCTCTTTTGCCTTGGCGGTTTCTTCCAACCTTTCTTGTACTATATATTGGAAACATATAGTTACAAACTCTTTGCCTCGCCCACCATTGCAGAGGCTCTTCTCAGTACCAGTCCCCTTATCGCGCCGTTCTTTGCGTGGCTGATACTCCGCGAGCGTGTCACCCTGTACAACATCATCGGCATCATTGTCTCCACGGCAGGCGTGCTGCTGCTCATTCTCGCAGGCGCGGGCAACTTCGAGTTAGGCAACCCGTGGGGCATACCTCTCGCCTTCGTAACTGTCAGCACAGCAGTGGCTTACACCATCGTCCTGCGCCGCATACCCACCCATTACTCGTCCCTCACCATCGTCTTCTATGTGCAAGCCTTTTCCCTTCTGCTCTTCTATCCCTTGTGGGGCATAGTGGACGGACGTCAATTAGGCGAACTGTTTGCTACCATGGATATTAGCACATTGTCCTCCTCCCTGTGGGCAATCGGTTACTTGGCAGTCCTGTCCTCGGTGGCAGCCTTTATCTTGTTCTGTTATACTGTACGTGAAATCGGAGTCACCCGTGCCAATGCCTTTAACAATGCCCGACCCGTCTTCACCGCACTCATTATGCTGATAGCCTTCGGAGAGCAACTCCCCGCCCTCAAATGGCTCGGCATCCTCATAATCATCCTCGGACTATTCATTTGCCAAAAGACGCCAAAACAGGGGCAAAAGTAATCGTCCCGAACATTTTATTTGCCCATATCGGATATTCTTCGTACCTTTGTCGCTCAATTCGCAAACGTTTGTGGATATGTGAAACTTAAAAAGACAGAAGCCTATGGTATTTTCTACTACGTTAGATGCCTTTTATAACTTCCTTTTCATCCTTGCCCTCGTAGGGCTTGTGGTGTTTATTGCGTTGTTCTTTGTGGACGCAGGCTATGGCAAGATGCGCACCGAGAAATGGGGACCCGCTATCAACAACAAGGTCGGCTGGTTCCTTATGGAGATGCCCGTGTTTGTAGTGATGTTCTATCTATGGGCAATATCGCCGGTACGGTTGGAGATACCCTATCTGATATTCTTCCTTATATTTGAGTTCCACTATTTCCAACGCTCGTTTGTGTTCCCCTTCCTGATGAAAGGCAACAGCAAAATGCCTTTGGCTATCATGGGTATGTCGGTAGTGTGGAATATGGTAAACGGCTATATACAAGGCTATTGGCTCTTCCATCTCGCACCGCAGTATGCCCCTTATGCCGTCAGTTGGCTTACTGATCCGCGCTTCATCATAGGCACATTGATATTCTTTATCGGATGGGGTATCAATATGCACTCCGACCATGTCATCCGTCACCTGCGCAAACCGGGAGACACCAACCACTATCTGCCGAAAGGCGGCTTGTACAAGTACGTAACCAGTGCCAACTATTTCGGAGAGATTACCGAGTGGCTCGGCTTTGCTGTACTCACTTGGTCGTGGGCGGGCTTGTGCTTCTGGTGGTTCAGTTGCTGCAACTTGATACCGCGTGCCAACTCTATATGGCACAAGTACCAGGAGGAGTTCCCCGACGAATTTGATGCCAAACGGCTGAAACGTATCATACCATTCATCTATTGATGTCCCCATTGCTGATAGAAATCAGTTTTATATACCCCCTCTCTGAGGGGGCAGGGGGAGTCTTTTCATTCTTAATTACTTATGGAGTCTAACCTCTTTACACCCTGTCAACTGGGACCTGTCACGCTGCGCAACCGCTTTATCCGTTCTGCAGCGTTTGAGAATATGTGCCACAACAACACCCCCTCGCAGGAGTTGCACGACTACCACGTCAGTGTAGCCCACGGAGGAGTAGCCATGACCACGGTGGCATACTGTGCGGTGGACCTCAGCGGTGTCTCTTTCGACGGACAACTCTATGTACGTGAGGAAGCACTCCCCGGCTTGAAGAAACTCACCGATGCCGTACATGCCGAGGGAGCCAAAGCCAGTATCCAACTCGGGCATTGCGGCAATATGACCCATTTCTATACCTGCCATTGTATGCCCGTGAGTGCCAGCAACGGTTTCAACCTCTATTCGCCTACTATCCATCGCCGTCTGCGCGTGGACGAGATAAAGCAATTGGTCAGGAAGTTTGGCGAAGCGGTGGACTTCTGCCGCAAGGCGGGTTTCGACTGTGTGGAGATACACGCAGGACATGCCTACCTGATTTCGCAGTTTATCAGCCGACGCACCAACCATCGCCATGATGAATACGGTGGCTCTTTCGAGAACCGTGTACGTTTCCTCAACGAGGTGCTCGACGAGGTGATGAAGCACGCCGGCAATGATATGGCGGTAGTGGTCAAGACCAATATGTGGGACGCTTGCCGTGGCGGCTCGGATATAGAGGAAGGGCTGCGTGTGGCGCGTGAGATACTCAAACATCACGTGCATGGTATCGTCCTGTCGGGCGGCACGGTAAGTGCCTCGCCTATGCGTATCTTGGGCGGTGCTATGCCTATCAAGACCCTTGCCCACTATATGCCGATGAAGTCTTTCTGGTGGCTCA